>Ga0209550_10000784_pt1 | contig 30421 bp, 20 predicted proteins | sample LauGreSuBDMM15SN_2_FD_187567 | JGI IMG/M metagenome (GOLD analysis project Ga0209550, IMG submission 187567) | Freshwater lake microbial communities from Lake Michigan, USA - Su13.BD.MM15.SN (SPAdes) (version 5) | ecosystem: Environmental > Aquatic > Freshwater > Lake | place: Lake Michigan... | reverse complement strand
CCCAGCGTCCCCCGCTTCAGCAAAATCGTCCGCTCCCAGCGCCTCGCCCGCATCCGCGTCTTCGATCCCGCCTGCGGCTCGGGAAATTTCCTCGTCATCGCCTACAAAGAGCTGCGGGCCATCGAGGCCGAAATCAACCGCCTGCGCGGCAACGCCGGGCGCCCCTCCGACATCCCAGTCACCAATTTTCGAGGCATCGAGTTGCGCCACTTCTCCTGCGAGATCGCCCGCCTCGCCCTCATCATCGCCGAGTATCAACGCGACGTGCTCTATCGCGGCCAAAAACTCGCCCTGCTCGAGTTCCTCCCGCTCGCGGCCACCAACTGGATCACCTGTGGCAACGCCCTCCGCATCGACTGGCTCAGCGTCTGCCCGCCGACGGGCAAGGCGGTAGAAATAGGTGGTAAAAATACGTGGCGACGAGTTGTTCGACCTGGGAGCGCCGACGTCCCCGTCGGCATTTCCGGAAGATGCCGACGGGGACGTCGGCGCTCCCGGGGCCGCTCCCCCCGGCATCGATTTCAAAAACGAAGGCGGTGAACCCGTCCTCTGCCGCCTTCGTTTCGACCAACTCCATTTGCCAGGGGCGGCAGGTTGAGACGCTGTGGTCTTTGATTTTTGCGACGGGCCACGAAATCAACTGCGCTCATACAAGTTTCAAATGGGCCAACGTCGCGAGCCACAACGCGGGCGTCACCGTAAAAGACGCTGTAAACATCAACGGCTACGAATATCTCAAGCAGCTCGATATCGGCTACGTCTTCTACGCGGCGAACTACACCGACAAAATAATCGCGGTCCTCAACTCGAATGAAAAGACCATCGTCCACATCCCCAACGTGAACGCGCGCGAGAGCACCAAGGATAACATTCGCGAGGTGGAGCATATCCTCGAGGAGCTGGGCGAATGGCAGGGCACCGATCCAAAAACCGGCTTCCAACTCGTCAAACTCGCCGATGGCACGATCCTCAAGGTCGCCGATCTGGTGGACGACGACCCGGCCAAGCGCGACAAGGTTTCCGCCGCGTTGAAGGACTCAGCGCAGAAATTAAACCGCGACCACGTGGACATCATCATCGCGCTCGGCATGGCCAAGGAAGGCTTTGACTGGATCTGGTGCGAACATGCGTTGACGGTCGGCTATCGCTCCAGGCAATCAACCGCCCCGCATCAGACACCCTAGCTCCTTAGGTCTGCAAATCCCCTTCCTTGACAACCACCCCTGACCACCAAACACCCTCCTACGACTCGTTAGTCACCAATTTAACCATGATGTCTCCTCTCGAAGAACTCCGCCACTCGGCCTCGCACATCCTCGCGACCGCCATTCTCCGCATCTTCCCTGATGCCAAGCTCGACATCGGTCCGCCCACGGACACCGGGTTCTACTACGACATCGATCTCGATCACAAACTCACCGCCGATGACCTCGTAAAGCTCGAGGCCGAGATGAAGAAGGTCGCCGACGAAAACCAGCGCTTCGACCGTAAGGAAGTCTCCCGCGAGGAGGCCGTCGCGATCATCACCTCGCGCAGCCAGGAGCGCTACAAACTCGGCCGTCTCGCCGATATCCCCGAGGGCGAAAAAATTTCGTTCTACCAAAACGGCGAGTTCATGGATCTCTGCGCCGGCACGCACGTGCGCTATTCCTCCAAGCTAAAAGCCTTCAAACTCCTCTCCATCGCCGGCGCGTATCACCGTGGCGATGAGAAGAACAAGCAGCTCCAACGCATCTACGGCACCGCGTTTCCGACCAAGGAAGAGCTCGCCCAACACCTCGAGCGCACCGAGCAGGCCAAGGCCCGTGACCACCGCAAACTCGGCAAGGAACTGAAACTTTTCCATATCGACGAAGACGTCGGCCAGGGCCTCATCCTCTGGACGCCCAATGGCTCCATCATCCGCCAAGAGTTGCAGGACTTCATCGGTGGCGAGCTCCGCAAGCAGGGCTACTCGCAGGTCTTCACGCCGCACATCGGCAAGCTCGAACTCTACAAGACCTCCGGTCACTTCCCGTATTACAAGGAGTCGCAGTTCTCGCCGGTTTTCGAAAACGAGTCGCTCGCGAAAGCCCTCAACGAAGGCTGCTCGTGCGCCGAAGCCTACGCGCGCCTTGATGGCGTGTCCGCCCAACTTGCCGCGCAGATCAATGCTCGGACCGGCAAGGAAACCATCACGCCCGACCGCGTGATGCCCGACGATAAGCTCCTCAACGGTTTCATGCTGAAACCGATGAATTGCCCGCATCACATCAAAATTTTCGCGTCCCAGCCGCACAGTTACCGAGATCTCCCCGTACGCCTCGCCGAATTCGGTACCGTTTACCGCTGGGAACAATCCGGCGAGCTCAACGGCATGACCCGCGTCCGCGGCTTCACCCAAGACGACGCCCATCTCTTCTGCACCGAGGAACAGGTCGCCGCCGAAGTCCTCGGCTGTCTTGCCCTCGTCAAAGTCGTTCTCACCACCCTCGGCATGACCGATTATCGCGTGCGCGTCGGCCTCCGCGATCCCGACGGCAAGAAATTCGCCGGCAATCCCGAACAATGGGACAAGGCGGAAGCCGCCTGCCGCGAAGCCGCAAAATCCCTCGGCGTGCCGTTCACCGAGGAGCCCGGCGAGGCCGCATTCTACGGCCCGAAGATCGACTTCGTCATCAAAGACGTGATCGGTCGCGAGTGGCAGCTCGGCACCGTGCAGGTGGACTACGTGCTCCCGGTGCGCTTCGACCTCTCCTACATCGGAGCGGACAACGCCAAGCACCGCCCGGTCATGATCCATCGCGCGCCCTTCGGCTCGATGGAGCGTTTCTGCGGCGTCCTGATCGAGCACTTCGGCGGCGACTTCCCCGCCTGGCTCGCACCCGAACAGGTGCGCCTCGTACCCATCAGCGACAATCTCAACGACTACGCGCGCGCGTTTCTCACTCGTCTCAAGGCCGAGGGTTTCCGCGCCACCATCGACGAGCACTCTGACAAACTCGGCGGCAAGATCCGCCGCGCCGAGCTCGACAAGGTTCCCTACACACTCGTCATGGGCTACAAGGAAGCTGAGACCCAAAGTGTGTCCGTCCGCAGTCGCGCCCGGGGCGACGAGGGCGTGATCTCGCTCGACGCGTTCGTCGCGAAACTGAAAACCGAAGTTTCGACCCGCGCGCTGCCCGACAAGAAAAAGACCGACAAAGTCTGAGTGCCATCCTGCGCCTCGTAGCCGCGTCGGTTACGGCGCAGAGGATTCTCTCCCTCGCTCCTCGCGCGCCGCCGCCGATTTTTTTGGCGGCGTTTTTTGCGTTGAACTGCCCCCGTTGAACTACCCTGCTCAACTGTTCAGACGGCTAGTCTGAGCAAGCTGGTTCTCCCCCGGTTTTTTCTGTTTACCCCTTCCGTCCCTTTACCCCCTGCGGCGTGCGCTCCACGCTAACGCGCCCGCCTCGCCCGCTCGTTCCCCGACTGCATCCACTTTACCTCCCACGAAACCAGGCCCCCCATGAGAAACCCCGAAAGATTACCCACCACCCTGCGCCGCGTCCGCCTCGCCGTCGCGTTACCGACGGCCCTGCTGCTCCTCGCCACCTCCGCTGCCTTCGCCCAAGTCGCGCCCGCCGCCTCGGCCGAAGCCGCGACGCTCGCGAAATACGACAAAAATAACAACGGCCGCCTCGACCCCGCCGAGCAGGCCGCGCTCGACGCCGACGTGAAAAAATCCGCCTCCACCGCGACCGCCGGCGCGCCCGACGCTGTGAAAACTCCCGATGAGGTCGTCGCGCTTTCACCCTTCGAAGTCGTCTCCGACACCAAAGGCTACTACGGCGCTAACACCATGTCCGGAACGCGCTTCAACACGAAGCTCGAGGACCTCGCCTCCTCCATCACCGTGATGACGAAGGAGCAGATGGCCGACTTCGGAATGCTCGATATCAACGACGTCCTGCTCTACACCGCCAGTGGCGAGGGCACGGGCAACTACACGGATTTCACCGTCAACCGAAACGGCGACGTGCAGGAAAACGTCAGTCTCAACCCCACTGGCGCCAACCGCATCCGCGGCATCGCCTCGGCCAACGTTTCACTCGGCAATTTCGAAACAATGGGTCGCGTCCCCGTCGACCCGCTCGGCATCGAATCCGTCGAGATTAGCCGCGGGCCCAACGGTGCCGTCTTCGGCCTCGGCAATCCGTCTGGCACTGTGAACATGGTGCCCGCCTCGGCCAATCTCTATCGCGACCGCTCGTACTTTCAGGCACGCATGGACAGCTACGGCGGCTACCGCACGAGCCTCGACCTCAATCGCGTTCTGCTCAAAGGCGTCCTGTCCGTCCGCGCGAGCGGCGCCTTTCAGCACGACGGTTTTGTCCGCAAGCCCTCCGGCGTAAATTCGGTTCGCTACAACGGCATGGTGAAATACCAGCCCTTCAAAAAAACTTCTATCGCCGCTAGCTACTCCGTCTACCGGATGAACGGCAACCGCCCCAACTCCAGCCCGCCTCGGGACAATATTTCTTTCTGGATCGCCAGCGGCCGGCCGACTTGGGATCCCGTCGGTCAAGTCATCCACGTCAACGGCACCACCATCGGCAACGGCGGCGTCGGTACCACCACGCCGATCACGGCGGACGCCAACGTTCCCGACTATTTCAACCGCTCCTTCTCCGGCAGCGGCCGCTTCTACGCCTATATCGGTCAAAGCGGCCTCGAGTTGCTCGGCACCAGCGGATCGACGCTTAACAACAATCCGGGCAGTGGCTCCGGCTCGATCCGCTACATGTCGGTGAGCGCCGGTTCCGGCATCGCCGCCGGTCGCTTCACCGGCCAACCGCTCTTCACGACCACGCCGACCGTGAGCAGCAAGTCGCTCTACGATTGGTCGGATCAAAACCTCCAGGCAATGAACCGCGTGATGGATCGCACGTTCACCAGTTCTGTGCAGCTCGACCAGAATATCGCCGATACGCCCATGCATCGCATCGATGCGCAGTTCGCTCTGCTCCGTGAGGACTCGCAGCGCTATCAACGCAACATCATGGGCGAGCTCAATTCCGTCGGCCAATCGGGCCAGCTGCTCATCGACCCCAACGAACGCCTCATCGACGGCTCGCCCAATCCCTTTTTCCTCCGCCCCTACATGGGCGTGGACCAACCGTTCACGCGGTGGCAGCCGTCGAAATGGGATACCTATCGTGCCCAGCTTAATTACCGCCTCGACCTCTCCCGCGAGAAGAGCGCCCTCCAGTGGCTCGGCGCGCATCAATTTTCCGGTTACAATGAATACAAATACCGCATCAGCCGTCGCTACTCCTACAAGGACGGCGTCACCGACGCCCACAGTTGGATTCCCGCCGGCGTCTCCCGCGTCAACCAAGGGACCATCATCGGTGGCCCCGCCGCTGCTGCCAACATCACCCGCGGCTACTTCCGCTACTACCTCGGCGACGCCCAGGGCAACAATATCGACTACGCTCCGCGGGAGTTCACCGCCGGGACCTATAATTTCTTTTACGGCAATCCCACCACCGGCTTCGTGCGGGAACCCAGCGTCATCAGCCAAAGCGCCACCACCGACAGCACCGGCGCGGGCAGCAACACGAAGAATATTCTCAAGACGCTCGGCGGCGTGGTGCAGAGCAATTTTTTCGACAACCGCCTGGTCACCACATTCGGGAAACGCGAAGACAAACAAGCCGTGAAGAACGGCTCCACGCCGCAGCGCCTCAACCCCGACGGGATCACCCTTGACTACAGTTCCATCGATCACTGGGCGCTCGGCGACTACGCCTCCAACCGCGGCTCAACCACGCAAAAGGGCGCCGTCGCCCGCCCGTTCCGCGGTTGGCGCGCGATCGACGAAATGGCGCGTTCGTCCGGTGGCATCCGCTATCTGGGTCAGATCCTCCAGGGCCTCTCGCTGACCTACAACAAGTCCGACAGCTTCCGTCCACAGGACCCGCGCGTCGACCTCTACCTCGAGCCTCTCCCGAACCCTTCCGGCGAAGGGAAGGACTGGGGATTTGCCGTCAACGCCTTCGACAACACATTCGTCCTCCGCGTCAACAACTGGGAAACTTCGCAGATCAAAGCCCGCGGCGGCGATGCCGGCACGATTGCCCAACGTATCACCCGTATCGACATCTCCTCGACCGCCGCGTTTCTGCTCCAGACCCAAGCCCTGCTCTGGGTTGCCGCCGCCAATCCGACGTTCACCCAAACCCAGATCGAAACCGAGGTCGGTCGCCAGATGGGCGTCCCGTGGGAACGTCAGGTCGCGATGGACAACGCTTTCGACACGGGCCAGATTTCATCGACCAACGACATCGTCGGCAAAGGGCGGGAAATCGAACTGAACTACAATCCAACTCAATTCTGGACCGTCGCTGCCTCGTTGACCAAGACCGAGTCCACCAACGAAAATGTTTCCGGCGACATCGCTCAGTGGATCTCCGAGCGCATGCCCATCTGGACCACGATTCGCGACCAACGCGACAACGCGCTGTGGTGGACGAAGAACTACGGCGGCTCGCAGACCGCCGCGCAGAACTTTGCCGTGTTCGTCGGTTCGCCCTACGCCGTCGTGCAACAATCCCAAGGCACCCCCAATGCCCAAATCCGGAAATACGCGGGGCGTTTCAGCACCAACTTCAAACTCCGCGGCATCACCCAACACGAGACGCTGCGCAAATTCGAAGTCGGCGGAGCACTTCGCTATCAGGACGCCGGCTTCCTCGGCTACTATGGCAAACAGCAATTCCCCGCCACGATCACCGACCTCGACCGCACCCGACCCATCTGGGACACCGGCAAGTTCTTTGGCAAAACCACGAGCGCGGGTTACGCCGTCGACCTGAACCTGCGCTACCGCACGCGACTTTGGGCCAACCGGGTCAACACCAGCTACCAACTCAACATCCGCAATCTTCAGGAAACCGGCGACCGACTCCAGGCGATCGGCGCCTTCCCGGATGGCACCCCACACAGCTACCGCATCGTCGATCCGCGACAGTTTGTGCTCACCGCGACGTTCGAGTTGTAGGCGCGACGCTCGTCGGCGCGCCTCCTTGGGAATGTTCGCGCCGGCCGTGCACCGGCGCTTCCTTTCTCGTGCGCCCACGCTCGACCCCATCAACTCCCCGCCTTCTCGTGCCCCCTGTGGAAGCCAATTCCTCGCGTGAAATCTCCTTTCGCTGGCTCCTCGCGCTCGGCGCCTTCGCGACGCTGATTTTTTTCTTCAGCCCCGCTTGGTCCGCCTTCCACCTTTGGTCCCGCGTGCCCGCACTCACCGGGATGATCGAGGTCCGGCGCGGTGCATCGGTTCTTGAGCAAGTCGCCCATCCGGGCGCAGCGATCTCCGATCCGCTTCACGCCGCGATCCAATGGCGCCTCCTCTTCCCCGTCGCCGGCCGCGCTCTCCACCTCCCGCCCGCGGTGCTCTTCGCCCTCGCCCACGTCGGCGCACTCCTCACCCTCGCGTTTCTCGCCACCGTGTTTCGCCGCGCGCAACTCGGCTGGACCTCCACCTACCTCGCCCTGCTCTGCCTTGGTTCCGCCTCTTGGTTTTTCACTGCGACCGGGTGGCTCGGCTACTTCGACTCATGGCTCGCGCTCGGCCTGCTCCTCGTCGCGTTCTCCGCCGTGCGCTGGCCGCTCTGGCTCGCGTGCCTCTGGACGCCCTGGGTCGATGAACGCTTCGTCCTTGCCGCCCCGCTCGCTCTCTATTGCCGCTGGCTGCACCGGCCGGAGGCGTTCAACCTCCGTCGCGATTTCACTGCACCCGCCGCGCTCGTCGCCGGGTTCGTCGCCATCCGCCTTGGCGTCCTCTCCCCTCACTCCGCCACCGGCGCCACCGCCACCGGCTACCTCACCGGAAAAAACTTCCTAGACGCCCCGCTCCCACGCATCGCCCTTGGTATTTGGGAAGGCCTCCGCACCGGTTGGCTCCTTGCCCTCGCCGGTCTCATCACCCTCTGGCCGCATCGCCCCCGCGCGGTAGTGCTCGCATTCTCCTCCGCCGTGCTGATGTTCGCCGGTCTCGCGACCGCCCAGGACTACAGCCGCTCGATGACGATGCTTCTCCCCGTCGCCGTCCTCGGTCTCCTCGTCGCCGTCCGCACCACGACGGCAGGGCTCACGCGTGCGCTCCCCTTCACCGCCCTCGCCGCCCTCCTCCTCCCCGCGCACCACGTGATGAACGACCGCGTGAATCCCATTTTTTATCTCTACCACGAACTCGCTGCGTTCGACCGTCCGCCACCCGTCGCGATGTCCGAACTCTACGAACTCCACGCCTTCCACGCGATGGGCCGCGGCGAATTCGCCGCCGCCGAAGCCCACCTCGCCCTCGCCATCACACTCGCGCGAAACCCTGCCTCGCCCGCCAAACAACGCGGCATCCTCGCCGCCAGCCAGCAGCGCTGGCCCGACGCCCACCGCGATTTCTCCACGATGGTCGACCACGATCCGAAAAATCCCGACGCCTGGTTCATGCGCGCGCAGTCCAACCTCGCCCTCAATCAGCCCGCCGCCGCCCGTTCCGATTTTGATCACGCCCGTTTGCTCGCGGGGGCCGATTGGTCCACCCGTCCAGATGTCGCCCGGTTTCTGAACAGGCTGAACGCTCCTCCCGGCAGCAAATGAACCCGCTCTCGCCTCGCGCCCTCGTCGCCCTCGTCTTCACCGCGACCCTCCTCGCCTACTTTCCCGCACTTACCGCCGGATTCATCTGGGACGACCAACCCGGCCACGTCACGCGCCCCGAACTTCGCTCTGTCGCCGGCCTCGTCCGCATCTGGACCGAGCCCGGCGCAACCCAACAATACTACCCGCTCCTCCACTCCGCGTTCTGGTTCGAACACCGCCTCTGGGGCGACGCCCCGTTCGGCTACCATCTCGTCAACGTCCTCCTTCACGCCACCGCTGCCTGCCTCTTCGCAGCGCTCCTGCTCCGCCTCGCCGTCCCCGGCGCGTGGCTCGCCGCGCTGCTCTTCGCGCTCCACCCCGTCGGAGTAGAATCTGTCGCGTGGGTCTCGGAACAAAAAAACACGCTTTCCCTCGTCCTCTACCTCTGTGCCGCGCTCGCCTACCTGCGCTTCGATTCCCCGGGGGAGCGCGACCGCGCCCGGTCGCCCCGCGCCTACGCGCTCGCGAGTATCCTCTTCATCGCCGCGCTCCTCTCAAAAACTGTCACCGCCACCCTCCCGGCCGCCCTCCTCGTGCTCGCGTGGTGGCAACGCGGCACGGTCTCCCTCCGCCGCGCCGCGCTCCCGCTTCTCCCGTGGTTCGCGTGCAGCGCACTTGCCGCCGTCGCCACGGCTTCCTTCGAACACACCCTCATCGGGGCCCAAGGAGCCGACTTCGCCCTCACCGCAGCCCAACGTCTCCTGCTCGCCGGTCGCGCCGTCTGGTTTTACCTCGGCAAACTTCTCCTCCCGCTCGACCTCAGTTTTATTTACCCCCGCGTCGTGCCCGACCCGACTCACGTTCTCCCGTGGCTCGTCCTCGTCGCCACCGTCGCACTGCCCGCCGCGCTCGCCTGGCACTCCCGCCACTCCGGCCGGCGCGGGCCCCTCGCCGCCGCGCTCCTGTTCGGCGGCGCACTTTTCCCGGCACTTGGTTTTATCAACGTCTTCCCCTTCCTCTACTCCTTCGTCGCAGATCATTTTCAATATCTCCCCAGCCTCGCCTTCTTCGCCTTCGCCGCCGCCGCTCTCACCCGTCTCCCACCGCTCGGGCAGCGCGTCACTTCCGTGGGGCTCCTCGTCTCACTCGCCACGCTCACCTTCCACCAAGCCGGTCACTACCGTGACGTTTTTACCCTCTACGCCCACACCCTCGAAAAAAATCCCGCCGCGTGGATGGCGCACCATAATCTCGGGGTCGCGCTCGTCGAAGACGGCCGCGCCGACGAAGCCATCGCCCACTTCGAAAAAGCCCTCGCGCTCCGCCCCGCCTCCGCCGAATGCGAAAACAATCTCGGCGATGCGCTCAACCGACTTGGTCGCTCCACCGAAGCGATTCCCCATCTCGAAACCGCCCTCCGCCTGCAACCTCGCTACGCCGAAGCCGCCAACAATCTCGGTGTCGCCTTCATGGCCACCCAGCGCGTCCACGAGGGTCTCGCCTGTTTCGCCGAGGCGATCCGCCTCAAGCCCGCCTTCGACCTTCCCCATCGCAACCTCGGCCTAGCCACCGCGCGCAGCGGGCGCACCGCCGAATCGATCCCCCATTTCGCGCGCGCTGTCGCCCTCAACCCTGCCTACGCCGAGGCTCAACTCGAATGGGCCACCGCGCTCACGATTCTCGGCCGCTACACCGAAGCCTTCCCGCACTTCGAAGCCGCGCTCAAACTCAACCCTGCCTCGGCCGACGCCCATGCCACTTTTGCCCGCGCCCTCGCGTCTGCCGGACGGCTCGAAGACTCAGCCCGCCACTCCGCCGAAGCCCGGAAACTCGGCTCGGCTCGTCCATGATCGCCGCGCATTTCCCTGACCTCCCGCTCACTGCTGATGAGCATGCGGGCGGGGCGGGCGGGCGGCGCGCGCCGCGACCTACCCCTCCACCATTTTCTTCTCCGCTTCCGCTGGCAGATCGGCGTCTCGCCGCCGCCCATGCGGCGAAGAAACCGTCGTAAAATCCCTGCAGCCTTGGACGCCCATGCGAGTGAATTAGGGACGATGCGTGCGCGCACCAATCTGCGCTCCCCGGTCAAACCGCATGGCGATCAATGTAGGCGCGGATCGCCGCAGGTGTGGACGCGAGCAAGTGCTTCACGATCGGCTTAGACTTCAACACCTCCAAGCTCGGGTGCGTCGGCTCGACACCAATGGCGGCGCGGATCGTATCGGGAAATTTAGCCGGGCTCGCCGTCGAAAGCACGATGCTCACGCGGTCGGGATTCAACTCCTTAAACCCGCAAGCTGTGTGCGGATCGACGATGTAGCCATGCTCGCGATAGACGCGCGTGATGAGGCTCGCAATCTCCGCATCGCTCGTGCGCGAGGCACTGAACGTAGCGCGTTTGAAATCCGGAAACGTGTAGGCGCCCGTCGTCTTAAACGTCTGCATCACCTCGCGCACCCGCGCCGCATCGCGGCCAACGTTGAAATAAATGAAACGCTCGAAGTTCGACGCGACCTGAATATCCATCGAGGGCGCGAGGCTCGGCAGGACGGCGCCCACGCGATACTCGCCGGTCGTGAAAAGGCGGTAGAGGATGTCGTTCTGATTCGTCGCGACTTTGAAACTACGAATGGGCACGCCCATTTGTTGGAGCAGCCAACCGGCGAGCACGTTGCCAAAATTCCCCGTCGGCACCACAAACTCCACGTTGCCCCGCTCCGCCGCTGGGAGGCGCAGCCACGCGTAGAGGTAGTAGACGCACTGCGCGAGCACCCGCGCGAGGTTGATGGAATTGACCGCCGACAGGCGATGGTGCGTGCGGAAGGCTTGGTCGCCGAAGATTTCCTTGAGCGACGCCTGCGCATCGTCGAACGAACCGTCGATCGCGATCGCAAACACGTTGGCCGCACCCGTGCAGGCCATCTGGCGCTCTTGGAGCGGCGAGACGCGGCCGTCGGGATAGAGGATAAAGATCGCGGTGCCGGGCTTGCCGAGGAGTCCGTGAATCGCCGCGGCGCCGGTGTCGCCGGAGGTGGCGCCGAGCACATTGATCGTCTCTCGGCGCACCACGCACTGGTGCGCGTAGAGATTGCCGAGGAGCTGGAGCGCGAAATCTTTGAACGCGAGCGTCGGTCCGTGGAAGAGTTCGAGGACGTAGAGGTTTTTTCCGAGCGGCTTCAGCGGCGCGATCGCGGGATCGGCGAACGTCGCGTAGCTCTCATCGACGATCGTCCGGAGGGTTGCAGCCGGAATATCCGTCGCGAACACCCGCATGAACTCGAAGCAGAGTTCCGCATAGGATAGTTTTTCAAACGCGGCGAGCTGGCCGGAAAAATCAGGCAGCGTCTCCGGCAGGAAGAGACCGCCGTCCGGCGCGAGCCCCGTGGCGACAGCATCGGAGAAGCCGAGCGAGGGCGTTTGACCGCGGGTGGAAATGAATTTCATGCGCGTAGCTTGGTCGGGTGGCTTGGTCTGGTACGGACGTCTCTCCGAGGCGTCCGAGTTTTACGCAGGACGGCGCGGAGAGCCGTCTCTACGCTCAGAGTTTCTCCAACTCGAAGGCCTTGTGCGCGACTCGCGCGGCCTCGTCCGCCTTGTCCTTCGCGATCACGACGGAGATTTTGATCTCCGAGGTGCTGATGAGTTCAAGGTTAATACCCGCACCGGCGAGCGCCGTAAACAGCGTCGACGCCACGCCGCTGTGCGTGCGCATCCCGACGCCGACGACGGAGAGCTTCGCGATCTTATCGTCGAGCGTCACACTGCCGCCAATGTCCTTGATCACGGGCGCCAGCGTCTTCTCGACTTTCCCGATCTCGGTCTGCGGCACGGTGAACGTAAGATTCGCCACGCCATCGCGGCCGACGTTTTGCACGATCATGTCGACGTTGATATTGGCCTCGGCGAGGGCGCAGAAAACTTTCGCGGCAGTGCCGGGTTTGTCGGCGATGTTACTGACGACGACTTTCGCTTGGTCCTTGTCGACGGCGACGCCGCGGACGACGACCTTTTCCATGTAGGCGACTTCTTGTTTCACGATGGTTCCTGGGTTGTTGTTAAAAGAGGAGCGGACTTCAAAAACGACGTTGTATTTCGACGCAAACTCGACCGAGCGAGTTTGCATGACTTTGGAGCCGAGGGACGCCAGTTCGAGCATTTCGTCGTAGCTGATTTCGTTAAGCTTCTGCGCATCCTTCACGACCCGCGGATCGGCGGTGTAAACGCCATCCACGTCGGTGTAGATCTCGCATTTGTCGGCCTTGATGGCGGCGGCGAGAGCGATCGCCGTCAGATCAGAACCTCCGCGACCGAGGGTCGTGATGTGGCCGTCATCATTAATGCCCTGAAAGCCGGCGACGATAATGACTTTCCCGGCGCTGAGATCTTTCTCGAGCGGGCCGGCGTCGATCATTTTGATCTTCGCTTTGGTGTGCACCTTGTCGGTGAAAATTCCGGCCTGCGCGCCGGTGTAGCTGACCGCATCAACCCCAATCGCCTCGAGCGCCATCGCCGTCAGCGCGATCGTCTCCTGTTCACCGATGGAGAGCAGTTGGTCCATCTCCCGCTCGGGCGGGTTCGGATGAATCAATTTGGCGCGCGCGATGAGCTCGTTGGTCACGCCGGAGCGAGCCGAGACGACGACGACAAGCTCGTTCCCCTCGTCGCGAAAGGCCTTGATACGATTCGCGACGTTCTTGATGCGGTCGACGTCACCGACTGAGGTGCCGCCGTATTTTTGGACTATTCTGGCCATGGAGGGTTTTAAAAAATCAGTCGTTGAAATCACCGATACGGAGCAAAACCGGTTCGTCGAGCACGCTGGCGAGTGAGCCCAATTGCTTGAGCGTCGTACGCATGGCCTTCTCATTGCTCTGGTGAGTCGTGAGGACGAGCGAGGCGGCGCCGGGCGTCTCCGCAGGATTTTGGATAACACTCGCGATACTGACGTGGTGCTTGGCCATCACGGAGGCGACGCGCGCGAGCACGCCGGGCTGATCTTTGACGGTGAGCCGGACATAGTAGCGCGAACGGATATGCTCCGGCGGCGCGAGCCGCTTCTCTTTACGCGGAGTCGGGACCCCTTCGCCAATAAAGTGCGCGCCCTTGCCGTGTTTGATCAGCGCCACGGCGTCGGCGATATCGCTGATGACGGCACTGGCGGTGGCGTCTTGGCCGGCGCCCCGTCCGCTATAGAGCGTGGTGCCGACGACATCGCCCGTGACCGAGATCGCGTTAAACACCCCGCCGACGTTGGCGATGACGTTGCCCTCGGGGAGCAGGGTCGGATGGACGCGCACGCAGAGCTCGTTCTTCGTGAAGTCGCGCGTGATGATCGCCAGGAGCTTGATCCCGAAGCCGAGCGTGGAGGCATTCTTGAAATCGGCCGGCGTGATGCGCGAGATCCCCTCGACGATCATCTGGTCGGTCTTCACCCAGACGCCGTGCGCGAGCCAAGCGAGGACGCTGGCCTTGTGGGCCGTGTCCCAACCGTCGACGTCGAGGGCCTCGTCGGCCTCGGCGTACCCGAGGCGTTTCGCATCGGCGAGGACGCTCGCGTAAGGCGCGTCCCGATCCTCCATCTGCGTGAGGATGTAGTTACACGTACCGTTAAGTATGCCGTAGATTCGCGGGAAACGATTTGCGACCAAGCCCTCGCGAAGAGCTTTGATAATCGGGATACCGCCAGCGACGGACGCTTCGAAGAAAAAGTGGCCGCCGTGCTCGCGGGCGGTCGCGAAGATTTCGGCGCCGTATTCGCAGATCAGAGCCTTATTGGCGGAGACGACAATTTTCCCCCGGCGCAGCGCGGCGAGGGTCACTTGGCGCGCAAGCGTCGTGCCGCCCATAAGTTCGCACACCACGTGGATCGAGGGATCGTTGGCGATGGCGAGCGGGTCCGCGGTGAGCTTCGACGCCGGGACTGTGACCGTGCGGGCTTTCCCGAGGTCGCGGACTGCGGCGCGGGCGAGGTTGAGCTTCACGCCGAGGCGCGACTCAAGTTCGGCGCGATTCGCCGAGAGGTGTTTCCAAACGCCTTGCCCCACGGTGCCGAAGCCGCAGAGGCCGATGTTGATCGTAGTCGGTGCTGGTGCGCTCATGAGTGGGATGCGTCGGGTTTCTCTTGGCCGACTTTACTTTCGGTGCCGGCCCGGATGCGCGCGAGATTGGCGCGGTGGCGATAGATTACAAATGCGGCGACCATCGCCGACATCGAGATGACCGGTGACGGTTGCTTGAAGGCGAAAGCAGCGAAGGGCAACGAGGCGGCCGCGAGCATCGAAGCCAAGGAAACGTAACGGGAAAGCGCGAGGGTCAGACCGAAGATTACGAACCCGATGCCCATGCCGAGGGGAAATAAAACGAGAAACCCTCCGGCGCCGGTGGCGACACTCTTGCCGCCCTTGAAATGGGTGAAGCAAGAGCAGCTATGGCCGACAATCGCGGCCACGAGGCCGGTGATCTTGAGCGCCAAAAGCCCGTCGGCATCGAAGGGGCCATAGTGCAGCCCCAGGACGTGGAGCAGCGGAAACAGGCCCGCCGCCAACGCCCCCTTCGCCGCATCGAGGAACAGCACCAGATTCCCCGGCCCGTGCCCGAGCACGCGGCGAACATTGGTCGCGCCGGGATTTTTGCTACCGACCTCGAAGATATTCACGCCCTTCCCGCGCGCGACGAGGTAGCCGAAGGGCAATGCGCCCAACAGATACCCGCTCACGGCTGCAATGAGGAGCGCGAGGATCATGCGCCGAAAGTAGGCGCGCGCTTGCGCGCGACAGTAGCAGCGCGCTTGCGCGCGATAGCGTGCCGCACCGGTTCGCCTCCCTGCAGCCTCCGACCTGTCGAACCGTTCCTCATAGCTGCACGAACTTCGCCAGCTTGATCGCCGCGTGGCTCTTGATCACCGCGCGCGCCGACTCGCTCGGCTCGGTATCGACACGCACGACCATGTAGGCGGTGCCGCCGGGCGTGAGGCGTGAGAGCGACATGTCGGCGATGTTCACTTGGTCCTGGCCGAGGATGGTGCCGATGGTTCCGACCATGCCGGGCTGGTCGAGATTTTCGAGGACGAGGAGCTTGCCGTCGGCCGCGACTTCGACCTCGCGACCGTTGATGCTGACGATGCGCGGCTGGTTGCTCTTTCCGATGAACGTGCCCGACGCAGAGAAGGTGAGGTTATCGGGCGTGATCGCCTCGACGCGAATGAGCTCCGAGTAACCCGAGTCGTCCGTTGATTTCACGATCTCGGCGCGCACCCCGAGACGCTCGAGCGCTACCGGGGCGTTCACGAAATTGACCGAGTTGCCGCTGATGCGCCGCAAAAAGCCGCGCTGGATGGCGCGGGTGACCGCGTTGACGTCGAGATCGACGATCTTGCCCCAATACGTGATCCGCAGCGTCGCAATCTGAGGGGGAGCGATCTGCTGCACGAGGGTGCCGAGCTTCGCGCCGAGATCGATGGAAGGTCCGAGAACTTTGACGGCATTGGCGTCCATCGAAGGCATGTTAACCGCATTGCGGATGACGCCGCCATTCAGCACGTCGGCGATCTGCTCGGCGACTTCGATGCCCACCGCTTCCTGGGCTTCGGAAGTCGAAGCACCGAGGTGAGGCGTCAGCACAACATTGGGGAGCGTGCGGAGTTCGCTGTCCTTCGCGAGCGGCTCTTCTTCGAAAACATCCAGACCGGCCGCAGCAACTTTGCCGGACTTGAGTGCGGCGATGAGGGCCGTTTCCTTGATAATTCCGCCGCGGGCACAATTGAAGATTCGGAGGCCTGGCTTGCACTTCGCGAACGCCGCTTCGTCGATCATGTGGTGCGTGTCGTCCGTCATCGGCATGTGCACCGTGATATAGTCGGACTGGGCGAGGAGTTCATCAAGCGTGACGCCCTCGACCTGCATGGCCTTGGCGCGGCTCGGGGCCAGATAGGGGTCGTAGGCGAGTACCTTCATGCCGAACGCCTGCGCGCGTTTCGCCACTTCCGCTCCAATGCGACCGAGACCGATCACGCCGAGAGTTTTCTTGAAAAGTTCGATGCCGGAAAAGTTCTTCCGATCCCATTGACCGGCCTTCATCGAAGCCGCGGCCTGGGGCACGGGCCGTGCGCCACAAAGAATATGCGTAAACGTCAACTCGGCCGTCGCGATGGTATTGCCCGAGGGTGTGTTCATCACGATCACGCCACGCTCGGTGGCGGCCTCGACATCGACGTTGTCCACGCCGACGCCGGCACGGCCAACAACCTTCAGCAAAGGCGCGGCGGCAAAAACCGCTGCGGTGATCTTCGTTTCCGAGCGCACCGCGATCGCCTGCACGTCCTTGACCAGTTCCAAAATCTTCTCCGGAGACGAGCCGTAAGCCTCTATGACTTCAATGCCCGGCTGCTGACGCAGGTAGGCGACTCCTTTAGGTGAGATCTTATCGGCAACGAGGACTTTCATAGATACGGGGCGAAGAGCGAAATCCGCACGCCTCTCCCTAGCAAGGAGAAGTTTCGGGTATGACGGGAGGCTGTCCGTACTCGCTTGCGGCCTGCCGGAACACCGATTTCACGCGTGCCGCGAGGATCGCACTCTTTCCCTGTTTGGCCCGTCCTACTCGACACCTTTGACAATTGACGAATCCCGCTTCCACCCTCCTCACATTACCCTGCTGGATTTGTAATCACCGTTTCACCCAACGAGCTCCCTCCCGATGATATCATTCCGCCTCCCGCGCTTTCCCGGCGCCGTCCTCATTGCGCTGATCTGTACCGGACTATTCGCCGGCTGCGGTGACAAACCCTCCTCACCTGGCGCCGGCGGCGGTGCTTCCGGCGGCGGAAAACGCGGCGGCGGTGGGGCAGCTCCGGTGTACGCCGGGCAAGTGCAGAAGAAAGTCGTGCCCCTCGTGATCGAGGCGATCGGCGCCGTCGAACCCATTCGCACGACCGCCGTCCGCTCCCAAGTCACCGGCACGCTGGTAAAGATTGCGATCACAGAAGGTCAAAATGTCACTCAGGGCGACCTCCTGTTTGAGATTGATCCCCGGCCATTCAAGAACGCTCTCCAATCAGCCGAAGCCGATCTCCAAAAATCCCGCCTGCAGCTCGAGACCGCCCGCACGCAGGTCGCGCGGTATCGTTTACTCACGACCGATCAGATGGTCTCGAAGGAACAGTTCGAAAAAATCTCCGACACCGCCCGCGCCTTGGAGGCCGAGGTACTTTCCAACGAATCCCGTCTTGCTACCGCCAAACTCCAACTCGAATTCTGCTCGATCCGCGCCCCGCTCACCGGCCGCACCGGCAACATGACCATTCACGAGGGCGACCTTGTCCGGGTAAACGAGGCCGGGGGACTGCTCGTCACCATCAACCAGCTCAACCCCATCTACGTGACCTTCGGCGTGCCGCAACAATACCTCGCCTCACTCACCCGCTACCGCGCCTCCGGCACCCTCCACGTCAATGTCGTGCCTCCTGGCCTCGACGAACGACCCGAGGCGGGCGAACTCACGTTCATGGATAACACGGTCGATGCCTCGACCGGCACCTTGAAACTGAAAGGCACCTTTCCCAATGCCACCCAACGCTTGTGGCCCGCCCAATTCGCCAAAGTCACCGTTACCCTCGACTCACCCGAGGCGCTCACCGTCCCCAGTAGCGCGATCCAAACGTCGCAGACCGGCCAATATGTTTACGTCATCAAGGCCGACAAAACCGCCGAACTCCGCCCCATCGTCATCGAGCGTTTCTCTGACAACGATGCCGTGATCGGCAAGGGCCTGATCGAAGGCGAGACGGTCGTGGTCGACGGCCAACTCCGCGTCATTCCCGGCAAACCCGTCGACATCAAGACCCTCGGCGCGACGAGCGGCGGTGGCCGCGGCGGCAAGGGCGCCGAGGGCAAGGGCGGCGAGGGCAAAAACAAAAAGAAGGATCAGGAGAAAAAGGCACCATGAACATTCCCGAGCACTTCATTCGGCGTCCGGTGATGACTACGCTCATCACCTGCGCGATTACACTCTTCGGCTGGATGGCTTACGAGAGGCTGCCCGTCAGTGAGCTGCCGAACGTCGATTTTCCCACGATTTCGATCTCCGCCAGTCTTCCCGGCGCGAGCCCGGAGACGATGGCCGCTTCCGTCGCCACCCCGCTGGAGCAACAACTCTCCAGCATCGCCGGCATCGACTCGATGACGTCGACCAGCTCCCTCGGCAGCACGCAAATCACCCTGCAGTTCAACCTCGACCGCGGCATCGACGGCGCGGCGCAGGACGTGCAGTCCGCGATCTCCGCAGTCCAACGCCGCCTGCCGCGCGACATGCCGAACCCGCCGTCGTTTCGGAAATCCAATCCCGCGGAAGACTCCGTGCTGCTCCTCGCTCTCTCGTCGTCCACCCTGTCACTGCCTGAGGTCAACGAATACGCCGAGACCATCCTCGCCCAGCGCCTCTCCACGGTGGATGGCGTTTCGCAGGTCAACGTCTTCGGCGCTCAAAAGTACGCCGTGCGCGTCCGCCTCGATCCGCGCGCGCTCGCCGCCCGCGGCATCGGTATCGACGAGGTCCGCACCGCCCTCGACACCAATAACGTCAACCTCCCCGCCGGCACGCTCGATGGCGCCCACAAATCCACCACCCTCATCGCCACCGGCCAGCTCAAGAGCGCCGACGGTTTCCGCAAGGTAATCGTCAGCTACCGCAACGGCTCCGCCGTCCGCCTCGCCGATGTCGCCAACGTCACCGACGGTATCGAGAACGAAAAATCTTACAGCTGGTTCAACATGCGCTACGACGAGAACGGCGTCGAAGACCCCGAATTCTCCACTGGCCTCAACCCGAAGCGCACCATCACCCTTTCCATTCAGCGCCAGCCGGGCACCAACACCATCAAGGTCGTCGATGGTATCAAGGCGCTGCTCCCCGCGTTCCGCGCGCAACTGCCGGCGACGGTGAGCCTCGAAATCTTCAGCGATAAATCGCTCGCGATCCGCGACTCCGTGCACGACGTGAAGTTCACCCTCGTTCTCGCCATCATTTTGGTCGTGCTCGTGATCTTCCTCTTCCTGCGCTCAGCGGCAGCGACGATCATCCCGAGCATCGCGATGCCCATCTCGATCATCGGCACGTTCGGGGTCATGTATTTCTTCGGCTTCAGCATCGACAACATCTCGCTCCTCGCCCTCACGCTCTCCGTCGGCTTCGTCGTGGACGATGCGATCGTGATGCTCGAAAACATCGTCCGCCACATCGAGCTCGGCGAGACGCCCATGGCCGCCGCAATCAAGGGTTCGCGTGAGATCGGGTTCACCATCATCTCGATGACGATCTCACTCGTCGCGGTGTTTATCCCCGTGCTGTTCATGGGCGGCGTACTGGGACGCCTGCTCTACGAGTTCGCCGTCACCATCAGCGCGGCGATTCTCGTCTCGGGCTTCGTGTCGCTCACGCTCACGCCCATGCTCTGCAGCCGTTTTCTGAAACCTGTTAACCATGCGACTAAGCACGGGATTTTCTACCGCGCTACCGAGCGGGTCTTGCAGGGGAGCGTCGGCCTTTACGAGCGCACGCTTCGGATTTCGCTTCATCACCGCGGCCTCACATTGTTCGTCGCCGTCTCCATGGTCGGGCTCACGCTCTGGCTGCTCGACCTCGTGCCCAAGGGCTTCATCCCCACCGAGGACACCGGCCGCCTCAGTATCTCGATCGAGGCGGCACAGGATGTGTCCTTCGAGGCGATGGCCCGCCACCAACGCGCGGTCATGGCCGTCGTAATGAAGAATCCCTACGTCAGCGACACCTCGTCCATGATGGGCTCCTATGGGCGCAGTGGCAGCGGCGGCGGCAACACCGGCCGCATGTTCGCCGGCCTGATCGATCGCGACAAACGCCCGAATGCCACCGTCATCGCACAAATGCTGCGGGCTGAGACGGCCAACATCCCGGGCGTGAAGGTATTTCCCCAGGTGCCGCCGAGCATCCGCCTCGGCAGCCGCGGCGCCAGCTCGGTGTACCAATACACCCTCGCCGGCACCGACCTCCAAGAGCTCTACCGCGTCACCCCGCTGCTCCTAGAACGCGTCAAGGAAGTTCCCGGCATCATCGACGTGAACTCCGATCTGCAGATCACCAGTCCGCAGATCATCATCGACATCGACCGCGACAAGGCTTCGTCACTCGGCCTCAACGTGCAACAGGTCGAGGAGACACTCTACAGCGCCTTCGGCTCGCGCCAGGTCTCGACGATCTATACCTCGACGAACCAGTACTCCGTCATCCTCGAGCTCGATCAGAAATACCAACGCGATCCGAGCGCGCTCGCCTTCCTCTATGTGCGCAACCGCGAGGGGAAACTTATCCCGCTCGAGAGTGTTTCCAAAGTACGTGCGAGCGTCGGCCCGCTCACCGTCGCGCACATGGGCCAGGTGCCAGCCGTCACCATGACCTTCAACCTCAATCCCGACATCGCGCTCAGTCAGGCGACCGCCGAAATCGAGCGAGTCTCCCGCGAGCTCCTGCCGCCGACCATCAGCGGTACGTTCCAAGGCACGGCCGCTGCCTTCACCAGCTCGCTCGCCGGCCTCGGCTGGACGCTGCTCATCGCCGTGTTAGTCATTTATCTGGTCCTCGGGATTCTCTACGAAGATTTCCTCCACCCGCTCACGATTCTCTCCGGCCTGCCCTCCGCGACGTTTGGCGCCCTGCTGACGCTCGTCCTTTTCAAGCAGGAGCTGAACATCTACGGCTACGTCGGCCTGATCATGCTCATCGGCATCGTGAAGAAGAACGCGATTATGATGATCGACTTCGCCCTCGACGCGAAACGCAACCGCCACAAGGGAGCCGAGGAAGCCATCTTCGAGGCCTGTATCGTGCGCTTCCGTCCCATCATGATGACCACCGTCGCCGCCCTCGCCGGCACCTTGCCCATCGCCCTCGGCTGGGGCGCCGGTGCCGATGCCCGCCGCACCCTCGGCCTCGCCGTGGTCGGCGGTCTCGTCGTCTCACAATTGCTCACACTTTACATCACGCCGGTATTCTACCTCTACATGGAAAAGTTCACGAGATATCTCACCCCGAAGTCCGTCGATCAGATCGAGCGCGAAACTGCCGCCGTCGGCGCCGTCAGCCTCGCGAAATAATCTTCGCGAGCGCATCCTCGACCGTTACGCCCGATCCACTCCGCCTGCTCGTAGTCGCTTTGGCATTACGAGGCGATGTCCTCACCGCTCCCGAAAAATGGACGAAGGCTATTGACGCGTAAACGACCGCCGCCGCCAGCCCGGGTTGCAGCGTGTTTATCGGTCGCTCTTCGATTCGGAAGTGGACGACGCTCGCTCAAGATTTCCCTGTCTCCCCCGCCCCGAACGTTACGTCGCCGACATACTCCACCTAACCCCCGCCGGTTGCGCCGTCTGGACGCCGCTCCTCGCGCCGCTGTTTAAATAAAGCGCCTCGTCCTTCATTCGCTCGCTCCTGTCCCGTTCCGCGCGTGCGCCCGCCGCCATCTGAGCGCGCTCCAGCATTGCCCACCGTTTATTCGTGTCTTTGGTGTCTCGCGTGGTTCCTCCTCCCGACTCCCCCCTGCAACGCCTCACCCAGCAGATCGCCTTCATCGCCGAGTGCGACCAACTGAAGGAAATTTTCCGCCAGACGATCAACACGCGGAGCCGCCGCCCCGAAAACGACGCCGAACACTCTTGGGCTTTCTGCCTGTGCGTCATGGTCCTCGCCGAGCATGCAAACGTCCCTCACCTCGATGTCCTGCGCGTGCTCAAAATGGGTCTCATTCACGACCTCGTTGAAATCGACGCCGGCGACACCTTCGCCTACGACACCGCCGCCATGGTCAACCAGCACGACCGCGAAGCCCGTGCCGCCGACCGCATCTTCGGCCTCCTGCCGGGCGATCAGTCCCGCGAGTTCCGCGCCCTGTGGGATGAGTTTGAAGCGCGCACCACGCCCGAAGCGAAATTCGCCCACGCCTGCGACCGCTTCCAACCCATGCTGCTGAACGCCCACACCGAGGGAGGCAGTTGGCGCAAGCACCACGTCACCCACGAACAGGCCCAAGGCCGTAACGCTCCCGTCGCCGATGGCTCCACCGTCCTCTGGGCAGCCATCGAGGAGTTGCTTCGCGAGGCCGTCGCCGCCGGCCATCTCGCGCCCACCCGGCAGCCCGCTCCGTAGCGCCACGCTCCACCCCACGCACAGGTTTTCTTGCGCCGTCGGCGTGTCCTTGCGGAGTTCCCGTGTCACCTGAGCAGGGGTCGCCTCCCTCAAACTGTCCGCGCACCCCGCCCGCATCGCCCTCGCGCGCCCCCCGCGCTGGGTGCAATCGTCGTCCTATGCGCTTTTCCCTCCGCATTTTTCCGGTTCTCTCGTGTCATTCAGTGCTCGTCCTCCGCGTCCTCGCCGCTGACGCCACGTCTCCGACCTCCCTCGCCGCCGCGCCACCCCCGCGCGACTGGATCGACCCCGATACCCGTCACCGCGTCATCCGCCTCTCACCCGATCAAGGCGGCTCCAGCCTTTACTTTCACCAAAACGGCTACACCCCCGGGGGAGATAAACTCATTCTCCATACGCGCGACGGGGCCCTCGCCTACAACGTCTCCCCCGACGGCAAATTTTTCGCCGGTGATGGCGGCGGTGCCGGCAGCGTGGCCGCGACCAGCGGCGCTGGCGTGCGCCTCGATCCACCCGGTAACGGCCAATGGATCTACGCTTTCTACCCGTCCCCTGTCCGCGGCAGTTCCTTCCGCGATCAGCGACCACTCATCGACATCGGCGTCCTGAAGTCCGAACGCCTCGTCAATATGGCGAATCACAACTACGGCAAAGACACCGGCGTCGAACCCAACCTCACCTTTACCCGCGACGGCCAGTGGCTCATCTTCTCCGGAAATTTTCACACCAACCCCGGCCATGGTCACAAGGCCACCACACACACGTACGCCGTCGAAATCGCCAAAAAGTAGTGCGGACTTCACTCCGCCGAACACCAATCATCTCCACCTATGAAATCCCTCCGCCCCGCCTCCCTCCGCTTCCTTGCCGTCGCATTCGTCCTCTTCGCCTCCGCCCTCGCCCACGCCGCCGCCCCCACGGATCGCCCGATCATCGCGCTTTGGCCCAACGGCGCCCCGGGCTCCGAGGCCCGCCGCGCCGAGCCTGAAAAAATAGTCGGCTCCAACGTATCCAACATTCACCAGCCGACCCTCACCGTCTACCTGCCCCCACCTGCCCGCGCCACCGGCTGCGCCATCATCGTCGTCCCCGGCGGCGGCCACGCCCGCCTCGCGATCGAACACGAGGGCTACAACGTCGGGCAGTGGCTCGCCGATCAGGGCATCGCGGCCTTCGTCCTCAAACATCGGCTCGCCAAAGATGACGCGACGCCCGCCGGCACTGCCCAACCTTACACCATCGAGCGCGACGCCCTCGCCGACGGTCAGCGCGCCGTCCGCCTCGTCCGCAGCCGCGCCGCCGAGTGGGCGATCAACCCGACCACCGTCGGGATGCTCGGTTTCTCCGCCGGCGGCGAAGTCGTCGCCTTAACCGCGATGCGCGCCGCCCCGGGCGACACCACCGCCAACGATCCCATCGATCGCCCCTCCGCCCGGCCTGATTTTCAAGCGCTCATTTATCCCGGAAGATCCGGCCAAATCATCCCTGAAAAAGGCGCGCCGCCCGTCTTTCTCGCCGCCGGCTACGGGGACCGCGTCGATATCTCCGAGGGTCTCGCCGAAGTGTATCTGCGTTTCAAACGCGCCGGCGTCCCCGCCGAGTTGCACATCTACGCCGGCGCCGGCCACGGTTTCGGTCTGCGTGAATCCAATAAGTCCCCTGCCGGCGCCTGGCCCACCCGCCTCCGCGAATGGCTCGTCGACCGAAAATTCGTCCCCACGAAATAAACGTTCCCGTAGCAGCGATCAGCTCTCCCGCAGCGGCGATCAGCTCTCTCGCAGCGGCGATCAACGTTCCCGTAGCGGCGAGCGCCAGCGAGCCGACCAAGCATCGTCGCGCCAGCCAAGGCGCAGTCACGCCCCCCCTGTCATTTCCCGCCCGCCCACGAGCCACCGCGCCGTTCTGCTGTTTCTTTCGTGGCTTGCGTGGCTCGCAGAGGCCTCGCCGCTCAGGTCGCCAGCACATCAGCTCTCTCGCAGCAGCGATCAACGTTCCCGTAGCGGCGAGCGCCAGCGAGCCGACCAATCATCGTCGCGCCAGCCAAGGAGCAGTCACGCCCCCCGTCATATCCCGCCCGCCCACGAGCCACCGCGCCGTTCTGCTTTTTCTTTCGTGGCTTGCGTGGCGCGCAGAGGCCTCGCCGCTCAGGTCGCCAGCACCGCTCGCCACAACTCCGCTTCGCCCGCATGCCCATGCGCTCTGAGCGCGACCGCGATGTCATCGGTCGTCGGCTCGACCACCTGATGCCGCGGGTCGGCGGGGAACTCCGGCCGCACCACGCGCACGAGTGCCCAACACGCCCACGCGCGCCAGCAGCGTTGGTCGCGCCGCGGCTCGTTCATCCGATCAGCGTAGTGCTGAAAATGTACACGCGGATTGCCGATGAACACGTCGGGCGGGGCGTGGGCCACCATCCACGCCACAGCTGCATACGGCAGCGGCCACTCGCGGAGCGCCGGTTCATCGCCCCGGAGGTCGGCCCCGAGCGCACGATCGAGGCAGAGGATCGCGCGCGCCGCCAAGCCGCGTTGCCAGAGGGCGTGGCCGTACTCCAAACAGTCCAAATAAAATCCCGCCCCGCGCTCCGCGCTCCGATGCGCGTGCAGCGCCCGCCAGTCGAGCCCAGGGCGCGGGGGCGGTAGGTATGGACAGCAGGGCAGCACAGACATCCGCGCGTTGCTGGCGGAGCCCCCGCCCGGCGTCAATGCCACGGTCGCGCGGTGCCACGACTACGCGCTTGGCGCGCGCGCGAGTTTCGGCGACAAACCCCCGCCTGAATCCGCTGCCTGACAATTCCACTCTCGCGCCCGCCCCCGCACTCGCGGTCCACCACATTTCCTGCTGGCACCGCGCCGTCCTTTGGCCTTTCGGCCTGCTGCTCAAACTCTGGGGCCGCTCGCTGCGTTTCGAAACGACATCCGAAGACCTCCGCGCCTATACGAAAAAGGATGTGCCCGTCGCGATCGTGCTGTGGCACAACCGCCTGTTTCTCGCCGCCGAGATTGTCCGCCGTTACCGCCAAGGTCGGCCCGCCTATGCGCTCGTGAGCGCCAGCAAAGACGGCGCTTGGCTGACCGCATTTTTCTCCTTGGCCGGCATGCGCACCGTCCGCGGTTCAAGCAGTCGCCTCGGCCGCGAAGCCGCCACCGCCCTCGTCGACGTCTTGCGGGCCGGCTATGATGTCGGCATCACCCCCGACGGCCCCCGTGGCCCCTGCTACGAAGCGAAGCCCGGCGGCATCATTGTGGCACGACGCACGCAGGCACCGCTGCTGTTGATCGGCGCTGAATTTGAATCCGCCTGGCAGCTGCGCAGCTGGGATCGCTTTTTCATCCCACGCCCCTTTTCGCGCATACGGATGCGCTGCGAAGTGGTCACCAGCGACCAACTCGCCGACCGCGACGCGGCCACCGTGGCGATTCAAACGAGACTACGCGCGCTCAACCCGGATCACCCCACGCCGGATCGCTCTCCCGTCGTCCGCTAGTTGTGGTGGGCCGCGAGCGGCCGACACGCCGGCGGCCCCGATCCTCCCGCTTATCAGCCCAGCAGATCGTGTTGCGACGTGGTCGGTAAAAACGGTGACGAGGCGCGATGTTGGGTTGAACTGACCGTGCACTTACTTCCTTTTCGCTCTCACCCATCGGCACCCCACCGTGCATCCATTTCCCTAAAATGTCCTCTCCCACCCCGCCACTTGCGCAACCCACCCCGCCGCTTACCCAGCCCGCTCCTACTTCGGTCGGCGGCATTCTCCGGCAACTCGGTCCCGGGCTCATCATCACCGCCTCCATCGTCGGCTCCGGTGAACTCATCGTGACGCCCAAGTTGGGCGCGAGCTTTGGCTTCACGCTGCTTTGGTTCATCATTCTCGGGTGCGTTTTGAAGGTCTTTATCCAAATCGAACTGGGCCGGTTCACGCTCGCGCGCGGCCTCACCACGCTCGAAACCTTGAACCTCGTGCCCGGACCGCGCGCAGTCGTGTCGTGGTTGTTGTGGCTGTGGGCGATCATGTTTATCGCAACGATCTTTCAGATCGCGGGCATGGTCGGCGGCGTGGCGAGCGTCATGGCGATCGCGGGCGTCAACCTTCCGACCGAGTTCATCGCAATCTTCATCGGTGTAGTGACCGCACTGCTACTCGTGGTGGGCCGTTACCGCTTCGTCGAAGCTGCGTCCACGTGGATGGTCGTGGCCTTCACGCTGTGCACGATGACCGCCGTGATCGCTCTACAGTTCACTCCGTATGCGATCACCATGAAGAATCTAGCCGAGGGCTTCAGTTTCAATCTGCCGGGGTCGTTTACCGTGGCGTTTGCGGCCTTCGGAATCATCGGCGTGGGCGCTTCGGAGCTCATCTTTTATCCGTATTGGGTGTTGGAAAAAGGCTACGCGCGGCACGTCGGCCCACCCGACGGGACCGTTGCGTGGGCCGAGCGGGCCCGCGGTTGGATGCGCGTGCTCAAGGCGGATTCGTGGGTTTCCTGCGCAATCTACACCAGTGCGACGCTCGCGTTTTACCTGCTCGGCGCGGCGGTGCTACACGCCAAGGGCCTCGACGTAACCAACGCCGACATGATCAAGACGCTCTCTTCGATGTATGTGGAAACCTTCGGCGCGTGGAGCCTATGGCTGTTTCTGATCGGCGCGGTGGCGGTGCTTTACTCCACGATCTTTGTGGCGACGGCTTCGAACGCGCGGCTGTTGGTGGACGCGTTGGTGGTGTTTAAGGTGCGGACGTTTTCCTCCGAGGCAGAACGCCAACGGATGATCCTGAAGTGCTGCGTGCTCGTGCCGGCCGCGTGGACGTTGCTCTACGTCGTTTGGGGATCGCCCGTGACGCTGGTCTTCGTCGGCGCCGTCGCCCAAGGCATGATGATTCCGTTTCTCGCCATCGCGGCGCTCTGGCTCAACTACCGCCGCGCTGATCCCGCACTCCGCACGGGAAATTCCTGGCGGGTTTGTTTGTGGGTGTCGGCAGCGGCCATGACCGCGGTCGGGCTCTATCAAGTGATCACCACCGTGGCCCCCCTCCTGAAGTGAAGGTCAGAACGCCGCGATAAATTCGCACGGCGTAATTACGGGAAGTAGGCACGGGAAGGAGCGGACCAATCCGCCAAGCGTCCTTAATCTGCTAGCCCCCTATCCACCCTCGGGGCCATCCGTGGATTGCGCGGGCCGGCGATCCTCTCCGTTATCTGCCTCGGCCACCATGCACACCCCGCCCCTCCTCTCGCGTCCGCCTTCCCTCCGTCGCTTCATCGCACGCTGCCTCCTGCTCCCCTGCCTCGCGCTCGCCGCTATCGCCGCTCACGCCGCCTCCGCTGAGAAACCCAACATCCTCCTCGTCCTCTGCGACGACTTGGGCTACTCCGACCTCGGCTGCTACGGCGGTGAAATCCCCACGCCGAATATCGACGCGCTCGCCACCCGCGGCCTGCGCTTCACGCATATGTCAAACTCGGCGCGATGCTGCCCGACCCGCGCCTCGCTGCTCACCGGCGTCCATCCGGCCCAAGCGGGCATTCCTAATTTCAACGGTGAATTGGCGGAAAACACCGCCACCCTCGCCGAGGTCCTCCGCACCCGCGGTTACCAGACCTACATGACCGGCAAGTGGCACGTCGGCACGTCCGCCGCCGCCAGCCCCACGAATCGCGGCTTCGACGAGTTCTACGGTTTCACCAGCGGCCACTCGCAGGACCAATGGAATCCCGCGAAATACCAACGCCTCCCCGCCACGCGCACCCCCGAGTTGACCTTTCCCCCGGGGAAATTCTACGCCACCGATGTATTCACGGCTTACGCACAAGAGTTCATCCGCCAGGCCACCGCCACGCAGCAACCGTGGTTCCTCTACCTCGCCCACTCCGCCCCTCACTTCCCGCTGCAGGCGCCCGCGGAATCGACCAAGGCCCTGCTCCCCACCTACCGTCAAGGCTGGGACGTCCTCCGCTCCGCCCGATTTGATCGCCTCAAGCAGATCGGCCTGATCACCGACGAACGCTGGAAACTGGGCCCGCTTTCGCTCGTGCCGGTGGAGGCCAATAACGCCATCGCCAACGGGTACTCCGGCCAACCAAACCCCGCGTGGTCCTCCCTCGATGCTGACCGCCGCGAGGACCTCGCCCACCGCATGGCCCTCTACGCTGCCATGGTGAAACACATCGACGAAGGCATCGGCCGCATCGTGCAACAACTCAAAGCCGCCGGCACCTACGAGCACACGCTCATTCTCTTCACCTCCGACAACGGCGCATGTTACGAATGGGGCCCCTTCGGCTTCGACGGGGTCTCGCGCGCCGCGAAAACAATTTTGCACACCGGTGCCGACCTCACCGCGATGGGCACCACGCACGAAGAAATTTCCTACGGCTCCGCGTGGGCCAATCTCAGCAACACCCCGTTCCGTCTCTACAAACACTTCACCCACGAGGGCGGCATCGTGTCTCCCTTCATTGTCCATTGGCCTCACGGCGTGACCTCGCCGGGGCGCTGGGTCCGCGATCCCGCGCACGTCATGGACATCATGCCCACGCTCGTGGAGGCCGCCGGCGCCACCTATCCCCGCACCCGCAACGGCACCGCCGTGCAACGGCTCGAAGGCGTCAGTCTCGCGCCGACCTTCCGCGGAACCGCCGCACTGCCCGAACGCGCGATCTGTTATCAACACCAGGGCGCCTACGCCATCCGCAAGGGCCCATGGAAACTCGTCAAAGGAAAGCGCTTCCCCGCCGAAGCCGTCTGGGAGCTTTATAACATCCACGCCGACCCCACCGAACAGCACGACCTCGCCACTCAAAACCCCGCACTCGTCGCGGCGCTCGCTCAAGAGTGGGACCAATGGGCTGAACGCACCGGCTCCTTGGTCAAAAATCCCCCGCCCGCCGCACCGAACCCGTCCAAAAAGAAGGCCTCCAAGTCCTGAGCTCTCGCGCCTGCGATCTTCCGCCGCTGCCCGTCGCGCCCGTTCTCCGGCTCCAGCGCCGCCACCGCCACCAGACCCGTCTCCTAAAAACGCCGTCAGCGCCGAGCCGACGGCCTGAACGTGCGGCACGAGAAAACGCTTCGTCGACCACCCTCTCGCGCACCCCGGTCCTTTTAGAGAGAGCCATTCAACCGGGCTGCGGCCGTAGCCATCTCAGCCAAACGGATTCGCGCGCTGCGTTCGACTCCCGTGTCGCCGACCCGAGCAGGTCACCGGTCAAACCCCACGGATAGGACTGGAAATCACGGCCCATTCCCGCGACATCCTTCCGCACACCCTCGCCCACTCATGCACCACCCCTCCATCCTCTCCTGCGGCGAAATGCTGTGGGACCATTTCCCCGCGGGACCGCGCTTCGGCGGTGCGCCGGCTAACTTCGCTTGTCACGCCCAGCTGCACGGCGGCCGCGTCACCCTGCTCAGTGCCGTTGGCGACGATCCGCGCGGCCACGAGGCCACCGAGATTCTTTGTCGCTTCGGTCTGGATACATCGCTCATCCAAACGATCGCCACAGCTCCCACCGGCGCCGTCGGCGTGAGCGTCGATGCGGCCGGCAAACCCAGCTTCGAAATTCACGCCAACTCCGCGTGGGACCAGATCGCGTGGACTCCCGAGCTCGCCGCCCGTCTCGCTGACGTTGATGCACTCTACTTC
>Ga0209550_10000783_pt1 | contig 30433 bp, 30 predicted proteins | sample LauGreSuBDMM15SN_2_FD_187567 | JGI IMG/M metagenome (GOLD analysis project Ga0209550, IMG submission 187567) | Freshwater lake microbial communities from Lake Michigan, USA - Su13.BD.MM15.SN (SPAdes) (version 5) | ecosystem: Environmental > Aquatic > Freshwater > Lake | place: Lake Michigan... | reverse complement strand
CGTGTTGTATGACGTGCCAAGCCGCTTTAACTGGCTGTTGCAGTTTTATATGCGGCGCGAGGGGATTGCCCTGAGCTGGGTCGGTACGGGAAGACTGATTTTTAGTCTGAACTTTACCGATGCGGATTTTGATGATTTCTGCCAACGTTTCGTACGTGCTGGCCATCAGATGGCTGCAGGCGCTTGGTGGTGGACGCCGCAAGGTCAGACAAACAAACAAATTCGACGCCGTATGTTGTTAGAGATGGTGCAGCAGACTAAGCTGTGAAGGTCTGCTGGGTGTTTGGTCATTAGAGATTTCTGTTCTGATAGTGAGGGGTATATTCAGAGACTTCTATCTATTTAGAATTGAAGTCTCTGAGTGAATCTGTTCAGCGTAACTACAGTCTCTGAGTGAATCTGTTCGGTGTGACTGCAGTCTCTGAGTGAATCTGTTCGGTGTGACTGCCGTCTCTGAGTGAATCTGTTCGGTGTGACTGCAGTCTCTGAGTGAATTTGTTCAGTGTGACTGCGGTCTCTGAGTGAATCTGTTCAGCGTAACTGCAGTCTCTGAGTGAATCTTTTCAGCGTGACTGAATCCCCTCAGTGACTCTGTTTAATGTGATTGAATATGCGGCATGGGATCAATCAACTCACCACGCATCAAATAAATGGGTGAGCGGCGGTACAGCATGACGTCATGAAACGGGTCGGTCAAAATTTTCAAAGCCCAAGCAAATGCGGCTTTGAAACTGTCTTTGATGCATAGTTGAGCGACTCTGAATAACAGACCCGCAACGCCCAAAAAGAGCCAGGTCATACCGACAATACGAACAGTCGTATCTTCGTAAGCCTCAGGCACGGCCCAAGTAATAAGCGAGGGCTGAAGGTAGGCCAGCACAGGGATCGCGGCCCAGATCGACAGCAACACAATCTTACGATGTAAGTTGTAGCCAACCTTGATTTCTTCTTTGTGCTCGTGGGTTGCTTGATTGACGTGATCGTAGCCCTTTGGCTCAAAAAAGAAGTGGCCGGATTGGCGTGTGGTCATTGCGACTAACCAGGCAACCAACGAGGCTGCGACAGGGTTAATGAAGAGCAGCACATAAGACACTAGAAACGATAAGGCGCTGACCAAGTGCAGGCTTTGATTAATGCGACTGTGATGATAATACCGATGATCATCCCAGCGCTGTACTCTTAAGGTGTTTAGCAATTCTTTCATCGTGATCCTTTGTGTTATCTGTGTCGCAAATCGAATGGATGGTGCGCGACTCCTAATATAAGATTATTTCAGAAGCGCTGGGTCAAAAGATGAATTTTTGATGACATTCGTGTTGCAGTTTATTTTCAGGGGCTCGCTGTCATCGAACGGTTATATGAATTGATTACAGTCATACTAACTTCAGTGATAAAGAGCTCAGATGACAGAATACGCGCCCATTCAAGTCGATCGAATTTATCCCGACAAGCCGAGCCTCAGAATAGCGTTGGTGACTGAAACCTATCCTCCTGATATCAATGGAGTGGCACACACTGTTTCAAAAATAGTAGAAGGCTTGCGTGCTCGCGGACACGAATTGATGTTGGTCAGGCCAAGGCATCACAGCGACACCGAGGCGGCCACAGATTCACGCTATCAAGAAGTGTTGGTGCGTGGCGCACCGATCCCGATGTACAAGCAGCTGCGTATGGGTTTGCCGGCGCAGGGCGCGTTGCAAAAATTATGGCTCAAGCAAAGACCTGATCTTGTGCACATTGCCACAGAGGGGCCCTTGGGTTGGTCGGCCTCGCGCGCCGCACGTAAGCTCAAAATACCGACCAGTTCAGATTTCAGAACCAATTTTCATGCCTACAGCCAGTTCTATGGGTTTGGCTGGCTCAAGGGTGCGATTGTAGCCTACATGCGAAAATTTCATAATGCCACGCACTGCACGATGGTGCCGACACAGGGCTTGATGGCAGAGCTTTCGAAGATTGGCTTTGATCGACTGATGGTGGTGCCACGCGGAGTCGATACAGAAAACTTTTCTCCTGCTAAGCGCAACGAACAATTACGCCAAAGCTGGGGTGCGACTGCAGAGACGCAAGTCCTGCTATCGGTAGGACGCCTAGCTGTCGAAAAAAATCTTGACACCGTTGTACGTTGTTTCAAGTCTCTGCAGGCCCGTGGTTTGCCGATTAAGCTGGTGATTGTTGGTGATGGGCCGATGCGTCAAGCGCTCGAGCGCAGTATCCCAGAGGCGATCTTTGCGGGCACGCGCACAGGTCAGGATTTGGCGAAACACTACGCTAGCGCAGACTTGTTTATTTTTCCGAGTCTGACAGAGACTTTTGGCAACGTGACGATTGAGGCCATGGCAAGCGGCTTAGCCGTGGTGGCGTATGATCACGCGGCAGCCGGCCAGTTAATCGAACACAAGCGCAATGGAATGGTGCTAGCACCAAACCAAGAGGCGCAGCTATTCGAGGCCGCTCGGCAAATAGTCGAAGACACTGCCTTGCGAACTCAAGTCCGAGTCGCTGCGCGTCAGACTGCAGTGGATCGGGATTGGAGTTCAGTGATTGCACGCACGGAAGGAATTTTTAGATCCTTAATTGCAAATGAGGATCCTGCCGCAATTGTGGTATCCGCGCAGTCGAAGACGGCAGGTATGCCCCAGGCGCTGCGCTAGCGCTACGTTTCTGTGTGGCGCGCTCGGGCGCGGCGCTTCAGACAAGTCTCTGCGTCGTGAGTGCAGGGACCATACTGCAGATAATCTCTGAGTCGCGAGTGCAGGGGCGACACAACAGAGAATCTCTGCATCGTGGGCGTAGCTGGGTCGTTACAGACAAGTCTCTGCGTAGTCGAAAAAGCTCGCTGCTATTGTATGCTGTTGCACCGAATCATCGCCATAGCCACTTCGATGAAAGACAAAGGGGATACCACAGTTGCTTGCACAGAGGGCATCAACGTGTGTATCACCGACCAACACACAGTCGCTGCCAGTGACGTTCAGCGCAGCGATGGTGGCGAGTAGGGGTAATGCATGAGGCTTAGGATGCGCAGTCGTATCGCCCCCCGTGACGACGGTAAAGTAGGTAGACAAGCCATGGCGTTCAAGCGCCTGCTTAGCTGACACTTCAATCTTGTTGGTGCATACGGCTAACTGCTGGCCTTGCGACAGCAGTTGATCGAGCAAAGCTAAGACGCCTGGATATAGCAACGAATGGTCGTGCGCTTGGCGCGCGTAATGCGTCAAGTACGCCTGTTGAATGTCCTCAGCAGCGATTGCGGGGGCTTGCACAACCTGCATCACAGAGGCCAAGATGTCAGGCAGCGGGCCATACAAGTTCGGAATCACTTGCTTGGGCGCCAATGTTTGAAACCCGCAATCCAGCAACGCTTGATTGGCGGCTCGTCGAATATCGGGCTCGGTATGCATCAACGTGCCATCCAGATCAAAGACGATGGCTGCAGAGCTGTGGATATAGTCTTTGGCTGTTTTCATAGCCGAGAGACCAAGCCAGCTGGCGATGCCGCATAGCCAGTTAAGGTACGGTCGGCATGCAAAAGCTTCCAGTCAAGCATTTTTTGTGTCATCTTTAACAGCTCAAGGGTATAGCTCGGATCTTGCGCAACATTGTGAAGTTGTGACAGATCTTTTGTCAGATCAAAGAACAGTGGAGGTAAAGCCGCAAAATGGACATACTTATACTGATCGTTTTGAATCACTGAAAGTGCACACTGATCCATTGATAAGCCCAAGAAATCTTCGGGCTTTGAATAATAGATATTTCTAAAATCATACTCATAATGTACTTCAGTGCGCCAGTCGGCGGGCGCGATTCCAGTTTGTACGAACGGCAACAGCGAGTGCCCGTCGCACGTTCTCGGTATTGGCCGCTCAAGCCAGTTCAAGATCGTGGGCATGGTGTCAATGGTTTCGGTAAAGCGCCGAACAATATTGCCGCGCGTGGCATCCGCTTCGGGGTTCGGGTCGCGAACAATCATTGGGATATGAAAGCTCTGATCGAAGTAGCCAATCTTACCCAACAAATGGTGATCACCTAATTGTTCGCCATGATCACTTGTGAAAATGATTAGAGTGTTGTCCCACTGGCCTGTTTTCTTTAGGTAGTCAAAGACACGTCCGATGTGATGATCAACCTCAGACATCAAGCCGTAGTAAGTGGCCCGCATTTGACGAACTTCGGCCTCTTGCATGTCTGCGCCAAGCCCTTGGCCATTTTCAAAGAAGCGACGACGTTCAATGGCTTGAAGGTAATACGCCAAGAGTGGATGCTGCGACGCTTCAAGGTCTTTGCTTGAGGCGCGAAGCGGCGGCGGGCAGTCTTTCGGGTCATACATCTCGTGGTAGGGTGCCGCAGCGCAAAAAGGCGGGTGAGGGCGATAGTAGCCAAGATGTAAGAACCAAGGCTTATTTTCAGTGCCCTGTAGGTACTCGAGTGCACGGTCGGTGAACCACGTGGTGTCGGATAAATGTGCGGGGACCATACTTGGTTTAGCCGTTGCGCCAATATCGGCTTCGGTAAGATCTTGCGGCAACCAAATGTCGTTAGGTTTTTTTGGCATGGCGAAGCCTTGCGAGGCCAGCCAGGCAAAGTAGGCCTCTTTATCCAGGCCCCACGAACCGACGGGGTGCCAGCCCTCCATATCTGCCCCTAAAACTTTAAAGCGCGGATCTTCAGCGGCTGTTTCACGGGGATCAGGGGTCGTAGTGGTGTAGCCAACTAAGGCGGGCTGATAACCGGCCTTGCGCACTTCTTTTGCGATATTGGTATGACGTGCATCGAGCGGAATTGTATTCTGCACCGCACGGTGGGTCATCATATACAGACCAGTCAGCATTGAGGCGCGACCAGGGCCGCAGGGTACGGCTTGCGTGTAATGCTTGGCGAAGGTCACGCCTTCGCTGGCCAAGGCTTCGATGTTTGGGGTTTGAATGACTGGGTGACCAAGTTGTTTGAGCGTGTCGCCACGCCATTGGTCGACCACAATCAATAAAACATTTTTTTGTTTAGCTGTCATAAGATAAATCCGTAAAAAAAGTTAACGCAGCGTTGGATCTAGCCTGTCACGCAACCAGTCGCCGGTCAGGCTAATCGAGAAGGTGGTCAAGACGATGACACAGCTCGGAGCGAGCAAAATCCAGGGGGCAGTTTGTAAATACTCACGACCATAGCCGACCATATTGCCTAAGCTAGTGAGCGGGGGTTGTACCCCCAAGCCCAAGAAAGACAGGCCTGATTCAAGCAAAATCACTTCAGGAAAGGTCAGTGTCATGCTGACGATGAGCGTGCTCGCGATATTAGGCAAAATATGTCGAAAGTAGACGCGCCAAGAACTGGCGCCCAGCGCATGGACTGCATTGGCATAGCCTTGTTCATTCGCTGCAATCGTCAAGCTGCGCGTGATGCGAGCGCTGCGCTCCCAGCCGTGGCAGCCCATCAAACAAATAAATAGCACCAGTGTGTTGCCAAAGAAGGCCAACACCGCCAACGCAATGATCATGAAAGGGATTGATGCTTGAAAATCAATCAACGTCAGAACAATCTGTTCAATCCAGCCTTTGAAATGTGCCGCTAGAAACCCTAAGATCAGGCCGATTGCAGCAGAAAGCAAGGTGCTGGCAAACGCGATCAGCAGACTCACCTGCACTGAGGTCAGTAGCCGCGAAAGCACATCGCGTCCGAGCTCATCTGTGCCGAGCAAATGTCGAGCCGAGCCGCCAAAGCCAACAGGTGGTTGTAGCCGTGCCTTGAGGTCAAGCGCAGTATAGGCGTAGGGAGCAATAAGATCAGCTAGAGCCGCGACGATAAAAATCCCAAGAATCCAAGCGATCGACAAGACAACCAACGGCGGGTATTCTTGCCAAAAATATCGACGTGAGAGTGTTGGAAGTGAAGGTGCAACGACAGCCATAGCAGACAATTTCTCGGTAGTGTTCATTTCTGTAGGTGCTTAATGATGTGCCCCAGAGCTGGCTCGCAAGCGTGGGTCGAACAAGCAGTAGATGGAATCGACGACTAGGTTGGTTGCAACCATACTGACCGTAATCAATAGCAAGGCAGCTTGAACGACAGCCAAGTCACGATTGCCCACTGCAGAAACAGTCAGTCGACCGACCCCAGGCCAAGAAAATACGCTTTCAACCACCACAGCGCCTGCGATCAGACCCCCAAACATGAGGCCAGCGATGGTGACGATTGGCAAGGCTGCATTGGGCAAAGCATGGCGAGTCACCACTTGAGACCAGCGCAGACCCTTTGCAGAAGCAGCTCGAATATAGGGTTGCCCTAACACTTCTAACATCGACGATCGTGTGTAACGTGCCAAGACCGCGGCGCCGCCCACCGTCAACGTCAGAACCGGCAAGATGGCGTGCTCAACCCCGCTGTACCCTCCGCTGGGTAACCAACCTAAACTGACTGCAAAAATGAGTACCAGTAAAAGTCCGAGAACGAAGCTTGGCAAGGTGTGTCCCGCGACAGAAAAACTCATGACAAGACGATCGACCCACGAGTTTCGGTGTAGCGCAGCAAAAATGCCGGCGGGTATTCCAATCAACAGGTTCAGAGCAAAGGCCGGCAGCGCGAGCGCTAGTGTTGCCGGAATCGACTCAAGCACGAGTCTCATTGCTGGGCTGCCATCACGCATCGAAACGCCGAAGTTACCGTGAATAATATTGAGTAAGTAACCCCAAAATTGCTGCCAAAGAGGTGCGTCAAGACCCCAGCTCTCGCGAAAAGCCTCAATGGCTTCTGGAGGCGCATCGGCCGAGAGGATCATCATGGCTGGGTCGCCCGATAAGCGCAAGATCGTAAAAGCAAAACCCACTACCAAGAAAATGGTCAGCAACGCACGCAGACTGCGAGACAACATGTATCGACCCATGTCTAGCTACCTAAACCATGATGAATCATGGTGTGAAGATGGCAACTCACGGTATGCGCTTCGCCAATGCGGGTCGTAACGGGTGCATTCGTTTTGCAATGCGCGGTCGCGAGCGCACAGCGTGGATGAAAGCTACAACCGGTTGGAACATCGACCGGATTGGGTGGTTCACCTTTTAGGATAATGCGACCAGAATTAAGAGTTGCATGCTTGGCACCAGGTGTCGACACCGCTGAAATCAGCGCTCGTGTGTAAGGGTGCGCTGGGTGAGACAACACATTTTTTGCAGAGCCTTGTTCGATAATTCGACCCAAGTACATCACGGCAACTTCGTCGCAGATGTGACGCACGACACGCAGATCATGACTGATGAATAGCATGGTGAGATTCATCTGCTGACGCAGATCGGTCAATAGGTTAATTACCTGTGCCTGCACTGAAACGTCAAGCGCTGAAATGGGTTCGTCGCAGACAAGCAGGCTGGGTTTGAGAACCAAGGCGCGTGCTAAGACGACGCGCTGTCGTTGCCCGCCCGATAACTCATGAGGGTAGCGTTGAAACAAGTTATCGGTCAGACCGACGGCGCGCATCATGCTTTGTGCGGCAATAGTAGGGTGAGTCTCACCGTGCTTGTGGTGAATGTTCAAGGGCTCAGTGACCTGAGCAAGAGCAGTCAGGCGGCGATCGAGTGCGCTAAGCGGGTCTTGATACACCATTTGCATATGGCGACGGGCGGCTCGCCACGCTTGATTGCGATTCGCGGTAACGGGCTTACCATCAAACTCAACGGTGCCGGCAGTCGCCGGGATCAAGCCAAGCACCAACTTGGCCATCGTTGATTTACCGCAACCTGATTCACCAACGATACCCAGTGTTTTGCCGCGTTGCACACTTAACGTGACACCATCAACCGCTCGTAAAATTTTTTTACCAGACAACCACTCTTTATTACCCTCAACAGAGAAGTGCCGCTGCAAATTGTTAACGCTCAATAGTGCTGTCATGCTGCTAGCTTTCTGGTGCAGGCTAAGGAATGCCCAACTGCGATCGTTTTTAAGGTGGGCGAGCTCAGACGACAATTGTCTTGAGCAAAATCGCAACGAGCCTCAAAGCGACAACCCTGTATCAGTTGCCCCGCTTGCGGGATACTGCCGCGTATCGTTGTCAGACGGTGAACTTCGGCATTCAATGCGGGCATGGCTGCTAAAAGACCAAGGCTATACGGATGTTGCGCGTCGGTAAATAAAGTTTGGCTTGGCGCGCTTTCAACAATGGCTCCTGCATACATGACTAGCACGCGGTCGCAGATCTCTGAGATCACGCCAAGGTCGTGTGAGATCGTCACCAGAGCCATACCAGTGTCCCGTCGCACTGTGTCGAGCAACAGCAAAATTTGTGCTTGTACCGTTGCATCAAGGGCGGTAGTGGGCTCATCGGCGATGAGTAAATCTGGTTGTCCGGCTAAGGCCATGGCAATCATGACGCGTTGATTCATGCCACCCGACAGTTCGTGCGGGTAGGCGTTCATGCGTCTTTTTGCATCTGGAATTTCAACGTGATCCAATAACGCCAGTACCTCTGCGGTTGCTTGAGCGCCTCGCAGGTCTCGATGCAGAGCCAAGCTTTCAGCGATTTGTGCACCAACGCGTTGGGCTGGGTTCAGCGATGAGCTAGGGTCTTGAAAAATCATTGCGATTTTGCGACCGCGGATTTGAGACAACTCTGTATCCGACAGGCCAAGTAACTCGCGTCCTTGGAATTTGGCTGAGCCTGTTACGCGAGTGTGTTTGCCCAGTAAGCCGAGCACGCCTAGCCAAGTGACGCTCTTGCCGCAACCCGATTCACCTACCAATCCAATCGATTCGCCGCGAATGATATCCAGGTCGACACCATGCAACACTTCTGAGGTGTGTCCGCGTTGGTCGAATGTAATACGCAGGTCGCTGATATTCAGTAGCGGGCTAGAATCAACTACAGTCGAGGTCATTGCTTCGGAGGTGTGAGATTCGTGCCACGAAAATCCATGACAAAGGTCTTAGAGGGCTTCCAGACAAAGTCTTTACGCTTAGCATAAAACACAGCACTTTGATGTAAAACTGTGTAGGCGGGGTCTTCACGCTCGGCAATCTCTAGCATTCGCTTGAAGGTTTGTTGCCGTTCGACAGGGTCAACTGAAGTCGCAAGAGTGTCAGACAATTTATTGAACTCAGCGTTTGTCCATTCGCCCCTTTGTTGTTGCTGGCCATTGGGCCCGTGCTGGTTCACGAGTGAGCTCACCGGGTCACTAAACGGCGCAGAGTTTGACCAACCTCGAATACCACGAGTGGGGCCTTTCTCGAAAATTTGTGCCCAATTTTCTTTCATAGACATCTGAACATTCAGGCCAGCAGAACGCCACATCTCGAGCATGATTTGATCGGTTTGTGTTTGATTGGTGTAGTAATTGTTCAAGCCCCTGAAGTGAATCACTTCGCCCTTATAGCCCGCCTCGGCAAGTAGTTTCTTGGCGAGCGCGACATCATATTTCGGCACAGTCCAGCCTTTCACAAACATGTCGCCATAGAACTCGAACTGCAGACCGGCGGGTACGCGCGTGTGACCACCCCAGATTGCCGCGACGATGGCGTCGCGATCAATGGCGTGCGTCATCGCTTGCCGTATCTTTGGATTTGCAAGAACGGGATGATTTTTGTCAAACGTAATCAGTCGATGATTAAGAACTGTCCCTCCAACCACCTCAAACTTGGCGTTGCCTTGAATCGTTTTGAACTGATCCGGTGGAATATCAGTAATGAAGTCATACTGGCCAGAGAGCAAGCCATTGATGCGCGAAGACACCTCAGGTACCACCGTATAACGAATTTCTTTGACTAGCGGTTTTCCGCCAAAATAGTCATCATGCGCAGTTAAGACCAGATACTGATCCAATTTCATTTCTTTGACTTTGAAAGAGCCTGCGCTCACTGGCGCCTGAGCCCAGCTCGCCCAGTCTTTTGAGGCCATATAAGCTTTCTTTGAAACAATCTCAGAGCCCAAGCGCGCGATACGCCCCTCAAGGGTCAGGTCTGGCACGGCGTTGATCAGGCGTACGGTGTAGCGATCAACGATCTCGACGCTTTGTAAAGAGGGCCATAAGTTGCGCGCGATCGCAGTAATCTCGGGCGGGGGTACCTCCATACTGCCGGGTGTTGAATTCGTAGTCTTGCGACCAGTGTCTACTACAATTGTTTTGCTGTCTTGATTGGCTTGACGGGGTGCAGAGGCGCCGAACATGCGTTCTGAACCAAAGCTAAACGCAACATCTTCAGCGGTCACCTCATCGCCGTTATGAAATTTAACACCAGGGCGCAACTTGAACTCAATGGTCTTGGCGTCAATGCGCTTCCACGATTCAGCAAGTGAAGGCTGTGGCGAAAGATCTCCAACGGTATCAAGCTGAATCAAACCAGCATAAATCATGGGCAAAATTCGCGTGCCAACGTTGCTTTGCTCGCGTAAAGGATCCAGAGCTCCACTTGTCAGTAGCTGTTGCACGGCTACGCGCACGACTGGGCGGGTATCCGTAGGTTGTGCAAAAACGCTTGGGTGCGCCAACGCACAAAGCGTGAGTGCTGCGAGTTTCATGAACCAACGTTTAGAGTGAAGCAGTTGCATATGAGTCCTATTTGATTGCTGAATAAAAGGGCGACGCGCTATTAAAGAGCGACGCTATGCATAATTTTCAAAAAATGGGGTAAGGTTGGTGTCTCCGCTGCTGGCACTTTGGCCAAATCGTCATAGCGGCGCAGCCGCACGGCTTCGTGCGCAAACGACTGGGTTTCAAACTCTGCCGCTTGCGGAGGGGTATAGACGCCACCTTGCACAATGAGACTCTGTTTAGAGGCCGTCGAGAGCGTGCTCCAGTAAGACTGGTCTGTTGCGCAAAGGTAGCGCTTAGCATCGACATGCAAGCGTATTGGCTCAAGCACTGCGCTTGAGAACAGACCGCGCAAAAAGGGTAAGGCAACATATTGATGCAGGTCGTCACCGTTCTCGACGCTTGCATTCTCTTTCAGACGGCCGGTCTTCGCTAATAAATGTCCGATATCGTGCAAGAGCGCTGCGGTGATTGTGTGCGCTGTCTCGTTTGCCTGCTCGGCCAAGGTTGCGCATTGAAGCGCGTGCTCAAGTTGGCTGACCGCTTCGCCGCCATACTGATTTTCACCCTCTACGGTTAGTAGTTGGGTGATATCACTTAAAGTCAAAGCCATTTCAAACCTTTTTTAAACGAGTGCTCGGCGACTGCGCGCATACAGCAGCGTCATAAGAAGTGCTGCGGTCATACAGCATGTCCATCAAACCCATCTGCTCAGTATGTCGAACTGAGATGACAACGAATCTATCCATCAAACCCATCTGCTCAGTATGTCGACCTAGGATGACAATAACTTTACAGTTGTGTGAATTTTGAAATTCATCGTCGGTCGTATCTCAGGTCAAACGACCTGACAGCCTTCGCGCCAGACTGACCGCGCGAAGGCATGGCTTGATTGCCCCGTGGTTTCATGAATCCGCATGCGTACGAGATCAGCTCTCAAGCCGATTTCAAGTGCTCCGCGATCAACTAAGCCAGTGGCTTGTGCGGGGTGTCGTGTCACTGTGGCAATGGCGTCTGGCAAAGTCATCACACCCTCGTGAACTAAGCGTGTCACGGCACTCAGCAGACTACCCGGAACATAATCAGACGACAGTATGTCGAGCAAACCCAACTTGGCCAATTCAGTGGCAGAGACATTGCCAGAGTGTGATCCGCCACGCACGACGTTTGGCCCGCCCATCACCGTCAGCAAGCCTAGTTTTTTTGCGTAACGCGCAGCCGCCACTGTTGTGGGAAATTCTGACATGCTGGCGCCTTCAGCAAAAGCTTGCTCAACATGCGCCTCGGTGGTGTCGTCATGACTGGCTAGGTGAATGCCTGTGCGCTTTGAGTAGTCAACAAAGTACTGGCGGTGTGGGGCGCTAAATTGACTCTGCAGCATTGCGGCATTGCTGACCTTATCTAAGAACTTGTCGTGACTCCAGCCTTTTTTCCCTGTGAAGTACACACGCGCTTGCTCAATATCCTCCCACTGGCGCTGGCCCGGGGTGTGATCCATCAAAGAGATTAGCTTAAGACGTGTGTGCCCGTTAAATGGTTCAAAAAGCTCAATGGTATTGGGTGCCGGCAGTTCACAGCGCACGTGAAGGTAATGATCGGCACGCAGCAGATTGTCTTTGGTGTATTGGTCAAGCGCCAACAGCACTGCCCCCCACGTTTGACCTCGGACACTCTCTGTATCGGCTTCGCCCACCCCTAGCGCGTCAAAGACGGTGGTGATGCCCGCACAAGCGATCTCGGCATCATGGGCCATCAAGGCGGGCTGCTCGGCCCACAGGACCTTGGGACGCGGCATCAAGTGTCGTTCAAAGTTATCGGTGTGAATCTCAACCATACCGGGCATCAAGAAATCACCTTCAAAGTCGAGGGCATCAACTGCCGTGCTGCCCCCCGCATCAATCGAATCGATACGACCATTGACCACTGAGAGTGAGCCGTGAATGACTTCGTGATTCATAATCAGTCGAGCGTTTTTAATCACTACTGAGCCGCGCATGTGATGCTCCGAAAATTTGCCATATCGATACGGCGAGTGGCAAGTTGGTTGCCAACAGCTTGATCGTGAAAGATTCCGACTGCAGCAGCCCCTGCCGTAATCGCTTCGTGAATGAGTGCCACCACTGTTTGAGTGTTCTGTGGGTCAAGCGAGGCTGTAGGTTCATCGAGCAATAGCAGCGAGCGAGGCTTGATCATGCTGCGAGCGATATTGACCCGTTGCTGTTCACCACCCGAAAACGTGGCGGGCGCTAACCCCCACAGCCGCTCGGGAATCCGTAAACGTGTCAGCCAAACGCTTGCAAGTGTGCGTGCCTGCTTGACGGCTTGTTCGTCGTAACCAAGCTCTGCTAGCAAGGGTTCAGCAACCAGATCAAGCGTTGAAATTCTTGGGATGACGCGTAAAAACTGACTCACATAGCCAATGTGCTGGCGACGAACAGCGATCAATTCACGTGCGGTCGCCGTCGTCAACTCAAGCGACTCGCCATCCTTGTCTATGTGTTGAATCGACCCTGTGCTAACGCGATAGTTCGCATAAATCAATTTAAGAAGGGTGCTTTTCCCCATCCCTGAGGCACCATCTAATACGACGCATTCGCCTGCACTGACTTCAAAATTAACGTCGTTCAAAACGGGTAATGCCAGCCCGTTTTGATGGTGCAGCGTAAATTGCTTACTCACCTTTGTGAGGCGTAACACGGGTGTAATCATGGCTGAAGCACCGAGGATACTAAGAGTTGTGTGTAAGGGTGTTGCGGATCGTCAAGCACCTGATCCGTTAAACCTGTTTCAACAATTTGGCCGCGACGCATCACAATCATTCGGTGCGCTAACAGACGAGCGACGGCCAGATCATGCGTCACAATGATCGATGCTAATCCTAGACGCTGAGTCAACTGACGCAAAAGATCGAGCAGCTTCGCCTGCACCGATACGTCTAGCCCTGAGGTCGGTTCATCCATGAATACGAGTCGGGGTTGGGTGACTAAGTTGCGTGCAATCTGCAGGCGTTGTCGCATACCGCCCGAAAAATGTCGCGGCAAGTCATCGACTCTCGCAGGGTCAATCTCGACGCGCGCAAGCCAGTCACAGGCTGTGGCACGCAGTTGTCCGTAATGACGCTGGCCCAGCGCCATCAGGCGCTCGCCCACGTTCGCACCCGCAGAGACTTCCATGCGCAAGCCATCTGCAGAGTTTTGATGAACAAAGCCCCAGTCGGTACGTGCGAGCAGGCGTCGTTGCGCCTCGGTCATTTTGAAAATGTCCGTGAGACCGCCCTCTCTGAGTTGAAACTCAACCGACCCTGAATCAGGTTTGTCACGCGCAGCTAATGCATTGAGCAGGGTGGTTTTTCCTGAGCCAGATTCGCCAACAATGGCCAGGACCTCGCCTGACCATAGCTCAAAGCTTGCGTCGATGAGGGCTGCTCGATCGCCATAGCTTTTGTTCAGACCGGTCACCCGCAGAATGGGCGATTGTGTGTCGACAGGCATGGCGTTAGTCATCCTTTGCAATTGACAGCGCCGGGGCGACAACTGAGGGCCCGAGCTTGCTTTGCTCGGTTTCGCAGTAGTCAGAGTCCGAGCAGACAAATATCCGACCGCCTTGATCATCGGTGATGACTTCATCTAGAAAGCTGTCTCGTGAGCCGCATAACTCACAGGGGGCATCCCAACGCTGAATTTCAAAGGGATAGTCTTCAAAGCCTAGGCTTTCAACAGACGTATAGGGGGGGACTGCATAGATACGCTTTTCGCGGCCTGCGCCAAACAGTTGAAGCGCGGGGTTCATATGCATTTTGGGGTTGTCAAATTTTGGAATCGGCGAGGGTGCCATGACATAGCGGTTATTGACCAGCACGGGGTAGTCATAGGTCGTTGCGATATGCCCATAGCGGGCGATATCTTCATAGAGCTTGACATGCATCAGGCCATATTCGGCCAAGCCGTGTAGGCTACGCGTCTCGCGTTCGCGCGGCTCAAGGCGCTGCATCGGTTCGGGCACCGGAACTTGATAAATGATGATTTGATCTTCTGTGAGCGTCATTTCAGGAATGCGATGACGGGTCTGGATGAGAGTCGCAGCTTGCGTTTGTGTCGTAATCTCAACATTTGTGGTGCGTTGAAAGAAGCGACGAATATTGACGGCATTGACGGTGTCATCTGACCCCTGATCGATCACTTTAAGCACGTCACGCGGCCCAATGACTGAGGCGGTCACTTGAATGCCGCCGGTACCCCAACCGTAGGGCAGCGGCATCTCGCGAGAACCAAAGGGCACTTGATAACCAGGGATCGCAACCGCCTTTAAAATCGCTCGTCGAATCATGCGCTTTGTGCGTTCGTCGAGATAAGCAAAATTAAAATGCTGATCAACAGCTTGATTTTCGTGAGACGTGATCGTTTCGGTCGTTTTCTCAGAGGTATTGTTGGTCTTAAGCATGCTCGTCCTCTGAGTCGTCGGTCGACGCTTGACCTTGCCGTGGTGCTGTGCGCATTTTTCTAACAAGTTCAAGTTCTGATTGAAAGTCAACGTAGTGCGGCAGCTTTAGGTGTTGCACGAAGCCAGAGGCCTCAAGGTTGTCGCTGTGAGACAGAACAAACTCGGGCATTTGTGCAGGCGATTGCACTAACTCTCCTAGCTCCGCCGCGCGTAAAGCACGATCCACCAAACTCATTGCCATCGCCTTGCGCTCACTATGGCCGAATGCCAACCCATAGCCGCGCGTAAACTGAGGCGGCTCAGTTTTGCTGCCAGCAAACTGATTAATCATCTGACATTCAGTAATTTCAATATCACCAATTGAGATAGCAAAGCCTAGCTCTTCGGGGACGAGCTCAACTTCAACCGAGCCCAGCCGGATTTCGCCGACGAAGGGGTGGCTGTTGGCATAGCCACGTTGCGTTGAGTAGGCCATCGCTAACAAAAAGCCTTCGTCACCTCGCGCTAGGTTTTGCAAGCGCGTACTACGATCTGCCGGAAAGCGCACGGGTTGGCGAGTCAGGTCAAAAGGTGCAGGGTCATTCGGGGTGGCGTGATGGGTTTCGATTAAACCTTCGCGGTTTAATAGATCAATTACGCGTGGCGAAGAATGCTCGCCCGCCGTGTCTGAGCTAGCTGTCTGTGCGACAGCAAGCATTTCATTTGTTGACTCAGTTTGGGCCTGAGCGCTGGTCGCAAGCAGCGAAAAATCTAGCAGTCGCTGGGTATAGTCGTAGGTTGGTCCTAACACTTGACCGCCAGGTAAGTCTTTAAAGGTGGCCGAGATTCGACGATCCAGCACCATCTTGCCAGTGTCGATAGGTTGCGTAGAACCCAGTCTTGGCAATGTTGCCCGAAAGGCACGCAATAAGAAAATGGCCTCAACCAGATCGCCACAGGCCTGCTTAATCGCAAGCGCCGCAAGTTCTGGATCAAAGACTGAGCCCTCAGTCATCACCCGATCGACAGCTAACTTCATCTGTTGACGGATCTGTGCGATGGATAGTTCGGGAACGCTTGGGTCACCGCGTCGTTGTTGATCAAGTAGTTGATAACTACTTAAGATGGCTTGTTCACCACCTTTAACGGCTACATACATGAGGTACCCTATCCTGAAATTTCAATGCGAGTGGTTCTGGGTAGGCCAATCAGCCCCGTGTCGTTTGCAAAAAATACATCCACACCTCTCGGGAAACTGGCATGATTCTGTGCCCATTGGCTAACAAAGCCTGCTAGTTGAGCAGCAGTGGCAGACAACTGACCAATCGTCGAGGTGTGTGCAATGCCAGGGCCGACTAGGGTAAGTGTGGATGTTGTTGCCGAGGGTTGGCTCGATGCCGCGATATCGATGACGCAGGTGGTTGAGTGGTCTGGATACTCGTCAGTCCCTAAAGCGAAACTCTCTAACGTAGGGAGTTCATCCCAGTTCTTGATCCACGCAAAATCCGCTTCGTGCTGGTGTGGGGTAATTTTGCAATCCGTGTGAAACACAATCCAGGTCGCAGCGTCAGTGTTAATCAGACTTGGCGACAGCCAAAGTCGCGAGCCAGGCTCAAGCAGCGCAAGTAATAAGCCGCTTGAACTGGCGTGAGCAGCCTTAGGTGCTTCAAACGTTACAGCAAGCGGTACAGCGCGCCCTGGGTACGACAGGGCCTCAAGAGCAGATCTGAAGGCGCTTTGGCTGCCTAGTGAAATATCGTGAAAGCCAGTGCCAATCTCAGAAAGTTCAATGGTCTTCACGATGGCTCCCCCTCATCGGTATCAACGCCACTTTCGCGGGCCACCGTAAAAAAGTCGACCTTGCTGGTATCGGCTTGCGCTTGACGCGAAGCTTTTTGCGTCGCAAGTAGGGCGCTCACTGGGGTCAGTAGTGAGCGTTCGATCTCGCTACGCTCATTCTCATCGAGCAATAAGGCATCTGCGACAGCGGCTAAGTAGGCGTGGCGATGCGAACGACCGACAATGTACGAGACGCCTACGTGTCGGTGTGTGGCTGTATTTGATATACGCAGAGCACAGCGTGTCACAGTCATTTCGCCTAAATTGAAGCGTTCGCCATTGCCGCCCGCCCGACCTTCAACCATCATGAGTCCGGTTTCAGGCTTGCGTAACCAATATGGGGTCGCTTGAACGTGTGGCTGTAATACTTGTTCGAGTAGTGCAAGTGGCGCGCGTGCCAGCAAGGCAAGCCACTGGGCGCGGGTGTGACTTGTTGTAGAAAGACGACTGTCAGATGGTTGCAACATTCACTTGTTACTTTCTTGGTACAGGATCGCACCGCGATAGCTGTTTGAGTTTGTCAAGTGACCTAGCTTAAGCAGTCAATATTTAATTTTCATGACGAAGATGTAACCGTTTTATGACAATAGCTGGTTTGACCGCGGCAAGACAGACGTCATCACAACCTCTACAGCGAGCGTACCGTTACGCTGTGTACTTTGCACCAAACGTTGAGCAACAGTGGTGGGCTCGGGCAAGTCAATGGCTCGGGCGCTGCGCGGTGAGTCAACAAATGAACGTGCAACCACTGGTTGCCGCAGTGTCGGCCAAGCGCTTCGCAGAGCTGACAGAGCATCCAAGACGCTATGGCTTTCATGCCACCCTGAGGGCACCCTTCGTCTTGACGAGTCAGTACCAACCGACTGACCTAATTGATCGCGTCAATATGTTGTGTCAAGGCCTGAAGCCCTTTGTCTTGCCTCGCTTGCAGGTGACTCTGTTAGATCAATTTCTTGCGCTGGTGCCAGAGCGTAACGCCGCCCAGGTGACACGGCTCGAAGAGCAATGCGTGACCGTGTTGAACGATTACGCTGAACCGCTTGGGCCAGAGGAACTCAGTAGGCGTAGGAGTGCGGGCTTGTCCGCGCAGGAAGATGCCTTGTTGTTGCGCTGGGGCTACCCTTATGTGCTTGAGCGCTTTCGTTTTCATTGCTCGCTCACGGGTTCACTTGCAAGCGCCTCGCCCGAAGAAATATCCGCCCTGACTCAGGCAGCGCATCAACATTTTGATCAATTGCCGCCCTGCTTATTTGATTCTTTGGCAATTTTTGTTGAGCCCACTCGAGGTGCTGATTTTGTATTGCTTCAACAGTGTCCTTTGATGGGAGGCGCGTGAAGCAACATATTTTTCTTTGGGTGCAGTTGGGTTGTCATCATCTTGTTATTCAGTCGCAATCAAAATGTCAAATGAGTGGAGAATAATAAAAAGCCATGAAACCAGGTGAATATGATGTACCAGAGCAACGGCCGCAACGTCATCGGGCGATATGGATTTCGGATATTCACCTTGGTACCCCGGGTTGCAAAGCCGAGTATCTACTCGATTTTCTAAAATGGAACGAGTCTGATCAGCTGTACCTAGTTGGTGACATCATTGATGGCTGGCAGCTCAAAAAAGGCTGGTACTGGCGCCAAAGTCATAACGATGTGGTTCAGAAGATTTTGCGCAAGGCGCGAAAAGGCACCCATGTCACCTACATCGCAGGCAATCACGATGAAGTGATCCGACAGTTTTTGGGGATGGCGTTTGGTGACATAAAGATTGTCGATGAAGCCACTCACCAGTTGCTAGACGGCAGACGTATCTGGGTGACACACGGGGATTTGTTTGACGGCATCATTCAGCACGCTAAGTGGTTAGCCTATTTGGGCGACAGTATGTACACGGTGATTCTGAAGCTAAACAACTGGTTTAATCACGTTCGTCACAAATTTGGTTTGTCGTATTGGTCGCTATCGCAGTACCTCAAGCATAAAGTTAAAAACGCAGTGTCCTTCATCACAAACTTCGAAAATATTATGACCGATGAAGCTCGGCGACGTGGCTATGATGGCGTCTTGTGTGGCCACATCCACAAAGCCGAAATTCGTGACATCGACGGTATTTTGTACTGTAACGATGGCGATTGGGTTGAAAGCCTGTCTGCAATCGTTGAAACCTCAGAGGGTGTACTCAAAGTCGTGCATTGGCCCTATCGAACTAGCGAGTCGCTTGACGAGCAAGAAGACCTTGTTGTGTCAGCGTAACGAGTGCGCGTCAGGCTCTAGTGGATGCGGGTAGATCGGTGTCAATAGCCCCTGCGACGTTTAGGGTGTGACGCTGTCGTGTCAGCGTAAGGCCACCGCCGCTCTTTCACTGTCGGCACGTGACATGAGTTGAGCCAAAATGTCAGTGACTTCAAACACCGCACGGTTTTCGATACGCGAGACTGTGTCCTGATACTCGGTTAGGTTCTCGAGCAAGGCCAATACGCCTTTTCGAATGGCTCGCAATGAGGGAATCACCAGCCCAACGCCTTGCTCTCGCACCCAATTCGTGTTGTAACGTTCTTGGGGCATCGTCCACGCATTGCCAAAGGTGATGACTGGCAAGCCCATGTGCACGGCTTCACTTAAACTACTCGGCCCGGGCTTGCCGATAAAAAAATCACCTAGCTGCATGTAATGACTGATTTTTTGCGTAAAGCCGATCACCACATGCCGAGCACTTGGTTTGAGTACAGAAATTTTTTTGTTCAGCGTAGCATTCATCCCGCAAAGAAAAATGAGCTGAATATCCGGTAGCGCTTTCGCAATACGAAGCATATCGGTTGAACCGTGGCCGCCGAACATGACAATCCCCGTTGGTTTTTCAGGGTCAAGTCCGAGTTCAAGGCACTCTGTTTCGTGATCGATCTCTACCTGTTCATAAAAGGCAGGTCGTAAGATCATCCCAGAGGTCAGTGAGATTTGTTCGTCGGCATAACCGGCAGCGCGCGCTTGTTCAGCGGCGCGCGCTGTGCCGCAGACAAGGTGCTGTGCTTGATTGGGTTCTATCCAGAAATTTGGAGGATAATCTGCCATGTCGGTGAGTACCGTCACAAATGGCACGGTTGGCAAGGCGTTTGTGATGCTCTCGTAGAGAGCTTTATTAAAATTAGGCACAAGCGACACGACGTGATCAGGTTTTGTGTCAAGCCAATGCTGTTCAAGCTTGCGAACCATCGTATTGTGGCCCATTTTAATCATCGCCTGAAACAGCTTGAGCTCTGTCGAGAGCCCAAGTGTGAGGCCATGGCGCAGTCTGAAGTTGTAAAGGTCTTCAGGCGCGCAGCGCATCACTTTGTTAAAGTTTGCCTTCGGGTCTAACACTTCAAACAGATTCACCAAGCGCACGTTCCAGGGGCGCCTCTCAAATTCAATGGCTTGTTGCAGTGCCAGTGCCGTCGCACGATGACCACCGCCTGCGTTGAAGTAGATGAAATCAATAGTTTTATTCATTGAAAGATATCTTCATCCTTTCTTATGACAACATCATGACAGTCGCTAGTAGAATGGCTTGCTGCTAGCCAGTCTTTTAGGTGCGCTGGTGCTTCGTGTTAAGGCTTGTGACGCTTCAACTCAAGCTCGATGAGTTCTTGGTAAGTGTCAGCCTCTTCTATAAACTTCGTGAAGCTGTAATGCACATTTGCATATTCTGTCAGCGCTTTTCCTGCTTTTTGAGGCGCCTTCGTGTCAAGGTCGAGTTGCTGTTGGCGCCAGTTCAAAAAAATCTTTAAGACAAAATTATTCCAGTCGTCTTCAGTCGCATCGCGGGTGTTACCCGAGCAATAAGCTACCCAGCGTTTTTGTACATTCATTAGTGACTCCTAGCTTCAGGCTGCAAAGGTGATGCTGCGGCGCAGCACCCGAGATTCGCGTCATAGAGTACTAAGTGAATATGAGATTTTTATGACACGGTTGTTTTTTGCCAATTGATCGTGCGCAAAATAATCGGTAGTGCCATGGGTTGGTCGCAATCAGAGAGAGGATTTTCGCTGAAACCGATGCTTCGTCCTCAGGGGTTAATATGTTTGTCATGGTATTGCTGCAAAATAGACATCAAATCCGCCGGCTTCATAGCGGCATTGTTTTGTGTTCGACATGATTAAGGGTACTAACTATGAAAGCTCTGATGAATAAGATGTTGCGTGTCGGGTTGTTCAGCCTTGCATTCTCTTCCACTGTCGCGATGGCACAGTCTGCGATCTGTTACAACTGTCCGCCCGAGTGGGCCGACTGGGGTTCGCAACTTAAGGCAATCAAGTCTAAAACTGGCATCACCGTCCCCCCTGACAATAAAAACTCTGGTCAGTCACTGGCGCAGCTTGTGGCTGAAAAGAATAGTCCAGTTGCAGACGTGACATATCTAGGGGTGACCTTTGGAATTCAGGCGGCTGCGGACGGGGTCGTCACGCCCTTTAAGCCTGCGGCCTGGAATGACATTCCAGATGCGTTGAAAGACCCCGCAGGTAATTGGTTTACGATTCATTCGGGCACCTTAGGATTTATGGTCAACGTTGACGCGTTGAAAGGTAAGCCTATTCCTAAGTCATGGGCTGACTTACTTAAGCCTGAGTACAAAGGCTTGATTGGTTATTTAGACCCAGCCTCGGCCTTTGTTGGCTATGTGGGGGCAGTGGCGATCAATCAAGCGCGAGGCGGTTCGCTTGATAACTTTGGTCCTGCGATTGAGTATTTCAAAGCATTGAAAAAAAATGAGCCGATTGTGCCTAAGCAAACGTCTTACGCACGTGTATTGTCTGGCGAAATTGCGATCTTGCTTGATTACGATTTCAATGCCTATCGCGCAAAGTACAAAGACAAAGCGAATGTGGCTTTTGTGATTCCTGCAGAGGGCACATTAGTCGTGCCTTACGTGATGAGTCTTGTTAACAAAGGTCCAAATGCCGAGAACGGTAAAAAAGTTTTGGACTTTGTGTTGTCAGATGAAGGGCAGGCAATTTGGGCGAACGCCTATCTGCGCCCTGTGCGTGCGTCGGCTGTTCCTGCAGAGGTGCAAGCCCGCTTTCTACCCGCGACAGAATATGCACGTGCCAAGACAGTTGATTACGGTCAAATGGCGAAAGTGCAAAAGATGTTTTCTGAACGGTATTTGAAAGACGTGCAATAGCACGCTGCTGCGACTATCCTCACGACGTGGTAACCCTCTCTATGCAACGACTGGCGTGTTTGACGCCAGTCGTTGTTATTTTTTTTGCGTGTTGGTTATTACCAATGGCGTGGCTGATCGCTTTGCCAGCGCAAAAAGGCTGGGAAACTTACTTTGCGATTTTTACTCATCCTCGCTATTGGCTGAGTCTGGTGAACACAGTCGGGCTATCGTTGCTGGTCACTGTCTTGACACTCGTGCTTGGTAGTGCAGTAGGGATTTTTTTAGCGCGTCATAAGTTTGTGGGGCGCGGTATCTTACTTTCACTTTTAACCCTGCCCTTGTCATTTCCCGGAGTGATTATTGGCTTTTTTATGATTCTGTTAGGTGGACGTCAGGGGTTGATTGCGGATTTGTCTGAAGCCTTGGGGGCAGGGCGCTTGACACTTGCCTATGGGTTCTTGGGTCTCTTTTTAGCGTATCTGTATTTTTCACTACCTCGTGCAATTGCGACCTATACGGCCGCCGCTGAGAAAATGGATCTGGCACTTGAAGAGGCTGCCAGAACCTTAGGGGCTACGCGTTATGCGATCGTGCGTGATGTCTGGCTGCCAGAACTAGCACCGACAACACTCGCTTGCGCCGCAATCGTGTTTGCAACCTCGATGGGTGCCTTTGGCACCGCCTTTACGCTGGCGACTAAGTTTGAAGTATTGCCGATCACGATCTATTCTGAATTTACAAATTACGCTAACTTTGCGTTAGCTGCGTCGCTTTCGATTGCGCTAGGCTTGGTGACTTGGGTGGTGATGTATCTGGCAAGACGTTATTCAGATGCTGCGACGGTGCTGGGGTAAGTGATGGCACAGACGCACTCGCCCCATCGGTTTCCCGTTACCTTAGCGTTGTTAACAGCGCTTGTGACGCTGTTTATGCTCACCCCAATGGTCTTATCCATCACGGCTGGTTTGGTGAACAATTATTCACAAGGCTTAGCCAGTGGGCTAACGACTCGCTGGCTAGAACAAGTGTGGGAAGGCTATGGCGACACGGTGTTGTGGTCGTTGGCGATTGCGACTGCGTGTGCGCTGATCACCACAGTCGTTGGTGTGCCATGCGCTTACGCCTTAGCCAGAACCCGCTCGCGCTGGGCACGTGTATTTGAAGAGCTCTTGACGTTGCCTGTGGCCGTACCTGGTTTGGCGACGGGCTTAGCACTGATTTTGGTGTACGGTCATTTTCGTAGTTTTCGGCAAAGCTTTTTATTTATTTTGGTTGGTCACGTTGTGTTCACGTTACCTTTTGTGGTGCGAACGGTATCGTCGGCTTTCGCAAATCGAGAGCTTATCGCGATTGAAGAGGCTGCGCGCACGCTGGGCGCAGGTTTTTCGAGACGCTTGTTAGGCGTGTTGATTCCCGCAGTGATGCCAGCCATCATCGCCAGTGCCTTAATGGTATTTACTTTGTCGGTGGGCGAGTTCAACTTGACTTGGATGTTGCACACCCCCTTGACGCGCACCTTGCCGGTTGGTTTAGCAGACAGTTATGCCTCGATGCGTATCGAGGTGGGCTCTGCCTACACGCTCATTTTCTTTATTGTTGTACTGCCGCTCTTGTGGGGCTTGCAAGCGATCGCCAACGAGGTTCAAAAGCGCTATGGAACTTGAACGCACTTCAGTGCAAATTAGTCAGTGCGCGAAGACGTATCCCGATGGCACCCAAGGCTTATTGTCGTCCTCGCTTGACGTCTATCCAGGCGAGGTGCTGGCGTTGCTCGGGCCCTCTGGTTGCGGTAAAACGACGCTCTTAAGATTAGTCGCTGGCCTTGAGCGGGTTGATCAAGGGGGCGTGATACGGTTTGGCACGCAAGAGGTGACGCATGTGCCAGTCGAGCGACGTCAGATCGGGATGGTGTTTCAGCATTACGCACTTTTTCCACAAATGACTGTTCAGGCCAATATTGGTTATGGGTTGCGGCTCAGGGGCGCCAGCGCATCGCAACTCAAACAGGCCGTGGGTGAATTGATTGACTTGGTTCAACTCAGGGGTCTAGAACATAAGCGACCAGCAGAACTGTCTGGTGGCCAGCGCCAACGCGTTGCGCTCGCACGTGCCGTGGCGGTGCGCCCAAAAGTGTTATTGCTTGACGAACCGCTCACTGCGTTAGATGCCAAGCTAAAAATCACGTTGCGCGATGAGTTGGCCGACTTGTTACGCCGTCTGGGTGTGACAACGATTCATGTCACGCATGACCAGCAAGAGGCGTTGGCAATTGCCGATCGCTTAGCGGTGATGCGAAGCGGAAAAATCATTCAAGTGGGTCAGGGCGAAGAGCTTTACCGAAATCCGAAGCATACGTTTGTCGCTGAGTTTCTGGGGCGTATCAATCGCTTGCAGCGTACTCCCCAAGATATTGCAAATGACAGCGTGACATTTGCTCAAATAGCAGTGCCTTGTCCTCGTGGTGCTTGGCCTGAATTATTTGTCAGGCCAGAGGATATTCAATTGAAACCGTTTGCCTTGAATCAACCCGTAGGGCTGATTACTCACCGAAGTTTTTTAGGCGATCGTATTCATTACCGTTTAGAGGTGGCGGGTCAGACGACACTCGCTGCCGAAGCACACCGCGACAGCCCTTACCTCGTCGGCGAGCGCGTCTCATTCACCATTGCCACCGAACACTTTATCCCTTGCGAGAGCGACCAATGAGCACACTTTTTGTACAGTTGACTGATCTGCATATTCGAGAGCCTGGCCGTTTAGCCTATGGCCGCCTTGACACTGCACCCTATTTGCGTCGTGCCGTTCAGACCATTGAACAACTACGTCAAAAACCTCATGCTGTAGTGTTGACCGGTGATCTGGCTGATTTTGGTCGGCTCGCAGAATATGCGCACTTGCGTGAGTGTCTGGCACCTTTAACCGTACCGTATTACTTGCTGCCTGGCAATCACGATGACGCGACGCAAATGCGCGCGGCGTTTCCTGAGCATACTTACTTAGGTGACTCAGGTTTTGTGCAATACACGGTGCAACTGGGGCCAGTGCGCTTGATCACACTCGACACCACGGTTGCCCAACAAAGCCACGGGGCTCTTTGCGCTAAACGTTTGGCTTGGCTTGAAGATACGCTGAACGACTCGCGTGATATGCCGGTCGTTATTGCGATGCATCATCCACCGTTCAAGACACTCATCGGACACATGGACAAGATTGGGCTTTTGCAAGGCGCGAAAGAACTTGAAGCACTTGTCGCCAAATACTCAAATATCGAACGCGTGATCTGCGGCCACCTGCATCGCGCGATTGACGTACGATTCGGTTCGACGATCGCTTCGACTTCGCCGGCGCCTGCTCATCAGGTTGCTCTGGATCTTGATCCTGACGCCGCTTCGCAGTGGATACTAGAGCCCGGTGGTTTTAAAGTACACGCGTGGGATGCTGAGCGTGGCTTAGTCTCTCACCAAATGCCCTGTGGCACCTTCGAGGGGCCATACCCGTTTCATGACGGCGGCAAGCTGATTGATTGAGTTAAATAGCCTTATTTATGACACGGCAGTTGCGCAAAATAATCGGACAGGCTCTGATGTTCGTGCCGTAGATTGCAGCCGTGCAAAGCATCCAACCGGATAGTTTGACTCGCTCGTTACGGGGCAGAGGCGCAGAGCGCCTGGGTGGGCTGTCTTGTCTTGCCGAGAGTTGCGCAGGCTGGACGGATGAAGGCGGCCCTTGTTTGAGAGAAGCGAGTTTGGGTCGCCGCCGTTCAGACAAGCGAATTGAGGGCAGTCCGCAAAGCGGACCAAGACAATCTGCCCACGCAGGCGCCCTGCGCCCCTGCCCCGTAACCTTAGAACTTAGGCCCGGGTCGAAAGACTTTTACGCTTTTCAAGCCAGGCATTGGCTTCGCCCACTAAGCCACGCCTAAAGGCTAGTACGCAGATCACAAAGATGAAACCAATCACAATGGTGACAGACTCGCCTAAACGTTGAAACCACTCAACACCAGTATATTTAGCGATCGCGGCACCAAAATCGCCAACTTTGTTTTCAAGCAGCACCACAATAAAGGCGCCAATGACCGGGCCCACTAACGTGCCCATGCCACCGATCAGCGTCATTAAAATCACCAGGCCCGACATCTGCCACGTGGCATCTGACAAGGTTGCCGATACAAAAATCAGCATCTTGGCTGAGCCCGCTAAGCCCGCCAGTAGCGCAGACAATACAAAGGCTAAGAGCTTGAAGCGCTCGACGTCGTAGCCAAGGGATATGGCGCGCGGTTCATTTTCGCGAATGGCTTTGAGTACCTGACCGAAGGGCGAATGTACCGTGCGCCAAATGATGAGATATCCCAAGATAAAGATTGCCATCACAACGTAGTACAAATTGACATCATTTTTTAGATCAATCAAGCCAAACAAGGTGCCGCGCGGGACGCCTTGCAGTCCATCTTCGCCGCCGGTGAATTTGGCTTGGAGAAAAAAGAAGTAGACCATCTGCGAGAGCGCCATCGTGATCATCGCAAAGTAGATGCCACTTCGGCGAATCGCCAACGCGCCCATGACAATGCCCATTACGCCAGCAATTGCCACACCGTACAGAATACCGAGTTCAGGCGAAAACCCCCAGGCTTTGATGGCATGCCCTGAGGCATACGCGGCACCGCCTAAAAAGGCTGCGTGCCCAAATGACAGCAAACCTGTAAAGCCCAGTAGCAAATTGAAGGCACACGCAAATAAGGCGTAGCACATGATTTTCATGGCAAAGATCGGATAGATCCCGAGCACGGGAATCGCTGCCAGAAATGCAACAAATAAAATATAACCAAGCGCTTGACGATTCATTTTTCTTTTCCAAACAGACCTGCCGGGCGTATCAACAACACGATCGCCATGATGATGAACACCACCGTGCTTGAGGCCTCAGGCCAAAATACTTTAGTCAAACCTTCGATCAAACCCAGGCCAAGGCCAGTGACAATCGCACCTAGAATCGAACCCATGCCACCGATCACAACCACAGCAAACACCACAACGATCAAGTTTGAACCCATCAGCGGAGAAATCTGCAAAATCGGGGCCGCTAACACGCCCGCAAAACCAGCAAGTGCAACACCAAAGGCATAGGTGAGCGTGATCATCAAGGGCACATTGACGCCAAAAGCTTCAACCAGCCTGGGGTTTTCTGTGCCGGCGCGCAAGAGGGCACCCAAGCGGGTACGTTCAATCACAAACCAGGTTGCAAAACACACCACCAACGAGGCAACTACGACCCAGGCGCGGTAGTTAGGCAGCACCATAAAGCCTAGGTTGGTAGCACCACGCAGGGCTTCAGGCGTCGAATACGGTTGCCCAGAGACGCCATAGAAACTGCGAAACAGACCTTCCATTAAAAGCGTGATGCCGAAGGTGAGCAGCAGTCCATACAAGTGATCAAGCTTGTAAAGATGCTTGAGTAAAAACTTTTCAATCAAGATGCCAAACAGACCCACGATGACGGGAGCAAGTGCCAGCATGGCCCAGTAGCTCAGGCCAAAATAAGACAAGCCCATCCAGGCTAAAAAGGCGCCAAACATGTACAACGCGCCGTGCGCGAAGTTAATGACGTTCAGCAAGCCGAAAATCACCGCCAGACCAAGAGATAAAATGGCGTAAAAAGAGCCGTTCACTAAGCCCAGCAGGAGCTGGCCAAGAAACGCTTGAAGAGGTATGCCGAAAATAGTGATCATTGTGAATCAGAACGCCAAGGGTGCAGAGTCAACAAAATAAACCTTCGGTACGCCAGGGCGCACCGAAGGTTTGATTGTGCTTACTTCTTGATAAGTTTGCAGGTAGATTCAGCAAGCGTGGTGAAGACAGACTCACCAGGCAACACTGCGATTTGCTTGTAATAATCCCAAGGGCCTTTTGATTCAGACGGTTTTTTGACTTCCATCAAAAACATATCGTGAATCATACGACCGTCTTCGCGCACGTAGCCATTTTTGGCAAACATGTCGTTGACCTTGTTGGACTTGATCCATTTCATCACGGTGTCACCGTCATCGCTGCCGGTTGCTTTCACCGCATTCAAATAAAACGAAACGGCAGAGTAGTCGCCCGCCTGAATCATCGAAGGCTTACGCTTAAGCTTCGCTTCAAACTTAGTCGACCAAGCGCGGGTTTCGTCGTTTTGATCCCAGTACCAACCGTCTGTGAATTGCATGCCTTGGGTGACATTGAGGCCGAGTGAATGAATGTCATTAATAAAAATCAGCAAGCCAGCGAGCTTCATCGTTTTGCCGATCCCGAACTCATTTGCCGCTTTGATCGAATTGATCGTGTCGCCACCCGCGTTCGCTAAGCCTAAAATTTGAGCCTTTGAGCTTTGCGCTTGCAATAAAAACGATGAAAAGTCTGATGAATTCAAGGGGGCGCGCACTTGGCCTTTGATTTCACCGCCAGCGGCTTTCACCACGTTTGCGGTGTCACGCTCAAGCGCATGGCCAAAAGCGTAATCAGCTGTTAAGAAATACCAAGACTTGCCGCCGGCCTTCACAATTGCTGAACCGGTACCGCGCGCAAGCGCCACGGTATCGTAGGCCCAGTGAACGGTGTAGGGTGAGCATTGTGAGCCAGTCAGGTCTGAGGCTGCTGCACCGATCGCCATAAAGACTTTTTTCTTTTCGGCAGCGATACCGGCTAGCGCTAAATTGACACCAGAGTTGGTGCCACCAATCAGCATGTCAATTTTTTGTTGATCAAACCATTCGCGGGCTTTTGCGGCAGCGACGTCGGCCTTATTTTGATGATCGGCAAAGAGCAGTTCGATTTTTTTACCATTGATTTGGCCGCCCATATCAGCGATGGCCATCCGCGCCGCTTCGATGCCGCCAGGGCCGTCAATGTCAGAGTAGACGCTTGCCATGTCGGTCACGAAACCGATCCGAATGACATCATCAGAAATGCTGGCTAAGGCAGATTGTGAAACGAGGCCGAAACCGGCCAACATCAGCGAAGCACTTAGAGTGCGAAGTTTCATTTAGTTCTCCGAAATATTGCGACACGCAACGATAAACAATTAGACGCCTGACTGCAAAGACGCCATCATACAAGTCAAATAGCGACTAAACGCCTAGCAACTCTGTCAAAACAGCTTGCTTGGACTGCAACTCGACGGCGTCAAAATGCTCGACGATTTGACCATGTTCTACAACATAAAAACGATCTGCCAAGGGGGCGGCAAAACGAAAATTTTGCTCGACCATCACAATGGTGTAGCCCTTAGCCTTTAGCATCTTGATCATGCGACCTAAGGCCTGCACAATCACTGGCGCAAGACCCTCAGAAATCTCGTCGAGTAACAACAGGTTGGCGCCGGTGCGCAAGATGCGGGCCACGGCGAGCATCTGTTGTTCACCACCCGATAAGCGCGTGCCGGGTGAATTGCGGCGCTCAAGCAGGTTCGGAAACATTTCGTAAATTTCTGACAGCGACATGCCACCGCCTAATGCTCCAACCGGTGGTGGCAGTAGCAGATTTTCTTCGCAAGACAAGCTCGCAAAGATACCGCGCTCTTCGGGGCAATAGCCCAAGCCAAGCTTTGCAATTTTGAACGTTGGCATGTCAATGGCTTCGACGCCACCGATGCGCACCGAGCCGGTGCGTGCGCCCGTTAGCCCCAGAATTGCCCGCAATGTCGTGGTGCGTCCGGCGCCATTGCGCCCCAGAAGGGTGACGACTTCGCCTTTATGCACGGTCAGGTCGATGCCATGCAAAATATGCGATTCGCCATACCAAGCGTTCAGACCTTTGATTTCAAGTGCAACGTCGCTCATGCGTGTGCTCCGGCGAGTTCGCCTTCGGTGGTGCCCATATAGGCTTCCATCACCAAGGGGTCTTTTGAAACGTGGGCATAGTTGCCTTCGGCTAATACGGCGCCGCGCGCCAACACTGTGATGGTGTCTGCGATGGAAGATACAACATTCATGTTGTGCTCAACCATCAGGATGGTGCGCCCAACACTGACGCGTTTGATCAACTGGGTCACCCGATCAACGTCTTCGTGGCCCATGCCTTGCGTGGGTTCGTCAAGCAACATCAATTCGGGCTCCATGGCCAAGGTTGTGGCGATCTCGAGCGCGCGTTTACGCCCATAGGGCAGGCTGGCAGTGATTTCGTTTGTAAAGTTTCCTAAGTCGACCTGTTCAAGCAGCGCTTGAGCGCGCTCGTTCAGTTCATTCAAACGCTTTTCACTTTTCCAGAAATGAAACGACATGCCGGTTTGGCGTTGCAAACCAATGCGCACATTTTCAAGCACAGTTAAGTGCGGAAACACCGCTGAAATTTGAAACGAGCGAATGATGCCGCGGCGTGCAATCTGCGCTGGCCGGTCTCCGGTGATGTCGACACCATTGAATTGAATCTTGCCGCGTGTTGGAGGCAAAAATTTTGTCAGTAAGTTAAAACAGGTGGTCTTGCCCGCACCATTGGGGCCGATCAAAGCGTGAATCTGGCCCCTTTGAACACTGAGCGAGACGTCGTTGACCGCG
>Ga0209550_10000779_pt1 | contig 30524 bp, 23 predicted proteins | sample LauGreSuBDMM15SN_2_FD_187567 | JGI IMG/M metagenome (GOLD analysis project Ga0209550, IMG submission 187567) | Freshwater lake microbial communities from Lake Michigan, USA - Su13.BD.MM15.SN (SPAdes) (version 5) | ecosystem: Environmental > Aquatic > Freshwater > Lake | place: Lake Michigan... | reverse complement strand
AAGAGGGGAGAGCTAACGAGAATGAAATCCACCCGTGTAGTAACTTTCCCGTCCGGCCTTTTCCATGTCCATCCAGGGTTTACACAGTTAGGCTGCGTGTTGAGTACGAAGAGTTCGTGTTTGATCGCGAGGCCCGCCAGTTCTTGCCCGTTTTCAGTCCATGTAGAGCTACCTGCCTCTCCCACCCATGGCAGGGCGGCGTCTCTGCCGATGTGGCCGTTCGAGTCAAACCCCGCCAGTAATACGCTACGCTTGGGCCGCTGTGAAATTCCTTTGTCGATAGATTTCCAAAATGATGTTCTTTTTTGTCAAACAAAACAGTTAATGTAGTCAAACTACCATAAATTTTTGTAATGTATTGTTGAAGAATTATTTTATCCTATTACTTAAAATATTATAGTTATTAATTTTTTGCTCCATAACTCTAAGCCTTTTTCTGGTCATAATAATTTTCTGTTTTGGAATAGGTTATTATTTTTTCAGAAGGAATATGTTCTATCTCTTTCCATATATCGTAGTCCTTACCATTTTGTTTTATGCTATACAGTATGAAGCAAACATCGTAAGAATTAGCGTATAATTTTATTAACACACCATCTCCAAAAGCAGGGTGATTTACTCTTGAGCCAACACCCAGATATTCTTTTTCCATTTTTCATGATTTTATCAAGCTAAATTAGTGAGGTAAATTTTATAATTTGCATTTAGAATGTTCTGAAATGGTGAAAATTTAGTCTATTTTGATAAATTTGCATGATGAAAAAGAACACGCTATTCTTAAGAACTATTAATAGAGACCAGGTTGAAAGGCCACCTGTTTGGTTAATGCGGCAAGCTGGAAGAATTTTACCTGAATATAAAGCAATTAGAGAGAAACTAACTGGTTTTAAAGCGTTGGTAAAATCTCCTGAGTTAGCTGCAGAAGTTACTCTTCAACCTGTTGATTTGCTCAAAGTTGATGCCGCTATTTTATTTAGCGATATTTTGGTCATACCCGAGGCAATGGGTTTAGATTATGAAATGATTGAGGCGAGAGGCCCTTATTTTCCAAAAACGATTCATTCAAAGAGCGATATTGAACAACTTTTAACGGGTGAGGCAGCTGCTGAAAGACTTGATTACGTTTACAATACTATCGCTGAAATAAACAAGTACCTTCCTGAAAACATTCCATTAATAGGTTTTGCGGGTGCACCATGGACTATTTTAGCTTATATGATTGAAGGAAAGGGTAGTAAGACCTTTTCTACAGCAAAAAAATTCCTCTATGCAGAGCCTGCATGGTCTCATTTTTTATTAGATAAAATTACTGATAGTACCATTCACTATCTAAAGAATCAAGTTAAGGCGGGTGTTCAAACATTACAATTATTTGATTCCTGGGCTGGCCTATTAAGTATGGATCAATTTAATACCTTTTCTTTACCATACATGCAACGAATAAAAGAAGCCATTCCAGAAGTACCCCTTACTATTTTTGCAAAAGGAGCTATGCTTCAATTACAAGATATTGCTGCGTTAAAGCCAGATGTTATTGGCATTGATTGGAATATTTCACCGTTAAAGGCTCGACAATGTTTAGGTTCAGAAACTGTTTTACAAGGTAATATGGATCCCTGTCTGCTATATGCCACACCTCAACATATTTTTGATGAAACAGTCAAAATGTGCAAGGAATTTGGACGAAACCATATTGCTAATTTAGGGCATGGAGTTTATCCAGATACTCCACTTGAAGGTGTAAAAGCTTTTATTGCAGCGGTTAAAAGCATTAGTTACTTAGAATAATGGGAATTTTATTTAAATTTGAAGGTTTTAATTTTCTCCCGGGATTAATATATGATATATGAGTTGGTTCAAAAGATTGAAGGAAGGCATACAAACTGCCACTAGAAATAAGAAGGAAGCACCGGAGGGTCTTTGGTATAAGTGCGATCGATGTAAAGAAACCTCTACAGCAAAAGAACTTAGGGAAAATTTCCATAAATGCCCCAAATGCAATTACCATACAAGAATTGGTTCCGATGATTATTTTGAAATTATTTTCGATGCAGAATATCAACTTTTACATGAAGAATTAAAATCAAAAGATGCTCTTTCTTTTGAAGATGTAAAATCTTATCCACAAAGGTTAGAAGAAGCTTATAAGAAAAATAGTGTTTCTGATGCTATTACAGTGGCTATTGGAAATATTGACGGTAATAAATTAGTTATTGCCTGTATGGATTTCAGTTTTATTGGTGGATCTATGGGATCAGTAGTTGGGGAACGAATTTCTCGTGCAATTGATTCGGCTATTACTGCTCAATGTCCTTTATTGATTATTAGTAAATCTGGGGGAGCCCGTATGATGGAATCAGCTTATTCTTTAATGCAAATGGCTAAAACTTCAGCAAAACTTACGCTACTTGCTCGTGCAGGCTATCCGTTTTTTAGTTTAATGACTGACCCTACTACAGGCGGTGTAACTGCATCTTTTGCTATGCTCGGTGATATAAATATGGCAGAACCTGAATGTTTAATTGGCTTTGCTGGCCCAAGGGTTATTAAAGAAACTATTAAACGGGAACTTCCTGAAGGATTTCAAACTGCAGAATTTCTACTTGAAAAAGGATTCCTGGATTTTATTGTAGATAGAAAAAACTTGAAAGAAACTATGAGAGACTTATTAGTTCTCTTTGCTAAAAATTAGAACTTTAATTTTTTAATGCTTCTAAACCGCCTTTAAGCGAATAAGATTTTTTCTTTCCATCTGTCAGTTGTTGAAAAATTTGGGCTGCTTGTCTGCTTCTCCTCCCTGTCTGACAATAAAAAAGTATTTCATTTAAGTTGTAGTTGATTTTGTGGTAATCTTCTTTCATTTTAGTTAATGGGATATGTAAACCTCCAATATGCATTATATTTCTCTCTTCCTCCGTTCGAACGTCAATTAATTGAAAATTTTTTAAGTTTTCTTCCCAATGCTCAGAACATTCTATTTCGTTAATCACAGAAGGAATACAATAATTTTGGATGGGAATAATCTCACTGATTTCGAACGGAATATCGTTTGATATATTTATTTTTTGACTTTCCATAGATAATGCATCAAAAATCCAGGTTGAATTTACAATGAGTTCACCCAGCCCAGTGATTAACTTTATTACTTCTAATGCTTGAACACAGCCAATAATTCCTGGAAGTACACCTAATACTCCACCTTCTGCACAAGAAGGTATAACCCCTGTTTCTGGAGGTACCGGATATATATTTCTGTAATTACAACTCCTTTTGTTATTCTGTAGTACATTGAAACTTGAAACCTGACCTTCATACTGAAAAACAGCACCATATATATATGGTTTAGCCATGATAACGCAAGCGTCATTTAATAAATATCTCGTTGCAAAATTGTCAGAACCATCCACAATAACATCATAATCAATAAGAATCGATTTGACATTTTCATAATCAATGGCTATATTATAAACTTCAATATTGACAAAAGGATGAAGTTTTTTAATTTTTTCACCTGCCACAATGGCTTTATGTCTTCCAACATCAGATTCATCGAACAATATCTGTCTGTGTAAATTTTCGGTTTCAATAATATCAAAATCTACTACACCCATTTTACCAATCCCCGCTGCCGCAAGATATAAAAGTATGGGACAACCAAGTCCTCCTGCACCCACCACTAATACTTTCGAACTCTTTAAGGATATTTGAGCCCTTTCGTCAAAACCAGGTAATTGTAAATGACGTTTATATCTTACCCATTCCGTTTTTGATAAAATATCGTTAAACATCATTGCCAGTTAATTACAGGTTTATTTAAGATTTTTTCTAAATGCAATTGGGTTATTTCGCCCATAGTTATTGCTTGTTTAAAACCTATATCACCATGTAATTGAAACAATTCATTACCTAATTGATTGGTTTTATCTTTGGTTGAAATTTCATCCATTCTAAATATCCTGAACAAACTATTTACTCTATCCTGCTCAGATCTTATTCTTTCAGCAATGAGACTTCTCTCTTCAAGTTGATACTGCTTTACCGACTGAGGTCCAATATTATTGATACCAAGGGTTATTATTGGGTTATTTTCTTTAAAAAACTGTGGTTGGTAGAATCTTTTTGAACCTTCAAATGTTTGTTGATCAAAATCTATGGCTCTCATTCGATATTGATTACCTTCGATATCAGGGGTTATATCTACGACATAATTATATGATCTCATATCACCGAGTAACCTTGCAAAGCATCTTTCGTTAAACTTAACAAATTCTTTAATAATTCTTATCTGATTAAAAAGATCAGTATTTAAGCGTCTATTAATAAAATCGTCACCGGGAATCCCTGCAATATGTTCTTCAATAAGTGTTTCGCCGTCAATTAAATAGTAAAAATAATTTGGTGAAAGAAGCGATTCCAATTCTAAACCATAAACTCTTGAGGCATCCGATATTTTTACGTAAAAATGGTCATAATTATCATTAAGCCTATTAATTATTCGAATGCGAAAAGGTTTTGAATTTCCAAAAGTACAAAAATCAATTCTTGCAATGGTTAAATGTTCCATCACGCTTATATCGCCGCCTGTTTTTAACAAGGCATAAATCAATTTTAAGCTATTATAAATTTCAGTTTGAGCTGATTCATTATAAAAAACAGATTCCCACCCCGTGTCTTTATCATTTTGTCCCGTCACTGGAATCGTTGCCTCATATCGAAGTAAATCCCCATACTGAAGAGGAAGTTTGCTTACCCTGTTATAGTAAGACAAATAAGCTAATAACCTTTCCCCAATAGGATATCTGATTTTTTTTCTCGACGGAATATTTCCAAGCATATTAAGACAATTAGAAAAAATTAAACGGCTCCGTCTTTAATTTCCTCAACAATTTCAGGATTTAGTAGTGTACTTACGTCCCCGAAACCATCTGTTTCACCACCAGCCACCTTGCGTAAAATTCTACGCATAATTTTACCAGATCTTGTTTTTGGAAGACCAGAAACCAATTGAATTTTATCAGGTTTTGCAATTGCGCCAATTTGTTTGGCTACAACTTCTGCAATTTCCTTTTTCAATATCGTTTCATCCATATTAAAATCGACAGGAATTACATAGGCATAAATACCCTGACCTTTAATATCATGAGGAAAACCAACGACGGCTGATTCCACTACATGAGGATGACGATTAATAGCATTCTCTACCTCAGCAGTACCTAATCTGTGACCTGATACATTAATAACATCATCCACTCTTCCTATAATTCTATAATTCCCGTCTTCATCTCGTTTTGCGCCATCACCGGTAAAATAATACCCTGGATACAGTGAAAAATAGGTTTGTCTGCATCGTTCATGATCGCCGTACGTTGTTCTAAGAATAGAAGGCCAAGGATATTTGATGCATAATAGTCCTTCCACATTGTTGCCCTCCAATTCTATTCCATCTGCTGACAATAACACCGGCTGAATACCTGGTAATGGTTTGGTAGCATAACTTGGAATAGAGGGAGTAATACCTGCTAAGGTTGAAATCATAATACCACCCGTTTCGGTCTGCCACCAGGTATCTACGATAGGGCATTTATTTTTTCCAACTTTTTCGTTGTACCAATGCCATGCTTCTTCGTTAATAGGCTCACCTACGCTGCCCAAAACTTTTAAACTTTTTAATTGATATTTTTCAACAAAAGAATTTCCGTAAGCCATCAACGCTCTAATCGCCGTTGGCGCAGTATAAAAGTGAGTTACATTATACTTGTCACAAATTTCCCAAAATCTACCAGCATCCGGGTAGGTTGGCACGCCCTCAAACATTAGTGATGTAGCACCTACAAGAAGCGGACCGTAAACTATATAAGAATGTCCTGTTATCCAACCTATGTCAGCGGTACACCAATACAAATCATTGTCTTTAATTTGAAATACCTGTTTGAAAGAATAAGCAGTATAAACCATAAAACCACCACAAGTATGAACAACCCCTTTAGGTTTACCTGTTGAACCTGAGGTATATAAAATAAATAATAAATCTTCAGAATCCATGGCTTCAGCATCACACACATCTGATTGAGAAGGAACTACATCATGCCACCAAATATCGCGTTCCGGAAACCATTTTACCTCATCCCCTGTATTTTTATAAACGAGAACATTTTGAACACACTGACAACCAGGAAACAACAAAGCTTCATCAACAATTTGTTTTACAGCTATATGTTTTGCTCCCCGATCATTGAAATCGGAACAAACAACCATTTTACATTGCGAATCTTCAATTCTATCTGCGAGAGATTGTGCAGAAAAACCAGCAAAAACTACGGAGTGGACAGCTCCAATTCTTGCACATGCTAAAATAGAAATAGCCAGTTCCGGTACCATTGGCATATAAAAACAAATTCTATCCCCTTTTTTTATGCCATATTTCTTTAAACTATTAGCCACCTTATTAACCTCTTGATATAAAGAAAGGTAGGTGAATGATCTTGGTGACTTATCAGGAGAATTGGGTTCCCAATAAAAAGCAATTTTATCGGCTTTATCTGGTAAATGTCTGTCAAGACAATTTTCAGTGATATTCATTTTACCATCTATAAACCACTGGACATTTGGTTCTGTGAAATTCCAGGATAAAACCTTGTCCCAACGTTTCTTCCAGGTAAAACCAGAAGCTATTTCCTCCCAAAATAATTCAGGATGTTGACAACTCTTATGGTAAATTTCTTCAAACTGAGAGATATCTTTAATTAATTCCATATTTAGAATGTCTTTTAATTAGCTGAAAAATGAATGTTAAATATAGACATTGTCGCTAATTAATTCCTAATAATAGTTCCGTTTTTATATATCTTTAAATTAAGTAGGCATTGATAAAGATTCTCCCTATTTTTCGACGCTGAAAATTTTTATCTGTATGTCATCCTATTATTTATTAATGTTACCCTTTTGTTTTTGTCTTTTTGCCTGCCTAAATAGTCATAGTGAAGAGGGAGCTAAAAAATCAACAATACCTGTTTTTACAAAAAAATACCGGTCAAATACATACCCTTGTCCAGATTCTTTAAGTTCATGTGCTGAAGTTGAAATTAAAATTCCTTACATTTTAGATCATCCGAAATCAGATATAATAAATCAAATTATTTTAAAGGAATTTTCATTACTCATGGAGAATTTATCTCCTGATTTACAATCACTTGAGGATATTCCAACTAAAATAGATTCATTTCTTTCTCAACATCGAAGTTTTAGTGAGGAAGTAGATTTTCCACAACGATGGAATTTCAATATGTTTTTTAATGTTCTTGAGAATAATGATAATAGTCTGTCCTTATTATTGAATACAAACATTTATACAGGAGGTGCCCATCCCTTAAATGAAATATGCATCTTATCTTTTAACCCTGGAACAGGGAAAAAGGTAATTATTTCAGAAATTTTGAAAAATGAGGAGGCACTTAAAGGTTTAATAGTAAAGGAATATAGAAGAAAAAGAAATCTTTCTGATTCAGTTAATTTAACAGACGAAGGATTTTATTCAAATGAGTGGCCTCTACCTAGAAATTTTGCCTTATTGTCGCAAGGTCTCTATATTATATATAATGCTTATGAAATAGGTCCTTATGTATTAGGCTCAACAGAACTATTAATACCCATTGAAGCAGTTAAACCGCTATTAAAAGATTAATTATGCTACACAATCAAAATCCTACACTTACTAAGTCCTGGTCTAGTTTAGAAAAGCTAGCTGAACAGGCTAAATCATTAAAGATGTCCATATTATTTCAAGAAAATGAAAACAGATTTAATCAGTTTTCCATTGAAAAAGAGGGCTTCCTATTAGATTACTCTAAAAATATCATAACCACTGAAATTTTTGATAATCTACAAAAATTAGCCTTAGAATGTGGTCTCCAAGAAGCAATAGAATCAATGTTTATAGGTTCAAAAATTAATGTAACGGAAAATAGAGCTGTTCTTCATACAGCCCTTAGAAACCCAAAAGATAGTGAACTTATTATGGAAGGTCATAATATCATGTCAGATATAGATCAGGTTAAGCTAAAAATGAAGAAATTCTCAACAGAGGTTAGAAACGGGAATTGGAAGGGATTTACAGGTAAAAAAATAAAAAATATTGTTAATATAGGTATCGGTGGCTCTGACTTAGGTCCTTTAATGGTTTGTGAAGCGCTTAAGTCTTATGCTGATCCTTCTATTGATGTTTACTTTGTTTCAAATATTGATGCCAGTCATTTGGTCGAAACACTTAAAAAGCTTAATCCGGAGGAAACATTATTTCTTGTGGCATCAAAAACTTTTACTACACAAGAAACCATGACCAATGCCTTTTCAGCAAGAGATTGGTTCCTGGCAGCGGCAAAAGATAGCAAATACGTTGCAAAACATTTTATTGCATTATCAACCAACGAAAAGGCGGTTACTGATTTTGGTATAGACCCTGAAAATATGTTTATTTTTTGGGATTGGGTAGGGGGTAGATATTCATTAACGAGTGCTATTGGGTTATCCATTTGTTTATATCTTGGATATGAGGTTTTTGATTCCTTATTAGAAGGTTTCCATTGGATGGATGAACATTTTAGAAAGGAGAAACCCGAAGAAAATATACCTGTTATATTGGCTTTGATTGGAATATGGTACGTCAATTTTATGGGTGCGCAATCGGAAGCTATCTTACCTTATGATCAATATCTACACAGATTTTCTGCCTATTTCCAACAAGGAAATATGGAAAGTAATGGTAAATCTATAGATAGAAATGGCGAAAGAGTCAGTTACTCAACCGGTCCAGTTATATGGGGTGAACCAGGTACCAATGGACAGCACGCCTTTTATCAACTTTTACATCAGGGTACAGGTTTTATTCCTTGTGATTTTATTGCTGCTTCAAGACCTAAACATCATTTAGGTGATCATCATGAAAAATTAATGAGTAATTTTTTCGCTCAAACAGAGGCTTTAATGAATGGAAAATCTCCTGAAATAGCTGAAATGGAATTGAAGAAATCAGGATTATCTACAGATGCTATTAAAAAGTTAATACCTTATAAGGTATTTGAAGGAAATAAACCCTCAAACACCATTTTAATGGACGAGTTAACACCATTCAACCTTGGAAGACTTATCTCTCTATACGAACACAAAATATTTGTTCAAGGAATAATTTGGAATGTTTTTAGCTTTGATCAGTGGGGAGTTGAACTTGGAAAACAATTGGCTAACAATATACTTCCTGAATTAACATCTACCAATAAGGTATCTGCACATGACGGTTCCACTACAGGATTAATTTCATTTTACAAAAAGCATAAATATTAATTTTTAAATAGCTTTTATTTATTATTTTTAGAATATTATTCTAAAATTTACAAAGTATGACAACTTTTTTAGCTGAATTTATTGGATCTGCCATTGTAATTAGTTTTGGTGCTGGTGTTTGTGCCGGTTCAAGTCTAAAGTCAACTATCTCTAACGGTTCTAATTGGTTACTTATTTGTTTGGCCTGGGGGTTGGGAGTAACCTTAGGAATTTATGCAGTAGGGGATATAAGCGGTGCTCATCTTAATCCTGCAGTAACAATTGCTTTAGCCATTCAAGGAAGTTTTCCCTGGTCTGATGTACCTATGTATATTTTAGCACAAGTTCTGGGATGCTTTACCGGAGCATGTATAGTTGTTGTTCATTATTGGCCTCATTGGAAAGTAACAGAATCAACTGGAAGTATAAAAGGTGTTTTTTGCACTGGGCCTGCGATTAAAGCAACCGTACCAAATCTAATAAGTGAGATTATAGGTACTTTTTTCCTTATTTTAGGTTTGTTATATATTGGGGCTAATGAATTTACTCAAGGTTTAAAACCCTTTGCCGTAGGGGGATTAATAGTTGCCATTGGCCTTTCATTTGGAGGTACAACAGGCTTCGCCATTAATCCAGCAAGAGATTTTGGTCCAAGATTAGCTCATTTTTTATTACCTATACCAGGTAAAGGTCACTCCGATTGGTCTTATGCATGGATTCCTGTTTTAGGTCCAGTTATTGGATCCATCATTGCTGTATCTTTTTACAGCCTTATTTTTTAAAATATGCCTGTTTCTTCAACTAATAAAAGAAAAGAACATATTAATCAAATCCTTTCCAGTCAATTTGATTTAATTGTTATTGGAGGGGGAATTACGGGTGCCGGTATTGCCTGGGACGCCACACTAAGAGGTTTGAAGGTGTTACTATTGGAACAAAATGACTACGCTTCAGGAACAAGTAGTAAAAGTACAAAATTAATACATGGCGGATTAAGGTACTTAAAACAATTAAAATTCAAACAAGTCTTTGAGGTAGGCAGAGAAAGAGCTATTGTTCATAAAATAGCAAGATTTCTTGTAAGACCTGATAAAATGTTACTACCCATCTACAAAAACGGTTCGCTAAGCAGAATAATGGCTGCATTAGCCCTAAAAGTATATGATACGCTTGCTGGAGTCGGTAAATTAGATTCTTTTACTTATCATTCTAAAGAAAAAACCATAATCCTTGAACCCTTGTTATCTTCGAAGGATTTATTAGGCTCGTTTTTATATGCTGAATACCAAACTGATGATCATAGATTGACTTGGACACTACTTCAATCAGCTATTAAAAAAGGGGCAATTTGTCTGAATTATGCAAAAGTTAATCAAATTAAGACAGATGAAAATCGTTTTATAAGTGCTGTTTGTTTTGAAGATACCATTACAAGTGAGATTTTTCAAATAAATACAACGCTTGTAGTAAACGCAGCCGGTCCCTGGGTTGTAGATGTTATCGCATTCGATGCCTTTCCTCCACTTAAAGAATTACTCTTAAGTAAAGGCACTCATATTGTTATATCTCATACTAAGTTTCCACTTCAACAGGCACTTTATTATGACGATTTTGAGAAAAAAAGAATGATTTTTGCTATTCCAAAAGGTAATATTACTTATGTAGGAACGACCGATATAGAATATACAGGAGATAAAAACAAAATATATTCATCCAGAATTGAAGTTAACTATTTAATAAAAACGATACAGTCAGTATTTCCCCAGCTTTCCATCGACGTCTCAGATATCATATCCTCCTGGGTAGGGGTCAGACCCTTAATCAAAGAGCCTGGTAAAAAATCTACGGAGGTATCGAGAAAAGATGAAATCTTTGTTTCCCCTTCAGGACTTATATCTATCGCTGGTGGCAAATTAACTGGCTTTAGAAAAATGGCTGAAAAGGTAGTTAATCTATTAGTGAAATTTCATTTTAAAGATAAAATTGGCTTGAAAGAGCATGGAATTACTAAAAATACATTGCTTGAAGGTAATTCATTCAAATCAGAGTCGGATCTTTATAATTATATAGTTAAGGTAAAAGATCTTTTTACCGATCTAGACTTTGAACCAAATTTAGCGCCTGTTTTAATAAAAAGATATGGAGATAAAATAGACATCATTATTGATTTAATAGTAAATAAACCAAACGTGAATGATAAGATAGAATGTCTTCTTGAAGCGGAAATTAAGTATGGAATTTACCACGAAATGATTTATTTTCCAACTGATTTTGTTCAAAGACAAACAGGTATATTATGGTTTGACAGGCCTTTATGTATTTCAAAGAAAAATTTTATCCTTGATGTTTTTGCTCTTGAATTTCAATGGGATGATAAAAAAATATCTTTAGAACGTAATAAATTAGATCATTTACTGGATACTGTACTTGATTTTAAAGATTAAATTACTGTATATTTATAAGAAAGATATGTTAGACTGTCAAAGAAATTTATTTTCCATACCTGATTCAATTCACTATTTAAATTGTGCATATATGTCACCGCAACTAAAAGCGGTAGAGGAAGTAGGTCATTCCTCACTAAAGAGGAAAAATTCACCCTGGGAAATGCAAATAATGGATTTCTTTGAACCGGTAGAAAAATTAAAGTCACTTTTTGCCAGGTTAATTCAAGTAAAGGACGCAAATAGAATAGCAATTATTCCATCGGCTTCTTATGGATTAAGCACTGTCGCAAGAAATTTACCATTAAAAGCAGGACAGGAAATAATTGTGGTAGAAGGTCAATTTCCCAGTAATGTCTATCCATGGAAAAGAGAGGCTGACGCAAAGGGCGCTCACTTGAAAATTGTTTCCGCACCAATAGGCGAAAATAGAGGAGAAAATTGGAATGCTAAAATATTAGCAGCCATTAATGAAAATACCGCAGCAGTTGCTTTAGGCAATATTCATTGGGCTGATGGAACTAAATTTGACTTAATTGAAATCAGAAAAAAAACTAATCAATATGGTGCCTGGTTAGTAATTGATGGAACTCAATCGGTGGGAGCTCTGCCTATTAATGTAGATGAACTTAAACCTGAAGCCTTAGTATGTGGGGGGTACAAATGGTTGTTAGGTCCATATTCTCTAGGAATGGCCTACTTTTCACCAGTTTTAGATCATGGTATTCCATTAGAAGAAAATTGGATAAATAGATATGGAAGCGAAGATTTCAGCACCTTAGTCAATTATCAGGAAAACTATCAAACGGGAGCGTCCAGGTATTCTGTTGGTGAACATAGTAATTTTCAACTGGTGCCCATGCTAACAAAAGCTATTGAACAATTAATTGCCTGGGATCCTAATGAGATTCAAAATTATTGCTATCGTTTAAATGCTCCTTATTTAGATGAATTGAAATCTATGGGTATATTTATTGAAAATGAAAAATGGCGTGCCTCCCATCTTTTTGGTTTACACTTGCCTGATTACATGATGAATAAACCCATCCAATCTCTACTTCAGCAAAATAATGTTTTTATTTCACGAAGGGGAAATGCTTATAGAATTTCACCCCACTTGTATAACTCTGCCGCAGATATGGAAGCCTTAGTATTTTGCTTTCAACAGATACAGTAGAATTTTATTTAAATAAGTCTTTCTTTGACATTGATTTTATATTTTTGCAGGCTATGAAACTGAAAACTTTAGAAATTAAAGGCTTCAAAAGCTTTGCCAATCAAACTATTATTAACTTTAATGAAGAAGTTATTGGTATTGTAGGCCCTAATGGGTCTGGAAAGTCTAATATCGTGGATGCCATTCGATGGGTTTTAGGGGAACAGAAAAGTAGAGAGTTGCGTTTAGAACAAATGCAAGATGTTATATTTAATGGCACAAATAAAAGAAAACAAGCAGGTATAGCTCAAGTTACTTTGACTTTTGAAAATACAAAAAACTTACTTCCTACTGCCTACAATACTGTAGCAATCTCCCGTTTATTATATAGAAGTGGGGAAAGTGAATATCAACTGAATGGTGTAAATTGTAGATTAAAAGACATTACCAATCTTTTTTTAGATACAGGTATAGGTTCTAATTCTTACGCAATTATTGCCCTGGGAATGGTTGATGATATCCTTGATGATAAAGAAGATTCAAGAAGAAAAATGTTTGAACAGGCGGCTGGTGTCTCTAAATATAAAATCAGGAAAAGAGAGGCTCTTTCAAAACTAAAGTCAGCTTCGGAAGATTTGGATAGGGTAGAGGATCTTTTGCATGAAATTGACGGAAACTTAAAAAGTCTTGAAAAACAAGCCAAACGAACGAAAAAATATTTTGACCTTAAAAATGAATATAAGGAGTTAAGTGTTGAACTTTCTTTACTCAAAGTTAGTGTATTGAAAAAACAATATGTTCAGTTTAAAAAAGATATTGACGATCTTCAAGATGATTATAGAACCCTCGATTTTTCCATTCAAAAGGAAGAAGCAGCTTTAGAATTATTGAAAAAAACTCATTTAGATAAAGAAATATGGTTATCTGAGCACCAAAAAGATTTAAATGAAATTATTTCAAATTTAAGAAATCTAGAAAACGAAAAAAAATTAACCATTCAAAGACAACAATTTATAAGTGAAAATGAAAAAAAATTAGAAGAAGAAATATTGCGCGCGGATGATTTACTCTTAAGGCTAAAAGAGGAAATTGTTGAGGTGAATATTGAATTAAATCTAGAAAAAAGAGTTTCTTTCAGGTTGGAACAAGAATTAGATGCAGCACAAAAGGAACTGGATGAAATAAAAAATAATCACACTGAAGCAAAAAGCTTGATGGATAACATCCTATTAGAGCAAAATAAATTTGAAAAATCAGTTGTAGATCTTGAAAAATTAAAAGCCGTAAATCAATCTCAAATTGATAATTTATCTAAGGCTAATGAAACACAACAAAATGAACTAAATCAAATAATGATCTCAATGGATTCATTATCCTCCGAGGTAGATAAACTACTTGTTGACGAATTAGCCCAACAAGAGTTTATTAAAGGTATAGATAATAAAGAACAAATTAGATTAGAGAAATTAGCTCAACTTGAGATTCAAAAAGATATTCATAATCAAGATTTAGTTAAAATTAGAAGGGAGTTAGATGCCAGTCGAAATGAATTGAAGTTAACCAAAAGTATGGTAGATAACTTAGAAGGTTTCCCTGAATCTATACATTTTTTAACGAAACAAAAGGAATGGAACAATAAAATCCCTCTCCTTACAGATATTATATATGTTGACGAAAAATATAGAGTAGCGATTGAAAATTTTCTAGAACCTTTTTTAAACTATTTTGTCGTAAACGATTATCCAACAGCCCTTCAAGCAGTTGATACGCTTATAAAAGCACAAAAAGGAAAGGCTAATTTTTTCGTTCTTTCTTCTTTTGAAACTTACATAGTACCATTACTTCCTCAAATATCATATCAAAGAGCCATTGATTTAATTCAGGTTGATGAACCCTATTCCAAATTGTGTAATTATCTTCTTGAAGGGGTCTACATGGTAGAACCTAATCAATCAATCTTCCAACTTCCTGAAAGTAATTTAATTTTCCTTCATACCAATGGACAATTTACAAATAGAAAACATAGCCTTTCAGGAGGTTCGATAGGTTTATTTGAAGGTAAAAAAATTGGAAGAAAAAAGAACTTAGTATTCCTTGAAGAATCTATTAGTAAAAAAGAAAAAGAAGAAGACAGAGCTGTCAATATTATTCATCAGTTAAAAAATGAAATCAGCACAATTCTTGCCCTCAATAATCAAAAGGAGTTGTCTGAAGAAAAACAAAAACTTCAAAAAATTATTCAACAAAGAATAAGCACTCAATCAAGAAAAGATGGTATTACCCAGTTTGTTCAGGATCTGAGAATTAAAATGGAGGGTACCCAAAATCAAATTGAAACAGCAACCAGTAACTTAGAAAAAGTATTGGGTTCTCTTGAGATCGAACGTCGTTTTCTTGATCAAGCTAAGGAAAAAATAGCATTGACTGATGGGAATTTCAGAGGTTTAGCAGAAAGATTGAGTAACGTATCTACTCTTTACAACGATAGAAATATTCAATTTTTACGTCAGGAAAATAAAGTAGAAGGTTGTCAACGAGAGTTGAACAATAAGGAAAAGCAAATTATTGAAAGACAAAATACGATTTATCAAAATAAAATAACGCTACAAAAATCTATACAGGAAAATGATTATCTAACGGCAAATCTGACAAAATTTACAAATCAAATTCAAGAAATCTTAACATTAAAATCATCAAGACAACTGAATATTACTGAAGCTGAAACGCAGTTTTTTGAAGAAAGAAATCAAATCGTTTCCTTGGAAGATCTTCTTCGAAAACAAAATAAAGATAGACAAGCTAAACAAATTGAGGTAAATACGCTGAAGGAATCATTTAATGATACTAAATTTGAAATTAGTTCCCTTTCTCAAAGACTTAGAATTGAATTTGAAGTAAATGTAAATGATATTCTTAATATTGAACCTAAAGGACTAGGGTCAATGGAGGAACTTATACCCCAAGTGGAAAAAATGAAAGCAAAATTGGATAACTATGGCGAAGTTAATCCATTAGCTATAGAAGCATTCGATGAAATGCAAGAAAGATACACCAATATACTTAACCAGAAGAATGATATTTTAGACGCAAAATTGTCTTTAGAAAAAACGTTAAATGAAATTGAACAAACAGCTACTATTAGATTTTTGGAAGCCTTCACGCAAGTAAGAACACATTTTATTGAGGTTTTTAGAAGTCTATTTACTGATGACGACAATTGTGATTTAATACTCGTGGACCCCAATAATCCACTTGATTCAAAAATTGAAATTATTGCAAAACCTAAAGGTAAAAAGCCACAATCCATTAGCCAACTATCGGGAGGCGAAAAAACACTAACAGCCATCGCCTTATTATTTTCTTTGTATCTGTTGAAACCAGCTCCATTCTGTATTTTTGATGAAGTTGATGCTCCGCTGGATGATACAAATATTTCAAAATTTAATAAAATAATAAAAAAGTTTTCAGGAGAATCACAATTTATCATTGTGACACATAATAAACTTACTATGGCTTCAGTTCAAACCATTTATGGTGTTTATATGGAAGAGCAGGGAGTATCAGGGATCGCTGCCGTTGATTTAAGAGAATATCAAATTCAAGAGTCTGTAGTCTAAAATTTTATTTCAAGAATGGTTTCATTGTCTTGAACGATAGTTGTAAACTATCATTTAATTTAAAAAATTCTAACCAAAGTGCTTGATTGTTACTTCTGTATACAGAGGGAAGATAATTATATTTATCTTTTGTTGATTTTTTTTGAGCATTTTTAAACTTGTCTTCGGAATAAATTCTTCTCAACTCTTTATTTAACTCGTATTTTAAATATTTCTCCAGTTTAAGTTTTAATGCTTCATTTAAGTTATTTTGAATTTGTAGCGTCATATTGAAATTTTTAGATATACAATCTTCTATATCAATAGTTACTTCTATACCGTTAGGAAAATTATATAGATTATTTGAAGTAGAAAGTTCTTCCATTTTAAAATAAGAAAGAGGGATTAATCCTTTTACCTTAAAATAGCAATCCTTATCACCACTTTGAAACCCAGTAAAATAAAATGGAATGTCTTTAAAAGAAAGAAAAATAGGCCAGAATATAAATTTTCTATCTTCATAGCTCATCCACCAATACAAATCATTTTTGTTATTTTCATTTACTTTAGCATTAAAACCATAAAAAGGTTTAATTTGAGTTCCCCCAATAATACCATTCATATTGAAATAAAATAAATATTTCAATGATGAAAAAGTATATTCAGGAGAATTTCCAATATTTCCCGTTAATTTTAAGCCAGCTGGTTTATTCCTTTTTTCTGACGATGTAAAATTAAAAATTTGAAGCGGAGATTGATATGGCATAGAAAAGAGGTCCATTTCGAACTTACTAAAATCAAATTTCACAACAAAATTATTTAGCTTGTTTAAATTTCCTTGCAAATAAATAGGCATATTTTTGTGGTAGGCAATGCCATTTTTCAATTCAATAAAATCTTTTTTTAACCTTACTTGAAAAGCAATATTATTAAAAATCTGATCGGAACTTTTGATACTATCCATAAATACTTTACCAGTCATTTCCATTCTATCAGGTATAAGTGATTGAACCTGTCGAACTGCCTTTTTTCCAATAATTGGAATAATTTTATTAATTAACCCAGGTTTTGTATCATCTGTTATAACCTTTGAGGAACTTTCCGCTAATAAATCAGCTGACGGTAAGATAAATGGAAACTGAGAAGCCCTAATATTCAATGTACCATTCAAAATACCGTTTTCAAATAAATAATTATCTAAATTATTTAAATTGCCTTTTGCCCTTATATTTAAGTTCTGGTATTTAAACCGTAGACTATTAATGAACAAACTATTAAGTTTATAATTTCCATTTAAATTAAAAAAATCAAAAGATGTACCATTATATAAAAGCTTTGATGTTTTGAAATTTATTTTAACATCATAAGGAATAATCTTAGGAGACCTTATTTCAGCTTCTTTTTGGAGGTTTTTAGTAAAATTATTATGTTTAAATGTTGATTTTTCACGTTGTAAATCGCTCGACACTATCCAATAATCAATATTTGTTTTTTCAGCAGATACATTAATAGAACCTTTTAGGGTTTTCAATGGACTAAAAATAGCCAGGATATTTGAAATTTTTCCAGAAAAACTTAAAGGATTACCATTATAGTTGCCTTTAATTAAAGGTAATGTCATACCTTCTGGTGTTAAAATAGCATTTAAAGTTTTGATTGAAATCCATTTACTTGATTCAGTCCATTTGAAGTCTGTTAGCGCCAAATCTCCATTCATTCTTACATTTTCATAATTTTTATCATCAATATCAGACATTTTGCCTTGCATAAAAAGATTTGCTGTAAGTAAACCTTTTAAATCATTACCAGAAAAAACAGGAAGATACTTTTGAAGAGAACTAAGATTTAATTCACCTTGAACAAACCCATTAACATAAGGATCCAAAAAAGGATTTTTCAAATAAAGGGCTAATTTAAAATCTTTACCTTCAACACATGCCTCCATTTTTGGTATATGTATTTCAAGATTCTTCAGATCATTTGAATCATTACAAATTGACAAGTAGGACTGAATATCTGAAATACCTTCAGCATTAAAGTAATCTAAAATACTTCCATTATTAATTTGTAGAAAACCATTAAAACTAGGATAGGTTCTAGGTGAAACTTGAAATGGTCCATCAATATTCAGGCCGAGATTAAAATCTCCCTTAATTTGTTTTAACTGACTAAAGGAAGTTTTATCTAATGAGGGAAGTAACTGAACCAATTCACTAAATTTATTATCAGGTGCATATAGATTTAATTCATAATGATAATTTTCTGGATTTTTCTTTATCAATCCCTTAATCTGCAGGGAAAGTTGGTTAATCTGAATATCATTTTCTTTAATAATATATATTTTGTTTATATTATCAATATTAAAATCTACATCAAATGATAATTTTGCTTTATCCATTATTTTTGAAGAACCAATGGACATACTCACCTCACTAGCCATGGTTTTAGTCCTTAAATTATAAAAACTAGTACTCAAATCACCAGAGCCTTTATGAGATATTCCATCTGCCTTAATATTTACTTTGGCATTTTCGTCTTCTAAAAACAAGAAACCATTGATAATTTCTATTGATTGCAATGCCAAATTAAAATTCACCTTATTATTAGATAAACTATCCCTTGTATCAATAAATTCGTCAGCAAGAGGCACTTCATAATTTTTTTGCCCGGATGAGGAAATAAGAATTGTAAGTTTCGGTTCATAGAATCTAATGGATCTAATATAAATTGGTCTTGAATTATCAATAACTGACCATATATCTACAGCAATATCAATATATTTAACCCTCAACAATTCTGAATTTCCTAATGCTTTACTACCCAAAGTGGTAAAATTAGAAAATCTCACGTTAAGAAATGGAAAAGACCTAAATAGTGAAAAATCGACACTGGAGAAATTAACTTGCTCAATAATGTCAATATCTATGGAATTGATTACTCGAAGCGCCAAAGGTTTTCTAAAAATGACAGGAATAGAAAAACCTAAAAGGATAAAAAACAAAAAGCCCAAAGCAGAATATCTGTAATAGGTGTTACCCCATTTTAGATATATCCATGCTTTTACGATATCTTTAAATTTGACAAATTGTACCTTAAGAGGGGTTATAATTGACTTCATAATTATTAACTAACGATAATTTTTAAGAGTTAGTTTAGTAAACACATTTTCATGTGTATCTTTACTAAATTATTAAAACTTGTGCTAAAGCCAAACGTGAAAGAAAATAATAATTTCATTCTTATAGAGAATGACAACGATTTAAAGTCATTTGCTGATGCCCACCAGCAGGTAAAACAAATAGGTATAGATACTGAATTTGTTGGTGAAAAAAGATATAAACCATTAATTTGCTTAATACAAACAGCATCTGATGTCGGTAATTATATTATAGATCCACTGGCAATATCAGATTTAACACCTTTCCTTCGAATGGTTGAAAATCCAGATATTCTAAAAATTACACATGCTGGTGATAATGATTATAGGGGTTTTTATCAAAATTTTGGTATTCTACCTAAAAATATTTTTGATACTCAAATAGCGTCTGCTTTTTTAGATTTCAAATATCCCATTTCCTTTAAAAAATTGGTGGAAACTGAATTTAATTATCATTTGGACAAATCTCATACAGTAACTCAATGGGATAATAGACCATTGACAAGGGATCAACTGCAATATGCATTAGATGACGTTTTACCTCTTATCGAGTTATATGAAAGAATGACTGAAAGGTTAACAAAAAATGGCAGATTAACATGGGCTCAAGAGGAATTTAAGCAACTTGAATTGGTCAGTACTTATGCTAAAATGGTCGAAAACGAGGTGGTAAGCAATCCTATAGTTTATTCACTTTCTCACAATGAAAGAATTTTTTATCTGAGATTAATGGTTTGGCGGGAAAATGTAGCGAAAGAAAGGAATGTAAATAAAGATATGATCATACCAGCTAAATATATCCATACGCTGGTTAAAGGTATTAAATCTGGAAAAAACTATTTTAAAGATAATAGAAGGTTTCCCATCAATATTTCTAATGAATATTGGAAATTATTTGATGACTTCTACAAGGAAAAACCTAAGGAAAATGAAATTTTAATTCTTTCCAATATAGGAAAAGAACCCGAAGAGGATTTAAGAGAAGAGGCAATTATAGATTTAATTTATGGGGTTATCAAATATTACTGTATGGAAAATGGTATTTCAGCTTCCATTGCATTTCCTAAAAACATGTTAAAGCTTATGAGACAAAATGACGATTTACACGTTAATTTTTCAAGTGGGTGGAGATCAGCTTTTTTTGGTGTAGAATTTAACGAAATGTTTATTCAGAAGAAATCAGTAAATGTCATTTTTAAGAATGGTAAAATAATTATTGAATAAATATGGGGATCAAGGTGAATGATGAAGCAGTTTATCCCATTTTAACCGTTAATAATTTATCAATTTTTTGTAAGAAGGATAAAGAAAATGTCCCTCTTTTACACCCATTATCTTTTACCATTTCTCAAAATGAGAGAGTAGGACTAGTTGGTCATTCTGGATCAGGAAAGAGTATTACCATGAAAGCTATTTTGGATATACTACCAGAAAACCTTTTTATTTCAAAAAACAATCCAATTATTTTTCATAAAAAGGAGGGTGCTCAAGTAGTTTCTTTTATTCCGCAAAATGCACAATTAAATCTTAATCCACTTATTACCTGTGGAAATCATTTACTTGAATCTGTAAATCTAATTAGTAAATTAGCCACTAAAAGAGATAGATATGACCAATGTATAGATTGGCTTGAAAAAGTAGGTCTATCAGATGCAGCCAGAATTTTTAATTCATACCCACACGAATTATCAGGCGGACAATTACAGCGAATAACCATTGCTATGGCCTTAATAAAAAAGCCATCCTTAATTTTAGCGGATGAACCCACAACGGCACTCGATCCAATTCTTCAACAACAAGTTCTTTCATTAATCTTTACCTTGGCAGATAGTATTCAGGCAGGTGTTCTAATTATAAGCCACGATGTTCATCTTATTTCAAAATGGACCAATACTTTAATTTATTTAGATAAGGGAAAAAAAGTTGATTATATACCTCCTTATCAGTTAAAACCCGCGGAACAAATTAAAGAAGAAGATGATAGCAAAGAAATATTATTAGGAATAAAAAATTTGACCGTTAAATTTAAAAAAGGTTGGCTCCGTCCAACTTTTTTTACCGCTCTGTCTAATATTTCACTTACTATCAAAAAAGGTGAAAGTATAGGTGTCATAGGAATTTCTGGTTCTGGAAAAAGTACTTTAGCTAAATCAATCTGCGGTCTTATTCCAAAATATGAGGGAAACATTGTTTTTAATAATAAACAGGATAGGGTACAAATGATTTTCCAGAATCCATTACTCTCCTTAAACCCTAAATTTCGCGTTGTCGACACCCTGATTTCCTCCCTGAAGACTTTAAAAAATAAAAAATTATTAGCCAGGCAAAATCTTATTGAAATGTTGGATTTAGTTGGTTTAAATGAATCTTTTTTATCCAAATTCCCTCATGAATGTTCCGGTGGTGAACAGCAGCGGATAGCTATAGCCAGAGCCATTTGTGTAAATCCAAATTTATTAATATTAGATGAATCACTGGCAAGTTTAGACATAGAAAGACAAGTGTCTATTGTAAATTTGTTAAGAGAAATTCGAAGTAAAACAAATATTTCATTGCTGTTTATATCACACGATATAAATATGGTTATGGCAGTGTGTGACTATATTTATGTATTATCTTCAGGTAACGTTGTAGAATCAGGAAAAACTAAAGAGATTATGGATTACCCAAAATCTGAAGTTACAAAAATACTTCTAACACATTTTTAGCTATTATCTTGCAACCTTTTTAAAAATTACTTAGTCTTTGATTGTATATTTGTGGAAAATAAAGCTTTGTAAAATGAAAAAGGAATTTAATGGTGAAACCTGGTTGTTAATTACGTTAATAATATTAAGTAGTTTAAGTTATTGGTATTTACATGAAAATAAACCATACAAGGATCATACGAATGTAAAAAACAAATTAGATTTAACTTTGAAAGTAGAAAACAAAGAAAACAATATAACTAAATCAGTTGATTTTATTGATCAAAAAATTATTAAAAAATCAGTTGAAATCATCAAAGAGTGGCTACCTGTTAATTAATTCCATTTCACCCCTTTTACTTTTGTCCAATATCTGATGAGTCCGCTTACTGTCATAAAACTTGGGTTTGCCAGGCCGTATCTTGTAATAACCTGTTCATCTAATTTGTTTTCTATCCATAATCTTTCAACCATATCCTGAAAAGAATCTATAATTTTACTTATATCAGAATGAGTTTCCATTTCCTTTAAAACCCATTCTGCATATTTCAATAAAGTATTTTCAAGTATAGTCAGATGTTCTTGAACAGGCTTTTTAACTAAGCCAAAATGAGTTAGATAAAGGAATTTAGGATTAACTTTTCTAATCAACTCAATAGATGAACACCAATCTTCAATATGAATATCAGGAGGGGGACAAGGTGGAACAACTGGACCATCTCCTATACAAACTCCTGCCACATCACCTCCAAAAACCATATCATTCAAGCAAAAAGCGATATGGTGAACGGCATGCCCCGGAGTATGGAGTGCTTTAATTTCAAATTCCCCTAATTGTATACACTCTAAATGCCTAAGTGGAACAAGTTTGTCTAATGAAATAGGTTCCATAACGCCCCATAATTTCTCCATAGAAGCACCGTAAATTCTAACGGCAGATCCCCATAATTTTTCAGGATTATTTAAATGAGGCAAGCCAGTTGGATGAACATATATTTTAGCTCCATGTTCTGCAAATTTCCAGGCTGCACCAGCATGATCAAAATGAATATGAGAAATAAAAACATGTTTTATGTCAGAAATAGAATAACCAATTTTCTCTATTTCAAATTTGAGTGTTTGAAAGGTTGAATAAGGACCTGTTTCAAATAAAATAGGACCTATGTCAGATTCCAAAATAAATGCAGCAATAGACTCTGAGGAGCCTTGAAATTTTAAATCAATAACATGAACCATATAAAATTATTTAGAACCAATTATCTGCTTTATTGCCATTTAGATATGATTTCACATCTATTGCTTTCTTACCAGGTATTTGAATCTTGTCGAGAGAAATGTAATGATCTCCCGTCCTTAAATAAATAAATGTCTTATCATCACTAATATAGCGCTTATCTTTAAAATCTAATTTAGATTCCTCCACATGGGCAGCTAAAATTTTAATTTCACCCAATTTAGAAGCTAACCATGCGCCCGGAAACGGACTTAATCCACGGATTAAATTAATTACATCAAATGTTGATTTTGATAAATCTATCCTGCCTGTTTCATGCTGTAATTTAGGAGCAATTTTAGTAGAACTCTTTCCTTGAGGAATAGCGACAAAGGAAGAATCCAGTAGGTTATTTAGAGAATCAATGACAAGATTTGCTCCTAACAACATTAAATGATCGTGCAAAGAACCGGCATTATCTTCAGGGAGAATATCTATGGATTTAGTTAGTATAATAGGACCTGTATCAATATCTTTTCTTATAAAAAAAGTCGTTACACCTGAAGTTGTTTCCCCATTTATTATGGCCCAATTAATGGGAGCGGCACCACGATAATCAGGTAACAGGGAAGCATGTAAATTAATTGTCCCCAAATGAGGTAGACTCCAAAGTACTTCGGGAAGCATCCTAAAAGCTACTACAATAAACAAGTCAGGTTTTAAATCTTTTACCGTTTGTAAAAAAGTTTCACTTTTAAGATTAGTAGGCTGTAAAACTGGAATATTTAATGCTAAAGCAGCTTCTTTAACGGCAGAAATTAACCATTCCTTTTTTCCTCTTCCCCCAAGTTTATCTGGTGCTGTAATTACCGCCGGGATAGTAAACCCTGAAATATTGAGTTTTAATAGGGTAGGGACAGCAAATGCCGGAGTACCCATAAATATAATGCGCATTTTTTAGACTAAATTTAATAATTTAACGAAGCTAATAAATTTTAGTTCTATACTCTTTCTTATATTACGATAAAAATGGAAAAATTCAACTTACCACTGTCTAATCAGATTGTTTTATCTGGCTTAAAATGGGAAATAGATAACCCAAAAGCAAATTTAATGCTTATTCATGGTGCCGGAGAACATATTGGAAGGTACGATCATTGGGCTAAATTATTTAATGATCAGCAAATTAATGTTTACGGCGTAGATCATTATGGACATGGAAACAGCCCGGGTGCGAGAGGACATTTACAAAATTACGAGCTTTATTTAAACGAAATTAAGGCGTTAAAAAAGATGCTTGATGAGCAAACTGATAAATTACCAATTCTTTTATATGGTCATAGCTTAGGAGGAAATATAGTACTTCATTGGATTATTGAACATGTAAAATCTGTAGATTATGTAATTGTTTCAGCTCCATGGATTAAACTAAAACTGGTTCCCCCACCATGGAAAATATCCTTGATGAGATGGCTTAGTGGTATTCTACCCGCATTAAGTCAAAGTAACGAACTGGATCCCAATTGGCTATCCAGAGATAAATTAATCGTTGAACGTTATATAAATGACCCTTTAGTTCACAATAAAATTACGCTTTCGGCGGCCAATATCCTTTTTCAAAGGGCAGAAATATTAGATCATTATAATAAACACATTAGTGATAAAATTTTAATCATACATGGGTTGGATGATGAAATAACAGATGCATCCGCAAGTAAAGCATTTGCTTTAAGAACAGGCATTGATTATTACGGCGTAGAAGGACTTTACCATGAGTTACATAATGAACCAGAACAAATAGAAATATTTAATTATATTTGTAATTGGTTAAATAAAAACGGTTTATAGTACCATGTCGAAACGATTTCCATTCTATCCACAACTTGAGGCAATGGATTGCGGATCAACTTGCTTGCGCATGATTGCAAGATTTTATGGACGGAATTATTCATTAGAGTATTTAAGGGAGATAAGTAATACAGGAAAAGATGGTGTCTCCCTTTTAGACCTCAGTGAAGCGGCTGAATTAATAGGCCTAAAAACTTTAGCTGTTGAAGCAGATATTATTCAATTACAAGATGTTATACCTAAACCATGTATAATAAACTGGGGAAATAATCATTTTGTTGTCGTTTATCACCAGGATTCAGCTAATGTTTGGATTGCTGACCCAGCAAAAGGAAAGTATAAACTAAATAATGGCCAATTTCTAACCAAATGGATAGGAGCGGGTGCAACATATGAAAATTCGGGTATCGTTTTAATTTGTCAAAGTACACCAAATTTTTATACATTCAATGGAAAAGAACCTCAGAAGGGTAGTTGGCAGCATGTACTAAATTATTTTTACCAATACAAAGCACTAATTTTTCAAATCATTATTGGATTATTCTTAGGAAGTACACTACAACTACTTTTCCCATTTTTTATAAAAAGTATTGTAGATATAGGTATCAATAATAACGATTTATCTTTTATATCATTAGTACTTATTGCGCAACTTATTCTATTTATAAGCCAGATATCAGTTGAATTTATTAGAAACTGGAATATTTTACATGTAGGTAGTAGGGTGAATATCAGTTTATTATCTGATTTTCTTAATAAATTAACAAAACTTCCATTTAGATTTTTTGATACAAAATTGCCTGGAGATTTAATTCAACGTTTTAATGACCACGAAAGAGTCCAAAAGTTTTTAAGTTCTACTTCTTTGATTTCTATATTTTCATTGCTAAATCTCCTGGCTTTTGGGGTGGTTCTCTTATTTTGGAATAAAGCCATTTTTACCATTTTTATCATTGGTTCATTACTTAATATTGTTTGGGTTTTAGGCTTCATGAAATGGAGAAAAAGCCTTGACATAAAAAGATTTGAATATAACAGCGATAATCAAAATAGTATCAATGAAATGATTACCGGCATGCAGGATATTAAGTTATTTAATGCTGAAAAGTTAAAAAGATGGTCCTGGGAAAAGATTCAAGCAAAACTATTTAATACAGAAACAGAAAATCTAAAACTGGAACAAATACAAAGGGCAGGTGCTTTATTTTTTAATGAAACAAAGAATCTATTGATTATTTACCTTGTTGCTCAGGGAGTTCTGAATGCAACATTGACTTTAGGTATGTTAGTAGCTATTCAGTATATAATAGGACAACTGAATACACAAATTAATCAATTGACAGAATTTTTAAAAACTATGCAAGATGCTAAAATCAGCCTGGAAAGAATTGGTGAAATACACAATAAAAATAATGAAACAGTTAATGAGGATAATCATGTCCTTCCCTATGAAGGAAATATCGTTTTAGAGAATATAAATTTTAGTTATTCTGGTGTCAATGCTTCACCCAATATAAGAAATATTAATTTAGTCATTCCAAAAGGTAAAATAACAGCCATCCTTGGTCCAAGTGGAAGTGGAAAAACAACTTTATTAAAAATTTTACTTAATCTTTATAAGCCAACCGAAGGAAATATAAGATTTGGTGAATTAAATTTTTTGTCAATAAACCCCAGATTGTGGCGCAACAACATTGGTGTAGTTATGCAAGATGGTCATCTTTTTAGTGATAGCATAGCTAAAAATATTGCCTTGGGCGAAGAAATTATTGACAAGAACAAACTTCAATTTTCTGCTAAGTTAGCAAATTTAGAATCTTATATTGAGAATTTAACGCATGGTTATAATACCATCATAGGCCCTGAGGGACAAGGCTTAAGTCAGGGGCAGAAACAAAGAATTCTTATAGCCAGAGCAGTTTATAAGGAACCTGATATTTTATTTTTTGATGAGGCTACCTCATCTCTTGATACATACAACGAAATGTTAATTTTGGAAAATGTAAAGGCTGCCTTTAAAAATAAAACTATTATCATTGTTTCACATCGTTTAAGTACCGTATTAAAAGCAGACCAAATAGTTATTATGGAAGATGGGGAAATGATTGAATGTGGATCTCATGAAGAACTAACCTTTGCCAGAGGTGCCTATTATCAATTAGTTAAAAACACATTGGAACTTGGATTTTAAATGAATAATGAAAATAATATTGACGTTCGAAATGAAGAAATTCAAGAAATTTTAGGAACCCCTCCTGGATGGATACTAAGATTTGGTACTTTAATTTTTTTAATAGTTATAGTTCTATTAATTTGGTTATCCTATTGGATTCAATACCCCGATGTAGTTGAAAGTGAAATCATCGTTTCATTTAATGATCCACCAACAAAACTTATATCTCCAAAATCGGGATTTTTAAATGAATTACATACAAGACATAATCAACGTGTTAAAAAAGGACAGTTATTAATTTCTTATAATTCTGAGGCTGATTATTTAGATGTACTCTCCCTTTATGAAAAATTACTTCTGGTTAAACCTACAAATCAATCTTCAATTATTTCTATACAATTGAAGGAAAATTATAGCATAGGAGAATTGCAGAAATATTTATTTCAATTTCTTGATAAACAAAAACAATACAATTTAAAGATAAATGGAGGAGCAGAAATAGCAAATAAAACAAATAAACAAAAGCAAATAATTTCTTTAGATAATGGCATACAATATTCTTTAAATATTAAAGAAAATTTAGCCGTTCAGATTGATAATACACAAATTCAAATAAGAAATGAGGAAGCCATGGTGAAAATGGATAAATTATCTCAATCTGAATTAAACAAAACAAAAGATAAGTTAACTGTTCTTGTTACTAATTTAAACGCAATAGAAGCTGAAATAAAAGATAAACAATTCAAAATCAGTAATTTAAAATCTGATTTAGTTAATTTAAAAGAGGGCAGTGAGAAGGGTAGGGAGTTAGCCCTTTTAGAAATAAATGCTGCATTTTTGCAACTTAAATCAAATGTATCAAATTGGATTTCTTTACATTTAATCATTTCACCCTCAGATGGTACTATTCAAGTTACGAATAAATTTCTCAAATCCGGGCAATATGTTAACAAAGACGAACCCTTATTGATGGTTATTCCTCCGCAATCAAATAAAATGAAAGGGATTATGAATATTCCATTTACTGAAAGCGGTAACATCCGCAAGAATCAAACGGTATTGGTCAGGTTAAATAGTTATCCGTCTTCAAAATATGGTATAATTCAAGGTAAAGTGGCAACAAGCTCAAGTATTGCATTAGAAGATAATGAAAAGTACGTTTCCCCGGTAACTATTTATTTTAGTAAAGGTTTAGTGACTAGCACTGGATATAAAGTATCTACAAAAAAAGAATTATCAGGAACGGCGCGAATTATTACTCAGCATAAAAGATTCATTCAACGATTATTTTAAACGTTAATTCAAAATAAATCATCATGAACAATATGATTAGAGAACATTTAAAATGGTATTAAAACATAAGGTTACTGAAAAATATTACTTAACATAATGTAAATTATCTGAATTAATATTAAAATAAAAAATCCCCCGGATGTTAAACTCAACGGAGGATTTTTTACTTTTTTAGAAAAATTAACTTTCTATAGTAGCGTTAATATTTTCTGTAAGTTCCTTCGAAATGGCATTCTTAGTGACGCGTATATAAACCTTAGGTGATACTTCTAAAGTTACAATAGTGTCTTCAATCTTAGATATTCTACCAAGTATTCCACTACTTGTTACCACATCTTTGTTCTTGTCTAAACTTTCTTGAAATAATTTTTGTTCCTTCTGACGTTTTGCTTGTGGTCGTATCATTAACAACCAGAATACTAAAAACATAGAAACAATAAAAATGAGGTTTATCCATGATGATGAACCTGTTGTACTGGCTTGTAGTAAAAAAAACATAGCTTTATGATTTATAATTTAGTTTTTTGATGTGACAATTCCCTCTAAATATAATAATGTTTCCACAGGAAATGTATTTGCAACCACAGTTATTAGTTTTCTCTGCTCATTAATCTTACCCTCACTATTAAATTTAACCTTTATCAACCCTCCCCTACCAGGTTCAATCATACTACTTGGCCATTCTGGAACCGTACAACCGCAGGTACCATAAACATCCAGTATATAAAGTGGATAATTTCCAGTATTCTTGAATCGATATAATTTTTCAACTATATCTCCTTCTTTTATGCTGCCAAATGAACTAACAGTCTCTTCAAATGATAATTTTGCCACTTTTAAGGTATCTAAACCCTGCTCCCCCATTGGATTTTTTATAATTTCAGCCGGTGTAAGTTCTCTACCTAACCTTATTTCTTCTACCCTTTTTGTACTATGCTCATTTCCTTCATTTTTATGGCATCCTAATATGGATAAACCCAATAAAAGTGATAAATAGAACCAAATTTTAATCATTCTCTAAATTTATTTTGTCAAAAATAAGGATTTTATAACAATCAATTTCAGTTCCCTATTAATTACTATATTTTTTTATAATCTTTGAGAATAAATCCTAATTATGATTCATAAATATGCAATGAAAAATATTTACCTTATAGGTTTCATGGGATCTGGAAAATCTTATTTAGGTAAATATTTATCCGAAAAGTTTAATCAGAAATTTTTAGACCTCGATCAATTCATAGAAGATTCTGTTCAAATAAGTATTCCACAAATTTTTAGTAGCATCGGAGAAGAAGGATTTAGAGAAAAAGAAGCAAACCTGCTTAGAAAAACAGCTGATTTTAATCAATACATCATATCCTGTGGAGGCGGTACCCCCTGTTTCAATGATAATATGCAATGGATTAAGGAACATGGCATATCCATTTATCTAAAAACAACAGAAGAAATATTATTTAAAAGATTGAATAATCAAAAATCAGGAAGACCATTATTAAGCAATATGTCAGATGAAGACCTTAGAAATTTCATTTCAAAGAAAATTATTGAAAGGGAAAAATTCTACGTGCAGGCAGATTATATATACTTACAATCGGAAGATAATGATATTCCCATTGATTTAGAAAAATTTATAGAAGAT
>Ga0209550_10000778_pt1 | contig 30541 bp, 50 predicted proteins | sample LauGreSuBDMM15SN_2_FD_187567 | JGI IMG/M metagenome (GOLD analysis project Ga0209550, IMG submission 187567) | Freshwater lake microbial communities from Lake Michigan, USA - Su13.BD.MM15.SN (SPAdes) (version 5) | ecosystem: Environmental > Aquatic > Freshwater > Lake | place: Lake Michigan... | reverse complement strand
GCTTCCAGAAGAACCAGCCAAGGTAGTCGTTAATGACGGCTCCGAGATTGAGATCTGTGAAACGTGTGAGAAAATTCTTGAGCTATCCAACAAAGCTGTAATAAAAGGTAGAACTCCGGAAAAGGACGAAGAAGATGGCGACGAACCCCTTTGATTTCGTAAACTCTGTAAACTTCACTAAGCGTCACCTTATAAATGAAGGCGAAGCTGATGAGAAGTCTTACCTCCCATTCATGGTGAACACCGCCCTGTCTTACTTCCCAGACACGGTTGAGTATGCCAACCAGATGAACATGAATTATCACCTGGATAACAAACTACAGTATGACTTTCTCATAAATATAGTTAGACCTAAAAAACGGTTCAGTAAATGGACCAAGAAAGAGGTCAACGAGGATTTAGAGGCAGTTCAGACTTGGTTTGGGTATAATGTTACTCGTGCTAAGGAAGCGTTGCGGATTCTATCACCCTCTCAACTAGAAGACATAAAGAAAGCACTAGGTGAAAGATGAATGTTGTTGATAGTCTACTAGAAGTCAATCTTAAAGAAAAAGATGATTTTCTGAAGGTCATGGAGACCTTGACCCGCATTGGCATTGCCTCGCGGAATGAGAAAGTGCTTTACCAATCCTGTCATATTCTGCATAAGAAAGCCCGTTACTACATCGTCCATTTTAAGGAACTTTTTAAGATAGACGGAAAACCGACGGATCTTTCCGAATCTGATATCCAGCGAAGAAACGCCATCGCGCTACTTCTTGAAAGCTGGGGACTATTAGAAATCGTTAATAAACAAATTGCAGAAAAGAATACTGTCTCGCCTAATACTATCAAAGTTATCCCATTTAAAGAGAAAAACGAGTGGGCTCTGACTCCGAAGTACTCCATCGGTAAGAAACGTTAAGAAAAACAAGGGTCTAGGAAAAAACCCAGAAAAGGCTTGACAAAAGGACCGAAAAGGCGCATACTGAGACAGTGATAGGAGAAACGCCCTATGGAAGTCTTAGTTTACCGCCTCGCAACGCTCGATGATGGTCTTGACCGTGTTGAGCGCCTTGCCTATGAACTCGATTCACGTTATCGTCGTGGGGAAACCCTCGCGGATGAAGAGCTCGATTGGCTCGATTGGGCCAACGGAGTCACCACCACAGCCAATTCACAACCGATGAGCGCATGATGTCTATTGAAATGACCGTATACGATTTTGTTACAAACCAGGAAGTCCCTGTTGCCGTTCGCTATTCAACGGGTGCTGGAAAACATGCCGTACAGATGTGCGTGCCTTTCAAACGCTGGCTCGAGTTGTGTGAGTTTTTCTCTCACACATTTGAAGACGATGGTTATGTTTTTGAAGGTCGTCGCCCTGTAGCAAAACACCACATGGCATATTGGCTTAAAGATGCTGAATATGTGAATTGGACCTACGTTGAGAACGTTCCTGCTTCTCATACTAAGGGAACAGAGAGATCGTTTCTCTAACCAGTTGACTCCGTAGCTCAACTGGATAGAGCAACGGCCTTCTAAGCCGTAGGTTGCTGGTTCGAGTCCAGCCGGGGTCGCCACTAAAAACTACAATTCCTGATTGACATGTGACCCGTTCGCGGGTATATTAGGTGAATGATGAAGCAAATTATTGGAAAGACGCTCCCCGAACTGGTCATAATGGTCGGTCCTTCCGGAGCAGGTAAATCGAAGATCGCCGCGAGGACAGGATACCCAATTGTGTCTACGGATACGATCCGTATGAACCTTTTTGGTTTCGGTCCTGATGGAAAGATCGCCGCCGAGGCTTATACGCCTGATGGTTTACACGACACCTTTGCTGCGGCGAAGTTTATTGTTGAAGGATATCTTCGTGGTGGTCAGAGCGTTGTGTATGATGCGACAAACCTGACACGCGTTGATCGAGTCAGTTTTCTTCGTTGGCTTGAGTTCGGTGGTGGATACGCCAGCAACACTCAAGCTCGTGTAGTTTACTACATCGTTGATCGTTCTCTTGAAGCAAAATTGAATTCTTACAATGATAATATTGAAGCTGGTATTCCGGTTCCTCACACTACCGATGAGATTATCATTCGTCACCACACTAAGATGATTCAAAATGTGGAGGGTGCTCTGCTTGGTGATAATCTTGGTTATGTCGAAGTCAGGGATTTCCGGTCATGAGAGACTTCTTTGGTAATGAACTTGTTGTTGGTGATGAGGTAGCTTTCTGTGAACCTGGTTATCGCAATTTAGTTGTTGGTAAAATTCAACACTTCACACCTGAAAAGGTACGGGTTCAATATATTAGTATTGAGAAAGAAAAAACCACTTATCTTGGGCAACCGAATTTCTTCATCAAGAAAATTTCTCTGTGACTAAATAACTCGACACTGAGTAAAGGTATTTACCTTCAGTAATTCTAGAAAGTCAAGTAGAATTCAAAGAAAGAAAGAATATGAGTCAACTTGATGGTTACCAAATTGATGCCGGAGCCTGGTTACAAAAGGTTTTCCCACAGGAAACTGCTTTTGACAACATAGAGCGGTGTAGCCGATTTATCGAAGAAGCACTGGAGCTTGTTCAAGCTCTCGGGTATGACAGAGAAAAAGCTCATGTCCTAGTCGATTATGTTTTCGATCGGCCGGTTGGTGAGAAGCGTCAAGAACTCGGCGGAGTCATGTTGACACTTGGTATTCTTTCTTATATTCATTCCATGCATATGTGGGATGAGGGTTTGTTTGAGTTGTATCGCGTAAGTAAACCTGAAGTGATCGAAAAGATCAAAGAAAAACAAAAGTCGAAACCAAATTTTAAGGCTCCTTAGTTCAGCGGTTAGAGCGCTGCGTTGTCTGCGCGGATGTCGTCGGTTCGAATCCGACAGGAGTCGCCACTTGTATCTGTAGCTCAATGGATTAGAGCATCGCCCTACGAAGGCGAGGGTTGTGAGTTCGAGTCTTACCAGATACGCCAATTGATGAGGATGTGATGTTTCCGGTAATAAAACATATTGATGATGTTCTTCCGCACATCGCGGATAAACCCGAGATCGCTCGTATTGAGAAAGACAATTACACCGTTCTTGATTACGTCTACGCTGCTGAGAACACCTTTGACAATCCTTTCGCTCGCGAATGCCGTGGTCTTAAGTTTGACTTAGACGGTAAATTGATCGGTCGTCCGTTTCACAAGTTCTTCAATCTCAATGAGAAAGAAGAAACGAAGTTCGAGAACCAAGATTGGCTTGAGCCATTTACCTTGTACAACAAGTGGGATGGTTCTATGATCCACCCGGCTCTTGTTCGTGGTGAGCTTGTGTTCATGACTCGTAAGGGTGTAACTGATGTTGCAATGCAAGCGATGCGCGAATGCGACTATGATGCGGATGAAATGATTGAAGCACTCGAAAGAGGATTTACTCCGATCTACGAGTTTATCTCACCGAACAACAAGATTGTTCTTCATTATGATGAGTCGAGATTGGTGAGACTGAATCTTCGACATATGCAAACTGGTACTTACTACAGTAACTTCGCTGAGACTGATGGTCCTATTGGTGACCACTGTAATGGAAAAAACATCGAAGAGATTTTTGAATCTATTAAGAACGCCAAGGATCTTGAAGGAACTGTAATTCATTTTCATAACAGTAATCGTTTCATCAAGTTCAAGGCCGATGACTACGTTGCTCTGCATCGTGTCATTGATGAAACCGCTCACGAAAAGCGGGTTCTGGCTTTGATCATGGATGACAAACTGGATGATGTGATTCCGCTTGTTGCTCCGGCTCGTGCGGAACATCTGAAAGATTATGCTTCTATTGTTAATACTGAACTTCTTCATAATGCAAAGGAGTTTGTGAAATTTGTTGAAAAAAGAAAAACTTATTCGCAAAAAGATTTTGCTTTCATTGTGAAGAGATATCCTACTCAGCTTCATGGATTTATGTTCAAGGCGAGAGCTCTTGAAGTTTGTGATGTACCTTCGGTCGTCGCAATGTTCAAAGAATTCTTCAAGAAAACACTTACGACTCAAGCTAAGGTAGATGCCTGGAGAAATTTTCTTGGTTCTCCGAAGTTTGAGATGAAGGTTGACTAAATAGATTACAATTACCCGTATGTAGCTCAGCCTGGTAGAGCTCCTGGTTTGGGGCCAGGAGGTCGGTGGTTCGAATCCACCCTCCGCAACCAAATAAAGAAAAAGACGCCATTTAATGGCGTCTTTTTTTATGCATAAATACTAGGAAATAAACATTGGAGTTTAAGTTGTGCGATTCATAGTTTCTAAAATCCTCACAGACGCTGATGTCCAGTTGAGGAATCAATCTACAGAAAATTCATTTTTAGTAGACAAGAAAACTGTGGTTTTTGACGGTGTGGAATATTGCCTGCATTATGGTTCTGTTGTTGTATCCGAGGGTAAAGAATTATACGTTAATGAGAATAGTGTGTCTGATGAAAAGTTTGACAACCAATTCGAAAGAGAGTGGAATCTAAAACAAGAAGGTGTTCCTGCATCAGACGGGAAAAGGTATCTACTGAAGGTACCACCTGGTTATTATCCAAATGATACCAAGATGTTCGAGCAGTACAACAACTGTATCGTCTCATTGCGCGCCGTAGATTCTATACATGTTGAGAGACCAACTGAAGGTGGGCTCTATTATAATAAAGAACTTGATGTACCGTTACATTTTAGTTCTGGTGATTTTGTCAAGTACACAAAAACTGAAGAAACTATTGTTGAGACAGAAAAGAATGTTTCTGATAGAAAATCTAAACTCGACGAATTAATTGATTATGGACTTAGATACACCGAAGATATCACATCACTAAATGAGAACGCCGATGCCATCTTCAAAGATGATGTTGGAGATTTGTATCTTCGTTTCAAAAATGATGTCCGGGTTCTGTTAGAAAAACCAGAAAACGGTAAAGACGGCGTAGATGGTAAAGATGGCTTACCAGGCGCAAATGGCAGAGATGGTTTAGAAGGTTCTAAAGGCCCAAAGGGTGATAAAGGTGATCGTGGTTCTGAAGGTAAACAGGGCAAAGAAGGTAAAGAAGGCAGAAAAGGTAAAGATGGTCCTAAAGGCCTGAAGGGTGACAAGGGAGATCGTGGACCTGAAGGCAAAGAAGGTAAACAAGGCAAAGAAGGCCCCAAAGGATCAAAAGGCGATAAGGGCGACAAAGGTGATCGCGGCGAAAAAGGTGATTTTGGTGGACCACAAGGACATAAGGGCGACAAAGGCGATCGCGGTGAAAAAGGTGAAAAGGGTGATATGGGTCCACCAGGCGAGCGTGGTGAGAAAGGTGACACACCAAGCATTGACGCACTTTTAACGCAATTAAGCTTAAGAATTAACCAAGATCTCAGTAGCTATAAGATGTTGATGAGTAAAGAATTATATAAATTATCTTCAAGGATGCCTGGACCAGGATCGCACGGCGGCGGTTCTACTAAATTGATGGATAATGATGATGTGGAATTCAAACGAATAAATACTGTTGCAGATAGAAGTGTCCTGATTTTTGATCCTGCTAAGAAAAAATTTGTTGCAACAAACATTGATGAGATAATCGGGGAAATTACAACGAGTGTTGAGATGCAATACAATAAACTTATAGATGTTTCTGGATCCTACACCTATATTGGTGAAGCCGATCCAGGATCATCTGCAGCTGCGGCTGTCTGGAGAATTAAGCGTGTTGAGGTAGCAGGAGACGATACAAATATTCTCTGGGCGTCCGGTACATCTAATTTTGATAAGATTTGGAATAATCGCGCTGCGTTTGTTTACTCGTAGGAATAATTAATGGCAACAATTACATCTAATACGTTTTTTGATGTACCAGGTACTGCTCGTACAGCTGGCGAAACCATGACTATCAATGGTGGTATTCTTACCGTCAGAACAGATAGTCGTTGGCATGTTAACTCTGCTGTTTCTATGACAGGAACATTGGGTGCTGTTACCATATCGTCGACGCTTGGTGGTGGTTATTACATCGACGCAACAACTGTTAGATGGTTAGCTTACACAGGCGGAACAGGTAACGTACCGGCTATTGGAACTAGTATTACACAGGGCGGCGTTTCTGGATACTTTTTAGGCGTTTGGGCTTCTCTTACTGCAACTCCAACAGCAGTTGGTGCTGCAATGCCAGCTACAGGATTCATTAAATTTAGAGAAGTTACTGGCGGCGCTTATGCTGCTGGTGCATTAACAGGTATTGGTGCTACCGCTTCCGGAGCCGATGTTGTTGGTTGGATTGAAGTTGCCCACGACCAATCTATTGCTATTACTGTTCCTCGTATTGGTAAATTTCAGACAAGAGGTTCTTGGTTTGAATTAGGAACAACAACAGGTGCAGCTAACCAGTTAGTAACTCTCCCAACAAACGGTTCTTCAACAAACTATACACCAGGGGTTTGGATTGCCACAACGGCTTCACCAGCAACAGATGACGATTATGAGTTCTGGCCTGCAATTCCTGCGGCTCTTTTCATCACAGCAAACTTCGGTACTGATGTAAGAAGTAAATTCGTCTGTATGGAAACGAACGGACAAGTTAGAATTGGACACAATGGAACTGTCGCCGTTGGAAACGTTCCAGCAGCAAGCAGAGCTATTCGAGTTCCGAACATTTTCTTGAGACACGCTACTACTGGTGCAAGGGCGACGAACGTTTTGCCATCATCAACACTAGGAACACGACCGGACTTCGTAACAACATCTGCCGGTTACATCGACATGGAGAATTGTCTGTGTGATTGGTATCTTCAATTCCAACAGCCGTATTATGTAAAGATGCACAGAGTTGCTACGTTTGATACAATTGATATTCAAGAATGTGCAACGGCTTTAAGTATGGTTGATTGTGGTTCTGGAACAAGCCAAACTATGGCAAACTCACCTATTACTTTCTTGTCAAATAGACAGGGTGGAACAGTTTCTAAGTTTGTTGGCGCCCGCTACGCTAATACCAACTCCGGGCATTGTGTATCAATTACATCTTGTTCTGGTCAAACCTTAGATCGAATAAAAACTGGTAGTAACATGCAGTTTGCTAGAGCAGCTGCAGCATATTTTAACTTGGCAACATCAGACAACATTGCTATTACAAACTGCGAAATTACTTCTTGCACATTAGCTCTAACAACATGTTTTAATATATCTGCAAATAACGTTGATTTTTGTGACAGATGGGTTGGTGGTACACTTACCACGACTCCAATCAATATTGGTCTTGGTTTAACATCTTCCAACTGTGTCTTTAATAACTTTACTGTGGGAAAAAATGCAGCTGTTGCTGGATGTACACCATATAATCCGTGTTTCACCACAACTGGTTGCACTGATTTTAAGATTCGAAATTTCGGGACAAGAAGCACGATGATATCGGCAGCTGGTCTTGGTGCCAACACGCCAGTTTCAGTTTGGTCTTCAGGTGGAAACAACCAGAGAAACAAGGTTCAAAGAGCTTACTTAACACCAACAAGAACTTCTGCTCTGGTAACAATTAACAGTGATTATGGTAACGAGTTCTATGACGTTTACGGTGACTTTGCTGACGTAGTTACCATTGCTGGCATTAACGAAAAAGTTAAGAAGTATGGTGGTACAACAACCACCACTGGCCAGACATCAGTTTATGGCACACACTTCTATGATGTGTTCACAGCTGACACTAGTGGACATCTGGTTCTAGCGTTTAACGAACCAACTGCTACTTCTCTACCATATATTACTACAGTTGCAGGAACACCAGTATTTACGTCAACCGGCAGCGTTATTATGGCTGCTGTTAATGATGAAATTATCTGGGAACAAGATTATTACACGCTCGGCGTCACCGCTTTAACAAACAGCGCTCCACTAGTAACAGGAACGAACGTAGCATACTCTTCTGGTCCTCTTTGGGGTAACCATAACATATATTATCAACTTGATCCTGGAACGGGGGTTTATGGTGGATCTTGGAAAAACTTTACAGCTGCCAACCTTTCTGGAGAAACTGTTTCTGCATCCGTAGGATTTAGACTTAAGATTAGAATTGTCTGTGCCACCGCTGCCACTACAAACCTAGTGACGTTTATTAGAATTCTAACAACATCAACATTAGCTGCACAAAGAGACAATCTCTATCCTCTTGACTTGACAACTTTGACTCTTACTGGCCTTGTTACCGGATCTGATATTGTTGTTCTAGATGCTGGAACAGAAACTGAACGGGTTAATGTAAATTCGCATTCTGGTACAACATATCCGTTTATCTACTCTACTACAGGAAACGTTGATATTGGTGTCTTTAAAACGGGATATGTACCGTTTTACATTCGAAATTATCCGCTAACGACACAAGCAGCATCTGTGCCTGTCGCTCAGATTGTTGATAGAAATTACAGTAACCCATAATTATAAATAAGAAAAAGCTTAGGAGTTACGCAGACAAATGGCGAAAATTACAGATCCAGATCTATTGGTTGTTGATACCAATCTTACTATTAATACAGCGGCCAAAACCTTTACTCTCACTGTAGCTGGCTCACTCGTTGCTAAAGATGGTGTAACCCTTCAGGCGTTGTATTCAAAGTTTGTGGAGTTGTGGTCAACATCCACATACAACAAATATCCATTCCCTATGTATACTATCGACTCTCGTTCTGGTCAGTTTCAGTTCGGAACTGACGGTGCTACGTATTCGGGTTGGAAACCAGCTAACGATGCTACGCGCCAAATGCTTAGAGATGGTGGTTGGTCAGAATTTAGTAATGCTGGCGCTCTAAATCGCCAGTACGTTGGTATTGTGGCTCTTGCATCCGGATTTCCGGCAGGAGCACAGTTCTATTACCAAAGAGCTTCCGGTGGCACAGCAATAAACTTCACATTCACAGATGCTCCAAACGAAGGTATCCAAGTATTTGGAGACGCCTCGAACGGTAACTTTGATACAAGAACATACTTTAAACTTTATTGTCGTGAATATGATTATACATACGACGATGCTATATTGAGTGATGTCGGTGAAACTGCAACTGGCGCATTTAAAGTTTCACTTCCTATTTCGGTTTCAGCCGATCTTAACGTTCAAGCAGACGACACCGCAGTTGGTTCGGCTCCTTATACTACTATTGTTGCAGAATATTTTGGCAGTAACCAAACGAAAACGATTAGCGGTACAGGATATCCGTTTAGAATTATTGTTGATGGTGATAATAACACACTTGAAGACATTTATACGAAACTACAGTATCTTACAAGACAAGCTGGAGATATCGACAACGGTGCCGGAACAGTTACTGGTAAAACAGCTAACCAATTAGCTTATTTCGTTGGTGATACGCTGTATACAACACAAGGCGTGTTTATCGAGAATCTTCTTGATGCCGATATTAACAGAATCGTATTCTTAGATCAAAATAACGTCCAGAGACAATATGCATTCGCATCTGCTGGTGTTATCACATTCAACTCCTTCTTGCAAGGCGCTGGTAGCTATTATAGAATGTATTTCACGTCTCTGCCAGGTTCAAGTACAGACGATTACGGGCAAGCTGATGCCGTTACTGTAAATGATGCAACTCCGGCAGCAATTCAAGGAACTATTTCAGGAGCTACAGTAAGCTTTACCTTTGACTATGATGGTAACGTTCAGGGTAGCAGAACAGCTGGAACAGATGCAGATATTACAATTGTTGCAGGAAGACCAGGATTTGGAAAACCTGTGGTTGCCACCGGAACTATCACCCGTTCAAAGGGTATTGCGATTTCAGTAGTTGCTGAACAGGATAGAGCTTACGTGAATCCATAAGATATTAAAATAGTAAGATGATGTTATGGCAATTTCGTTTAATGGCAGTACAAAGATCATCACATTAAGCACAGGTACAACTGTGCTCGATGTTAAAGATTTATGGAGTAGATGGGTTGATTGGTTCCTAACAAGCGACAATTCTAAATTTCCAGTAGCTATGGAAAATTTGGGTGGCAATGATATTGATACTGTCGCTGGAACAACAGTGCCTATTTACGTGTTTTTAAAAAACGGGTGGGTAATTAAACCGCAAGAGGCCAATCATACTCTACGAGTGTTTAATGGAATTTTGCTTGGTTCGGGTGGTGGTGATCCATTTACCAACACAACAGGTTCTTTTGTTATTAGAATAAATTATTCACAACCTGTACAAGCTATCACCGTATCAACAGGCGGTGGATCTGCACCAACCGCTGGTGAAATTGCTGCAGAAGTTTGGGCTACAGATATTGGTTCTAATACAGCAGCAGTTATTTTGGATAACACAAAAGAAACTCTGAAAAAGTCTGAGTTTATTGCTTTATCATGATAATTTTTCAAAAAAGGCTTGCCTTTCTATAGATTCTAGAGTATTATTAAGAATAAATCATTATGGGGTCGAAAATGTTTGAATATGAACTTGAGTTTTACAAGAACGATGTGAAGATGCGTTCGACGAATTTCACTGTCAGTGGTCAAAATCTTACCATGGAAGAAGTTGCCGGTCAAGTGTATCGCCTCTCAATGGTAGCAGGATATGATCGCGACTATGATGTTGTTGTGGTTCTTGACCCAACTGGGGTTCGGAATTACAGTATTGACTTAGAGGAATAGAGCGCGAGTAGCTCAATGGTAGAGCATTGCACTGATAATGCAACGACGTGAGGTTCGATTCCTCTCTCGCGTACCAAATAAGGAAGGTTGGCAGAGTCTGGTTTATTGCTGCAGTCTTGAAAACTGCCGGTCGTGAAAGCGGCCCGAGAGTTCGAATCCCTCACCTTCCGCCATTTTTAGTCACAGTGAATAAGGGTTTATAGTAACCAATGCAAACGAGAAACCTTGAAAGACCCAGGACGCTTTGGCGTTGCTTGCTCTTAGGCATTGCCTGTGTGGCTTTTACTGCTTGTACAAAATTTGAGCGTGATTACGTTAGAGATGCATTTAATGATTGCATCAGTTATGCTCGATTGATTGAAGATGATATGCGCGAGAAAAAAACTGATACAGTTACTATCATCAAGCAATGTGACGATTACGCTCAAACTTTCAGGACAGATAATGAGTGATTCTTACTCAAACATTTTCTATGATGGATGTGAGGCTTTCCGTAACGAAATCCCAGAAGAAGATAACCCATACGAAGAAGGAACATCTGAGTTCTATCAATGGGCAGATGGATGGATGGATGCTTTTGGTGAGTGGTATGGTGATGCTCAGTACGAAGGTGTTGATTTTAATGAGGATTAGGAACAGTGGCCGAGAGGTTTAAGGCACGCGGTTGCTAACTGCGCGGGCTCGAAAGGGTCCCGAAGGTTCGAATCCTTCTTGTTCCGCCAACTCTAGGATATAAATATGTTCGAAAACTACTTTATGATAATTCCAAAAACTAAAATGGTATCAGCCACCAAGATGTCTGAAAGTCCATTTAAAGCCGACCGCGCAGTTCGTGTAACACTTACTGAAGCAAAAAAACAGATTGCTGGATTACAAGAAGGTTATCTTGTGTATATTAGTCCCGGTCTAGTAAGTTTAATTGCTAACTCAGAAACTTCAGATGATGAAGCTTCGGTGTTTGAAGCTTTTCTATAAATTGCTTGACTTCTCAGACGATAAATAGTAGTATAATTAAATGGGCCGTTAGCTCAGTTGGGAGAGCGGTAGCTTTGCAAGCTTCAGGTCGACGGTTCGATCCCGTCATGGTCCACCAATTAACTATATGTACGGTGTGGTTTTCGCCCGGTTAACTCAGCGGTAGAGTGCTCCCTTTACACGGGAATTGTCGGCGGTTCAATCCCGTCACCGGGTACCATCTAGGAGAGCCTCCCTCCGCGATTACGAAAACATGGGCATATAACTAAACTTATGCAAAAGAAAGTGACACACAATGGTAACTAAAGCAAAAACTGAAAAAGATTATCTTGAACCAATTCTCGATGAAGTTCGCGCCGAGCGCAAATATCAAACAGAGAAGTGGGGAAACTTTAAAGACGACACATACAACCTTCCCCATCACTGGGCATCCTACATCGGTCAGTATTCGACCAATTGGATGAATGGTACTTGGGCTCCTCATACAAAAGAGACGGTTGAAGCGTTCCGACAGTCTATGATTAAATCAGCAGCTATTGCTCTTGCCGCTGTAGAATCAGTTGATCGTCAACGTGCCGAAGGCGATAAAGCGTTCTTCGAAAAAGCGTAATTTGGAATCGGTCCCTTCGTCTAGTGGCTAGGACATCTGCTTTTCAAGCAGGGAAAGAGGGATCGAAACCCTCAGGGACTTCCATTAAAGGAAAATATAATGAGCGACATTAAAGGCTATCGTACTCTTACGAATGAAGAAGTCGGTTTGATTAATCTGATTAAATCAGAAGGCGAAGTAATTTCACTGCTCGTTGATAGAATCAAAGCTCTACCAGATGTAGACCAGCGATGGGTTTCCATCGGTGTGACGCAACTGCAGCAAGGTTTTATGGCCTTGACACGTGCAGTTGCAAAGCCAACAACTTTCTAGTTGATGGTGCTTAGCTCAGTTGGTAGTAGCGCGTGGTTTTGGTCCACGAGGTCCTGGGTTCGAATCCTAGAGCACCAGCCAATCAATTCGGTAGGTGGCGGAGTGGTCCAACGCAGGAGACTGCAAATCTCCAACACCGTGGGTTTGAATCCCACCCTATCGTCCATCTTTAAACAAGGAGACTAAGATGTCGTATGAACTAAAAGTCAAGGCTCTTAGCCTTGCAGAAGAATGCCGAGTTATCAAGAAAGAGCAAGCTCGTGCTCTACGTCAACAACGTAGGTACATGGCTTCGCAGTATCGGGCTCGTCTGCTTGAAGATGCACGTAAAGCCGCTGATCCTAAGAACGAAGATGAGCAGCATTCTTGGATGATTAATGCAGATGATAACAACAACACAGGCTGGCATACTTACCTTGGTCTTCGTGATCACAACCGACGCTATGTGAAACCAACGGCTCGCGCGACAAACATTGCTCGTGGATTCCTGAGAGGTCTTCCTTACAATGTGATTGAAACATTCCCAAACAACATCGGGAATCGGAAACTGACTTATCTCACTTCCGCTAAGAATGATCACAGCTGGGTCGGCCCAGATTGGAAACGTGTTGTCTCGATGGTGGAAAGATATGGAACAACCGAACAAATTGAACGTCTACCTGCTTGGCTTGCTGATATCGGTCTTTATCTTGATATCGAAGGAAATGTTGTGAGAGGATAAGAGCAGCGGGATCCGTTCTCATAAATAGGAGCATAGGCACCTATAGGAGAAATAAATGGATCCCGTAACTAACACCTTCGACCTTATGACACTTGTTGCACCGTTTGTGCAGCTTGTTTTCGCAGCTGCATCAGCAGCAATCGCAGCTCTAGTACCTGTTGCTATCAAGTGGCTTTTACAAAAAGTTCATCTTGATGGTCTAGTTTCTGACGATCTAGTCCGTTCTTATCTTAACCCTGCTATTGACAAGGCCATCAATCTGGCCAAAGCAAAAGTGTATGAGCAGAAGATCACAATCAACGTGGACAACGCCATCGGCAAGTTCGTGCTTGAGTATCTTCAGAACCACACACCAGACGCTCTTGCGCACTTCGGTATAACCGAAGCTAAAGTGCAGGAAATGGTTAAGGCTCGTTTGGTGAAGTTTACAACAACTCCGCCAGCAGTCTAATCGTTAACTCAAAATTAATGAGTGGAACGGGGACGAAAGTCCCCGTTTCCATTATGGAAAAAGAAAATTTGTATTTTGGTTGACAATTGAGCTCGGGTAGGGTATATTAAAAGATAGATAAGCCCGCTTGGTGGAATTGGTAGACATAACAGACTTAAAATCTGTGGCTTCGGCGTGCCGGTTCGATTCCGGCAGCGGGTACCATAAATAGGTAGACGAGATTATGAAAGCGCGAGTGAAACATTCTTTGCAACTTCTCGCAATTGCAGTACTAATTGTAATAGTAACAGTAGCCGTGGCCGTTTAATGACGCTAGATGTTCTCTTGATTAGTATCTATTTGCTAATAACCTTAGGGATTATTGCAACTGGATATAATATTGTCAAGGGAACAGATGAAAGAGACCTTGGTCAATTTCTCACATGTGTTTTTTTCTGGCCGCTAATGTTAGCACTTGCTCTCCTGATCGGGTGCTTTTTCGCCGTCCTAGTATGGCTAAAGATTTTGTGGTTCGCTTTGAACTACTTCTTTGGTATCAATACCGGAAGACGCTAACGCAAACGTAGGGAATACAATATGTTTAAGTCGCTTCTAGTAGCATGCGCCGCGATCACACTCGCGTCACATATAATCGGTGTGAACATCACACCTTCCGTGCCAGCCTATGCTGCCACACCTGGTTTGGTGTATCAAAAAATTATTGAACCAGAAGAAGTCACATTCGTTTCAATTGAACCTGCAACTCCTATCTACAGTGATGCAGATTTAGATTGCATGACGAAGAATATTTACTTTGAAGCCCGCGATCAATCAATCGAGGGTCAATATGCAGTGGCCGAGGTTGTGATGAATCGCCTCGCTGCCGAAGAATTTCCAAAGACTGTTTGTGAAGTCATCAAACAAAAGAATCCACGAGTTTGCCAGTTCAGCTGGTACTGTGATGGACTTTCAGATGTCATGCATGATAAGGGCGCTGCGCATCGCGCACGCTTGATTGCCCGAACAGCTCTTACTGTTAAAACAGATTTTACAAACGGATCGAAGTATTATCACGCCTACTACGTGTCGCCAAAATGGTCGAAAGCTGGAAAAGTTAAGCAAATTCAAGACCATATTTTCTACACTCATATCTAGGCTAAATACTCGGTCCACTAAGCGTAGGAGACCGAATGCAAATCATTGTCAAGGGTACTAAATCCAAGCGGCTTAAGGCGAACATCCAAGATGCGGTTAACTATTATGGTCGCCGCCTTATGTCAAAGAAAGTCCGTGACAAACTGAAGATTTTTGTTGATGTTGATACTAGACAAAGAAACCGCCAAGACTGCTATGGGGAATGTGATCCACTAGGAAGAAATCCAAAAACTGGTCTGAAAGAATTTCAGATCTACGCAGTACATCGCCCAAGAATTATTCCAAAAGAGAAAAACGATATCTTCCGTACACTTGCCCATGAGATGGTGCATCTTAAGCAATATACCACCGGAGAACTTGGTGCTTATCTTATAGCAACAAAAAGTCTTTCTGGAAAACGCTTGACAGCAACGCGGTGGCAGGGTAAACTATACAAAACTAGAGAAGACGACTCTGACGATAACGAGTATTATGACGCACCATGGGAGATTGAAGCCTATGGTCGCGAAGTAGGTCTTTATCGTCGCTGGCGTAAATCACGTGGTGAACCAGAGGATTTGTAATGGCTAAATTGAAACCGAAACCTGTTGATAATGAGTTTGATGCTATTCAATGGCGCGGATTTATCACCTTTTCCCCAGAAAAAGATTTGTATCCTTTTGAACAGGAACAGCTTGCTGGTTCTATAGATTACGTGTTGGGTTTCGAGAGATGGTGTAAGAAACATCTCAAAGGTCGAAAATTCAAGTATCGTGGAAGCGATCTAATTATGTTTGATCAGTGGAGTGAAGTTGTTCTTAAACCTAATATGTGGATCGTGATGATTCCAGATGACGACACCGGACTTCCTATGCCGAACTTTATGACTGATGAGCAAGTGAAAAGCTTTTACAATGAGATGGGAAATTGAACATGACTAAGATTGAATCGCTTATCCAGAACCTTGTCCGCATCCTTGATACCGACAGGCCTGTTAACAACAGTACAATTTTGAGCTCGCTAATTCAACTTGCAGAGGCGGTGAAGGAACTACAAGATGCCAAAGAAAACAACAACTTCTACGAAGAAACCGACGAAGAAGAAAACGGAAGCAGTGAAACGTACGAGGGCTTCGGCAGTTCGCAAGAAGACTTTGATAACTAAAAGACCTACTGCTCCTCAGAGAGAACTGAAAGCAGTTCCTGATCCGAAACCAAAAACTCCCACAAAACCACCGGGACTTGTGTATTACTCTCTTGAAGGAATCAAGAGGTTTCGTAAACTGCACCCGAATCACAACGATGCGGTTGAAGCTCTTACTCAAGCCTTTGCTGAAGGTAAACGTCTTGCGATCCGAGACAATACCGGTGTAACTCCTGAGAAGTTCCCTAAGATCTGGCTTTCTCTGTGTGATTACATCGAGATCAATAATGTTGTTATTAAAGAACGAGGATACCAAGGATGAACAGTAAGTGGAACCTACGATTCTTAGAGCTAGCAGATCTTGTAGCAAGTTGGTCTAAAGACCCAAGCACCAAAGTCGGTGCTGTCATCGTTGATACAGATAAACGTGTTGTGTCTGTTGGATACAACGGGTTTCCTCGCGGTGTAGATGACATGGAAGCAAGATACAACGACCGTCCTCTTAAGTACAAGTTGGTTTGTCACGCTGAGCGGAATGCTTTGGATAACGCTTCTCTTACTGTTGATGGATGCACGATGTTTGTATCTCTTATGCCTTGCGCTGAGTGCGCCAAGTCAATGATCCAGAAAGGCATCAAGAAAGTAGTCCTTAGACCAGATCCTGAAAAATTCAAAGATTATGATTGGGATGCTGATGTCTACAACTGGAAAATTTCTTCTCTAATGTTTCGCGAAGCGGGCGTTGAGATTGAAATTCAAGAGTGATGAAACAAGTACCAGTTCTTTATATGTTTGACGTAGTAGTGGATGAAACATATATGTTCGTCCACGATCTTTTCAGACACCAAAGTGTCATCATCAAATATACCTGGGGACAAATGGGTGAACCTAACAGTGTTCGCTTTCAACCAAATCCTATGACTAAGTCAGAAGCCAAAAAGGTTGAAATTGATTTAAAACACATTGGTGCGAGCTTCAAAATTACACCAACATTACTGTAAAATGCTTGACAACCTAGTCGTCTCGTAGTATACTGAGAGTTCAGATAGCGAAAGAGTATAAATGTCGGCTTTTTATACAAACGTTTCTCGACAATCCAATAATCTGCTTGTTCGTGGATTTGACGAGAACGGGCACCGATTTAATCGTAAAGTCAAATACAAGCCGTATCTCTTTATCCCTCAACAAGGAACAGGAGAAACAGATTACAGAACCATTGAAGGCAAGCCCGTCGGGAAGATGGAGTTTGAGTCAATGTCTGAGGCTCGAGAGTTCATCAAGCAGTATGACGAAGTTTCCGGGATGGAGATTTACGGTCTAACTGATTTCGTTTATCTTTACATCAACGACCGATACCGCAAGCAGATCTCTTATGATCCCGCTCTTATTGTTTCCGTGGGTATCGACATCGAGGTAAGTTCTGAAGGTGGCTTTCCTGACATTGGAACGGCCGATAAAGAAGTTACCGCGATCACCCTTTCTCACAAGGGTCACAAATACGTTTACGGACTTCCTCCTGGGACCTGCGGCGACTATGTTCCGCATGGTCCCAACATCACATACTACAGCTGTAAGACTGAGCAGGATCTTCTGTTCAAGTTTCTTCAGAAGTGGGAGCAGCTGAGTCCTGATTGCATCACTGGTTGGAACATCGAGTTCTTCGATATTCCGTATCTGGTTAACCGCATCACACGCGTATGTACGCCGGAAGATGCTAAGCGCCTGTCTCCTTGGAAAACTCTCCGCGAGTACGAAGTTGAAATGCGCGGTAAGAAGCAACAAGCTTACACGCCTGTTGGTGTGAACGTTCTCGACTACATCAATCTGTACAAGAAGTTCACATACACTCAGCAAGAATCATACCGCCTCGACCACATTGCCTTTGTCGAGCTTGGTGAACGTAAGCTGGACTTCTCTGAATATTCAAACCTTGAACAGTTGTACAAAGAGAACTACCAGAAGTTCATCGAATACAACATCAAAGACGTTGAGCTCATCGATCGTCTTGAAGATAAGATGAAGCTGATCGAACTTGTCTATGCTATGGCCTTCGATGCCAAGATCAACTTTGAAGATACCCTCGGCTCCGTGAAGCAGTGGGATGTTATCATTCACAACGAGTTGATGAAGACTAAGACGGTTATTCCACAGTTCAAGAAGCACAAGGGTGACTACACGATCGTCGGTGGTTATGTTAAGGAACCGCGAACTGGTTTGTCTAAGTGGGTAATCTCACTTGACTTGAACTCGCTGTATCCTCACCTGATTATGCAATACAACATCTCTCCGGAGAAGTTTGTACACTGGGATACAGAGTTCCCATCAATTGATGAGCTCCTTACAGGTAAGTATGCTGCTCCGCGCGATCACAGTTACGCCGCGAACGGTACAGCTTACATGCGTGACGGACCAGGCTTCCTGCCTGCTCTAATGTACAAGATGTACATCGACCGTACAGTCTACCAGAAAGAACTGAAAGAACTGAAGAAACAATTCAACGAGACAAAAGATGAATCGCTCACCAAACGCATTGCTGCCTTGGATAATCTACAGAAAGCCAAGAAGATCCAACTTAACTCAGCCTACGGTGCATTGGGAAATGAGTGGTTCCGTTGGTTCGATCCAAAGTTTGCGGAAGCTATTACCATGTCTGGTCAATTATCAATTCGCTGGATCGAACGAAAGCTAAACCAGTATCTGAATAAGATCATGAGCACTACAGGTGTTGACTACTGTATTGCTTCTGATACCGACTCCGTTTACCTGACGCTTGATGCTCTGGTGAACAAGGTTATGCCTGATCAGAAAGACGAAATCAAGATTGTCAAGTTCATCGATCAGCTGACGAATGAGAAACTCGAGCCTTACATTGATAAGTGCTACGAGGAACTTCGCGAGTACATGAACGCGATGGAACAGAAGATGAAGATGAAGCGAGAGGCAATCTCGAACAAAGCCATCTGGAAAGCCAAGAAAATGTACATCCTCAACGTCTGGGACCTTGAGGGAGTTCTATATGAAAAGCCTAAGCTGAAGATGATGGGTATTGAAGCCGTCAAGTCTTCAACACCCGCCGCTTGCCGTACGAACCTGAAGAAGTCCTTTGAGATTCTCATGAACGAGACTGAAGAGGATCTTCATAAGTTCATCGCGGAGTTCCGTGAAACCTTTAAGACCCTCCCGTTTGATGAGGTCGCTTTCCCACGCGGTGTTAAGAATATTGAGAAGTGGGAAACCAAAACGGGTTACGCTTCCGGCACACCTATCCAGGTTAAGGCGGCTCTAGCTTATAACAACATCCTTGATAAGAAGGGTCTTTCCGGTAAGTACGAGAAGATCATGTCTGGTTCAAAGATTAAGTTTGCATACATGAAGATGCCTAATCCGTTCCAGACAGAAGTCCTTGGTTGTTCTTCTGCCATGCCTCCGGAATTTGGTCTCGAAAAATACATCGACCACGAAAAGCAATTCGATAAAGCGTTTATCGAACCACTGAAAAGTGTTATTAGTACGATTGGCTGGAACACCGAGAAGGTGGCAACATTGGAGGACTTCTTTAATGACTGAAAAAAATGATGGTGGTAGTAACTGGATTTTGCTGATTGTGATTATCTTTCTAATTGTAAATCAGTGTTCCGTGGATGATCGGCTGGACAAACTTGAATACAATAAGGTAATCATCAATGCCCAGGAGCGATAGGATCATAGGAACCGTAGGAAGCATAGACCCTGTTGATTGGGTTAAAAAAGGAAAAGTTATGGCAGGACCAGAAGATCAATTAAGATTCTCCACCGCTGAAGACTTTGGTTTCAGCACCATGGAAGTTGAGACTATTAAATCTCTACCAGAAGTTACTGGTGATATTAAAGAAAGCATGGTTCGCGCCAGCGATGCACAAGCTCTGGCTGATAAACGAACAAAAGAAATGTATGATGCAATCGTGCCATTGCTGGATAATCTGATGAAAGACGCAGACAAAAATCCATACATCCACTGGCCTAATCGCTCAGAGAGAATCCAGATGTTCAAGAAAAAGCTTCACGACATTTATAATAGGGAAGATTGACTTGACTTTCTCGCGCCGAGCGAGTATACTGAGAGAACATGCTAAACTGCAAAGGGATTAATATGGGAAGAAAACCAAATACAACAAAAGCGCAGAAGACAGACTTTCTGCGCGATCTCATTATGGAGTTTCCAGATGAGAATACATCCGTAGCTGCCGACGGCGTTGCTGCGGCAGAATTTAGTGGTTGGGTAGATACCGGTAGCTATGCTCTGAATGCAGTTCTGTCTGGTTCACTGTATGGTGGTATAGCCGATAACAAATCGACTGGTTTCGCGGGTGAGTCTGCCACTGGTAAGACCTTCTTCGTTCTCGGTATTGTGAAAGCCTTCCAAGACAAGTATGAAGATGGTATCGTTATCTACTACGATTCAGAAGCCGCTGTTACAAAACAGATGATGGAGTCGCGTGGTATTGATACGAAGCGTGTTGTTATTTCTGAACCAGAGACGATTCAGAAGTTCCGCCACCATGCTCTGAAGATGCTTGATGCATACATTAAGACGCCGGAAGCTAAACGTCCTAAGATGATGTTTGTTCTTGACTCGCTCGGAATGCTCTCCTCAACCAAGGAAATTGAGGATACCGAGAAGGGTGCAGAAACCAAGGACATGACGAAGCCTGGTATTATCAAAGCGGCTTTCCGCGTTCTTACACTTAAGATGGCTCGCGCCAAGGTTCCCATGCTCGTGACAAACCACGTCTACGCTGCCATCGGTGCCTACGTTCCAACAAACGAAATGTCTGGTGGTTCCGGCTTCAAGTATGCCGCTTCTACAATTGCTATGCTGTCTAAATCAAAAGACCGTGATGGTAAGGATGTGATCGGTTCACTAATCCGCGTGCGTATGTACAAGTCTCGTCTCTCAAAAGAGAACCAGATGGTCACAGTAAAGCTGTCCTACAAGACCGGACTTGATCGTTACTATGGCCTACACGAAATGTGTATTGAGGCTGGTATCTGGGATAAAGCTGCCAAGGGTATCAAAATCAATGGATCAGGATACTTCGAGAAAGCCATCTACAAGAACCCTGATAAGTTCTTCACCACCGATGTGCTTGAGCGTCTTGAGAAGTATGTGAATGCCACATACAGCTACGGTGGTGGTTCAACCAGCGAAGAACTCGATGAAGAAGTCGATGAAGTCTTTGAGGAAGCTGAAGAAGATTCCGAAGCAATTACCAAAATCAAGTCGAAACGAAAAGTTACTGCAAAAAAGAAAAGAGCCTAAATGAGACTCGAAAACGTCATCTTCTCAAATCTAGTTAATAATGAAGCGTATGCCCGCAAGGTCATCCCATTCCTCAAGGGAGAATACTTTCAAGACAAGACTGACCAGATCGTTTTCGAGCTTATTGAAAATCACGTCAATCGATACAAGGGTTTTCCTACACCGGAAGCCCTTGTAATCGACCTACTGAATAAGTCGGATATGAATGAAAATCAGTTCAGCGAAGCCAAAGAACTGATCGGTGAAATTAAAGAACTAACTCTGATTGAAGAAGCGTATGAGCCTGAGTGGCTTCTTGATAAGACAGAAGAGTTTTGTAAGGACAAGGCTCTGTATAATGCACTAATGCAAGCAATCCAAGTTGTTGATGGAGATAAGTCAAGTGACCGTTTATCCGCTGGTTCAATTCCTCAGCTTCTTTCTGATGCTCTCGGCGTTAGTTTTGATACCAATATCGGTCACGATTATCTTGTTGATGCTGAAGACCGCTTTGACTTCTTCAGCCGCAAAGAACACAAGATCCCCTTCGATCTAGAGTTCTTCAATAAGATCACCAAGGGTGGTGTTTCTAAGAAAACACTTAATATCGCTCTGGCCGGCACAGGTGTGGGTAAATCCCTCTTCATGTGTCACTGTGCTGCTCACAACATTATGAGTGGACTTAATGTCCTCTACATCACACTAGAGATGGCGGAAGAACGCATCTCTGAACGTATTGACGCAAACCTACTGGACATTAAGCTCGATGATCTCGTGCAGATGCCGAAGGATACATTCGTCAAGAAGATCAATAAACTCCGTAAAAAGACTGACGGTAAACTGATCGTCAAAGAGTACCCAACTGCATGTGCTGGTTCAGCCAACTTCCGCCATCTTCTAAACGAGCTGGCTCTTAAGAAGAAGTTCAAACCAGACATCATCTACATTGACTATTTGAACATTTGTATTAGCTCGCGTATCAAAGCTTCTGCAAATGCTAATTCTTATACATATATCAAGGCGATTGCTGAAGAGCTCCGTGGTCTAGCCATCGAGTTCAACGTGCCAATCTTCTCTGCTACCCAAACTACACGTGGTGGTTATGATAGTAGTGACCTTAGCCTGACTGATACTTCTGAATCATTCGGTTTGCCTGCAACGGCAGACTTCATGTTTGGTCTTGTTTCTAACGAACAACTTAACGCTCTAAACCAGATTCTTGTAATCCAATTGAAGAACCGTTATGGTGATCTAAACTACCACAAGAAATTCGTGGTAGGCGTCGATCGAGCTAAAATGAGACTTTATGATACAGAACAATCAGCCCAGGAAGGATTAACCGATGCCGGTGTAAAGAAAGATGAGGAAGACGATACCCCTGTTTTTGACCACTCAGATGCAGGAAATCGTATGAATGACGACCCGGAATATCGTAAATCCAAGCTGAGGACGCTGATATGAGAAAGCTCAAAGACGTATTGAACGAAAAAGTTGGTGCTGGTAAAGCGAAACCCGATCTAAAGGGTTTTGGGAAAGCTGGACCACCAGACTTTGTTCTACAGACATTTAAAGAAATGCTGAAAAGTCGGAAAATTAATACGATTTAATCCCAGTAGCTAATCTCCGATGTATAAATAGCTTCACTGATGGGTTGTGTTGAAAACGTATATGATTCGCTCTGCGTTTTCTGTGGCAAGCGTTCTCTCTGATCACAGAGGACGACGGAATAGACGAGGTAGCCGATTAGTCGGTAAGTGGGGTTCTTCTCGTTACGCAACCATCCAAGCCTTGGGGCGACCTTTTCGGGGGTCGCCCCATTCTTTTATCGTAAACGATAAAATGTATCCTATTCGGGAGCATCAAGTCCTGTTTTTATCGTAAACGATAAAATTCAGATTTTGATTGACTTCCCTGGATAAAAGGAGTATACTGGCTGTTGATAAAAGGAACACATCATGCGTATTGCCTACATGTCCGACCTTCATATAGAGTTCGGGAACCCGATTCTTCCATTAAACAAAAACAACGCCGATGTCCTGGTTCTCGCCGGAGACATCTTTCTGGCGTACGACTTTATCGACCAGAACCCAAAGCGCCGGAAGCTATATCACAAGTTTCTGGCCCACATCAGCGAACAGTTTCCATTCGTTCTGATCATCGCCGGCAACCACGAACTTTATCGTTGGCGTAATAAAGAATATGATGCACACGGATCGCATCTTGATGTTATCCGGAAAGAGGTAGCTAAGTACCGCAACATCCGGTTCATGGAAAACGACTCAATCGACCTTGGGGATACCCGGTTTGTTGGGGCTACTCTTTGGACGAATTTCGGTAACGCCAATCCTCTGATCATGGAACAAGCTCGTAACGGAATGAACGATTATCATACTTCTCGTTACACTCCAGAAGACACTCTTCTGTGGTATCATGATAGTATGAGATACATCGAGAGGTGTGTTATGAGTCACAAGAAAGTCGTGGTGATCACCCACATGGCACCAAGCTTTCTTTCGGTTCATGAATCGTTCAAAGGTGATCCTCTGAACTCGGCCTATGCTACGGAGCTATTTGAGTACATCAGCGATCACCCGCAAATCATCGCGTGGTTCCACGGACACATGCACCATACGCTTGATTATGTGATCGGTAACACAAGGATCCTAACCAATCCCTACGGATACCACCACAAAGCAGAGAACAAACAGTTCTCCGCTGATAAGTATGTCGATTTTGCAGGAGAGCTAAATGTCAAGGATTGTTTCGACCATTGAGATTGATGAGTGGAAAGCTCACGAAATCATTATAAGTGAATTGCTACATGAAAGAGCGATTCTTAAAAAACGAACAAGCCATATCGAGAACAAGAAGGAATATCTCGCGGCAATTGAAATGGTCTTAGACTATTTTTCAAACGACTGGCGAACCACCACGAAAAAGTAACCTTGAACCGAATAGTAACTTTGAAAGGGTTACCGTTCGGTTTTTTCGTTATTATTAACAAAAATTAACGAAAAAGTTCGGTTAACAGGAAAAAACCTAATGATTTCAGTCAAACATTACGAAAGTTTAACTTTACAACCCGGCTGGTGGGAGTATACTGATTGAACTTGGGAGCGGCCTAGACACTTAATGGCCGGTTTTACCTGGGTCCGAAAAAGTCCCACGCCAGTAACGAGCGTGAAAAACGTGGGAAACTTTTCGGCCTTGTATGTGAAATGACTAGCTCACCAAGCCGCTGTTTGACATTGTAAAGAGATTGACTGGCCTACCGCTCTAGGTAGCCCATGAAGCGCACAGGGCTCTGACCCAAGCTGCCAGCGACAAAGTTACCATCGTGCGGTAACGCTTCAAAACACGACTTGCTCATTTTTGGATACACCACTAGAGCTTATTTGTCTGACCCCAAATAAGTTCGAAGTGATTGGTCAGATCAGCCTGGTACAAGGTTTGGTGTATCTTAATGTGAGCAAGGAGAAAACTCATGATTACGTGGTTTCAAGTTGGGTATATTATCGCGACTCAAAACATCGAAGTGTTGATTCGCTCCCTCGGTTTGAAAGAAGACCAAATTGGGGATGTTCTTCGCGGGTACCACTTCGGTTACCTGACGCAATACCCTGACTACGACTGCTGACTGATCGCCTGGCGCAAATAGCGCTGGGCTTTCAGCATTGTGAGAATGGAGAAAAAATCACATGAGCTTTGAAAATTATCTCGTCCCCGTTTCCATCGATGATGGTTACCGCTATGACCTGCGCAAAACGGGTTTGACGGTTGGAGTGGCGACGCTTGATGATGGCCTGTGGGTTGCGACCCCATGCGATCCTAAAAGCGGCGAGTTCGACACGGCAAACGCCAAGTCCTTCAAACGACTGGCTGGCGCTGAGTACTACCTGCTGGCCATCGTCTTTGACGGCGATGACTACTACTGATGATGTACCCCGGCGGAAACCCGCTGGGGTCACATCGTAGTGAGAATGGAGAAAAAATCACATGACCATCGAATCGCTTAACGACCTCATGGACGTTATTGAATCTGGCGCTGAAGACCTCGTTCTTCAATGCGAGCATGTTCACGATCTGAGCACTCTCGGCCTTGACGAACGGGCCACTTACGGCGGTCTTTGGGTTGATACCCAAAACGAAGAGTTCATCGCCTGTAAGGCGAGTGACGACCGCGTCCTCCAGTATTATGGTGGGTTTGAATATATCGACAAAGAGTACCGCAAGGAGCTCGGCGTTTATGTGTTCTACCTGACCCAGCCGGATGACGAAGGCCGAGTTAACGCCTGCTTCGAGCGCATGAAGATGTCAAAGATGACACTTGAAGAACTCGAAGCCTACCGTGAAAAGCAAGAAGAACTCGAAGAACTACGTTATGAACGCCGCGAACGTGAGCGACGTTATAGCTGATCTTTACCCCTGCCCAAAGTGGCAGGGGTTTCAGCGTGTCCAACAAGGAGACAAATATGACTGCTTCAACTGAAACAGTTCGGGTGCTCGTCGAAAACGCAGGCATCAATCTTCATGGTGCGGTCACGCGCTCTGAAATGAAGCGTGTCGTTCTTCATCACTACGATGTTCGGCATCGCGCTGAGTACGCCGCTGGGCGTAAGATGAGAATTGACCGGGCTGACTTCGAGCTTCTCAAAGCTCTGGATATCAGCAGCTTCCAGTCGCTGTTCTCTGAGAACTATACTTCGCCCTGAGCCTTACCCCACCGGAAACCCGGTGGGGCTTTGGCGTGTCCAACAAGGAGACAAAAAATGCTTATCACCCGTAAATCTATGATCAGCGGTATTGAGCGCACGCTCGACATTCCTGCGACCCAGGAAATGTTTGATCGGTATGCGGTAGGTGAACTTCTGCAAGACGCTTTCTTCGGCCTGACGGCTGGGCAGCGTGAGTTCATCAAAACCGGCATCACTGATGAAGAGTGGGACAGCCTTTTCAAAGAAGGCGAAGAGCTCAAGGAAGAGCTCGACGAAAGCGACCGCCAAACTGAGCATGAGCTCTACCAGAACGGTTGGCGCTAAACACCTTACCCCGGCACAAAAGTGCTGGGGACAAGGCGTAGTTGAAAGAGGAAAAACAACATGAACAACTGGCGAAACAGAACTGCTATTCTTCCTACTGGCGCCTACATGAACCCATGCCAACCTGAGAGTGCTGAGTACTTTGACCCTGGTCAAGTCGCCTACATCGTCCAAGACGGGAATAAGTTTCGCGTCTGGACGTCGTTCGGTGATCTCGGCGAAAAGTGGAATGTTGGTACGTTCCACGACGCGAAGCATGATCAGTCCTGGAAACACCTCGGTTACTTCAAAGTGATCGGCAAGGTTGTGTTCAAGACCGGTGTTGTAGATGGCAGTGTTCCTAACCGGAAACTCGCTCACGGCGTCTTTAAGTAGCCTACTTACCCCAGCGCAAAAGCGTTGGGGTCAAGGCGTATGTAAGGAGAACTAATATGGATTACGTAGTTGACAACGCTGGCGAACGCGCCAAAGTCTGGGAATATATCCAGGAAGAAACGCTTCGGCCTAATCCCTGCGATACCTGCCAGTTCGCGGCTCGCTGTGATAAAAACGGCACGGACTGCTTCGCTTTCCGTCGCTGGACGCATGACGGCAACTATAACGATCGGCAGATCGATCGACTTACCCGTCCTTTTGAAGTCTAGGAAACAACAAATGCTTCTTTCTGAAAATCTTACGATCCCTGGTCTAGCTCACGAGCTCACGATGTGGCGGAAAAATCCCGAACATCTACGGTTCGGCCAACGTATCTGGGCCCTCTATGGCAACCAAGATCTGAATTGGCCGGAACTCTACAATGAGTGGAATGAGCTAGAAGCGTACAGCCTCGTTTTGGCGCTTCTGTACGGCCGACTAGGAAAATCCTAAACCTTTACCCCGGCACAAACGTGCTGGGGTTTTGGTGTGTCTGTGGAGCTCACTGGAGCGAATCAGTTCTTTGACCCTACACCGGGGACCCGAAAAACTATCGCTCCTGTGGGGACTCCACAGAAGAAACCTTTTATTAACTTTTTATCGTTTAACGATATGAACATTACGAAAGTTTAATAATAAAGTTTCAAAGCCCTTTTAAAGGAGTATTGCCTTTTCTGCCAGTGAGAGTATACTGATGAGACTTGAAGGTGAACCGGCGCAGAGGACTTAAGACGCCACGGGCCAGAATTACGGACCCGGACTAGGTTGAGCCGCCACTGTTTGACATTGTGAAGAGATTGACGCGACCCCGCCTCCGGGTTTAAGGGTTCGCATTACTACATCTCCAGCTGTTACCCCGCTAGAAACCTAGTGGGGTTTCAGCACGCCTGGCACTTAACGCCAGGTGATGGAAAATACCAAAATGGCTAATGCTCGTGTTGCTCGTGCTCGTGACCTCGTCGCCCGTTTCAAACGGATCAAAGCGGCGGTGATCGTGACCGACACCCTGCTTGACACCTACTTCACTCGTCGCGCTGACGAGATCGAAGCGTTCAACGAAGACCTTGAGGTAACTCTCACGGTCACGAAGGACGAAGTGGTCACCGACATCAAAGCGGCGGCAGCGAAGAAAGCTGCCCCCGTGAAACGCTCTACTCGCCGCAAAGCGAAGTAGTTGCCCTTACCCCCAGCCAAAGTGCTGGGGGTTTTGGCGTGTCCAGCAAACCGCTGGCTTAAAGAGAGATTAAATATGAAACGCGCAGTCAAAAAAGCCAAGCTTCCGCTTTTCGTCATCAAGCACGTGAATACGTGCAAAGGTTCGGCGGAGTTCGGTCAGACCTTTAAGCTGACCTATCTCCGTCGTGAGGACGCGGAACGTTCTTCGGCCTACCTGACCGAACTCGGCGTCAACCACACGATGGTTGAACCGAAGCTCGCTGCCTAAGCCTACTTACCCCAGCGGAAAACCGCTGGGGTCAAGGCGTAGTGAGAAAAGAGGAGATTTAATGATTTTCCGCAAAATCGCTGGCGTCATCCTGATTGCCTGTGGTACTGGACTGGCCGCCATCTCCGGCGTGCTTGCCTATGCGGGGTTTGAAAGTCAAATTCAAATCCCGTTCGCTGGTTGGATTGGACCTTTTACTGCCGCTGCGGGCGTAGCCCTCGGCGTCGCGGTTGAAAGCGAAATCCGCCACCGCCGTTGGGTCGCTGCTGCGGTCCTCGGCGTCCTGCTCCTTGTGGCTGGCGGTCTTGACCGTCACTCAGGCGAGCTTGCTTTGATGAACGAAGTTGAGAAGGCGGATCAAACCTTCTCTGACCGTGATTCAAGCTATAAAACCGCTGTCGGCTCTAAAGCGGCTGCTGAAAAGCAGATCACTGACCTTGATGCAGAACTCCTGCTGATGGTTGCTGAAGATGAGGCGACGATCAAGAAAGCTCAGCTTCGGCTTAGCTCGCTTGGTTATTACAAGAACAAAATCGATGGTGATCGTGGCGGCGATACTCTTGACGCCATGAACAAACGCGGTGATGAGATCCGTGGGCTGCTGGTTACGGCTCGTGATGACTTGAAGAAAGCGACAGATACGGTCGCTGCGGGTGCTCCCACTGCGGAACTCCCGTTTAACCTGACCGACGCGGCTCTCTACGCCACGTTGATCACTGTTCTTTCCATCGTGCTTGCCTTTGCCGGCTCGTACGTCTTCGCCGGTTTCGACCGCGAAGAGGGCATTGACGAAGTTATGGACGAAGTGGAAGACGCCGTCAGCGGCGTTGAAGCGGAAATCTTTGACCTCGTGAGCTTCATGGATGAACAGAAGACGTCGCGGAAGCGGCGTTGATGTCCTTTACCCCTGCCCAAAGTGGCAGGGGTTTTGGCGTGTCTAATGGAGAAAATGACATGACCGTTACTCGCATCCGCATCATGAACCCTGATCGTTCTGTTCAGGTTCTGGATAAGACCTGGTCGCAGCTGTGCGAAACTCTGCAAGAGATTCGCCAGGTGTCCGCTGACAACGTTGACTTCTTTTGGGACATGCGTTCCGTTCCCCTGCCTAACGGCGGGAACGTGAAGCTGGTCAAAGAAAACGTTTAAACTGCTAACCCCAGCCAAAGTGCTGGGGTTTCAGCAGTGTGTAACATGGAGAAACCTACACATGACGACCTATAACACTTTCAACAAAGCCACTCTCGCTGTCCTTCGCAAAGAGCTCAACCTTGTGCTCGCGAAATTCGGCGATGAGTCCGGTCTGATGTTGACGCTCGGGAACATTCGCTTCGCTCCCGACGGCTCCACGATGCATACGCGTATCGATGCGCATGTCAAAGGCAAGTTGTCTGCCGAAGCGGTTCAGCTGGGTCAAACGCCGACCCTGATGAAAGTTCTTAAAGACAACAAGATGGCCGATACCTTCGTCTCGCCGATGAACGGTACGATCACTCTGATTGACTATAAGGCTCGTTCGCACAAGTACCCGTTCATCGGGACGCGAAGCGACGGGAAACGTTTTAAGTTCTCGCTCTCGCAAGTTCTTGCCGGCCAATCCCCGGCGAAGATGCTCGCGGCTAAACGATAGCCTACTTACCCCAGCGGAAAACCGCTGGGGTCAAGGCATTGTGAATGGAGAAAAATCACATGACTGTTTTTATTTGCGATACCTACTCCGACCTCCACAAGGACGTCTACGGCTTTCGGCCGCGCAACGTTCACTTCGAGACTCAAGAAGAATTTGACGCTGAATATGATCGTCTTGTTCGTCAACTCGCTGTGGTGATTGAAGATGATCGTCGCGATAAAGTTTGCGCCATCAAGACCGTGAAGAATCGTATTCGCGGCCTGATGCGTGAACATAGTATTGATGTAATCACCGCTTTGATGTGGGACTTCGATGCTATGGGCTGTGACGCCTTGTACGGCTGGGAAAGTTATTGTTATGAAACCGGCATCGGGTTCGCACTCGACCGGAAGATGTCCCGCCTCGGTGTTAAGCCTCCCCTTAGATTCCAGCAATTTAGGGCGTAACTACCTGCAACCCCTGGCCAAACGGCTGGGGGTTTCAGCGTGTCCAAAATGGAGAACTACATGAACGCGACTTACCAACAAATCCAGGAAACCATTTACGCCATCGGCACCGCTCGACGGACAAATACTGAAGAGTGGCACCAATGTGTTGCTGGTTGGGGTGGTGAAAACTACCACAGCGAAGTCATAAAGAAGCGTGGCGAAAAGCTTCGTGAGCTTCAGTCTTTCTGGGAGCAGGAGCTTCAAGAAAGAACTAAGTCTCATTATATGAATGACGTAGCCAAAATTCCTGGCTAAATAGAGCCTCACCCCACCGGAAACCCGGTGGGGCTTTGGCGTGTCGAATTTGGGT
>Ga0209550_10000777_pt1 | contig 30545 bp, 6 predicted proteins | sample LauGreSuBDMM15SN_2_FD_187567 | JGI IMG/M metagenome (GOLD analysis project Ga0209550, IMG submission 187567) | Freshwater lake microbial communities from Lake Michigan, USA - Su13.BD.MM15.SN (SPAdes) (version 5) | ecosystem: Environmental > Aquatic > Freshwater > Lake | place: Lake Michigan, USA... | reverse complement strand
GCGAGACGCCCGTTGGCACGTCAAGCGCCATGAGCACGCAGTTGGCGAGGATCACGCCCACCACCAAGAGGTCGACCGTCGGCGAATCGAGGAGCCGCAGGCACGAGCGCCGTGGCTCCTCATCGGCCCGGAGCCCCCAGGCTAGCCCCGAGCGCGTGACCCCGGTGCTCTGCGTGCGCGCTTGAGCTTGTTCCGACTCCAAGAATCCCGTGCTTAGAAGCTCTCTCGGTCCAGCTTCACGAGCGTCGACGACCTGCTTGGACTCGGCGGCGGGGCCAATCACACTCAGCCAGGATCGCTGCTCTTCGAGCGCCTCCTTCATGGCCTTTGCAAGCTCCTTGAGCTCAGCCGCTTGGGCGGCATGCTCCTTTTGCAGGGCGGCCAGTGACTCGAATGCCATTTTACTGAGCGCGAGCTCCTTGAGCTGAGCCGCCTGGATGGCTTGCTCCTTTTGCAGCGCAGCCAGCTGCGAAGCAAATGATGAAGCAAACGCCGGCTTCTCCGTTGCTTTTGCCATCTCCTGCTCGCTCTCTTCGCCGGCTCGCTCGGCCTCGGCCATCGCTAAGGCCAGACGCTTCTGCTGCACTGCCTGCATCATTGTGAGGCGTGCAACATCCGCCTGGTGCAGCTGGCGTACTGCCTCGTGCTCGACCGCCGATGCCACCGTGTCTGCTCCAGCTGTAACTGGTCGGCGATTAGCTGGATCTCTCCGTACGTCACTCGCTGCTGCCATTGCTATGTCACCTGGTGGCTGTGGAAGTGCGCCGCCTCTGAGCGGCTCGGGCACGCTGCCGTCGTCGCTCGCGGACTGCTGGAACGCGGCGAGACGCGCGGCCATAGCGTTCGACGCTTGGCGCGGATACCTCGCCGTGCCTTTTCCGGCCGCGTCGGAAGGGGCATAGCTCATGCGGACCCTAGCAATAGCGAGGGCCACAAGTTTACGTCGCAGCGCGTATGATGGGAGGCAAATTTGGGTCAATCGAAACGTGGCGTAATTGTCCCCGTGTTTCAGCGATTTCGAAAGTTTATGAAATTTAATGCATGCGTACATGTATCCGAACCAGAGTTGTCAGGCCAAAGCAGGACTGCTACTGACGGCGGCTGCGACCGTCGCGAACTCGACCGTTCGCAGCATTTGGGGTTGGTCACGGCGGAGGACGTATACGCAGCTGGCCAGCAAGACCAGTCCGACTGCGGCGACGGGCACGGCAGAGGCCATCGCTGTGCTTGCTTGGGCGGCGACGAGCCGCTTGAGTAAGACGACGCTCGCAAGATACAAGGCAATGCCGACGCACGGGAACATGAGGGCGTTTAACCGCGCGGGTTGTGGCCGCGCAGAGCCCATGTGGCTGCGGGCGTCATTGAGGCAGAGTAGCAGCGCCGAGGCAACGCACGGCAGTAGAAGGCCGTTGACGATCTGCGCGGTCATAATGATGCTAATCGTGGGCAGCTGCAGCAGAGACGGGATCAGGCTAAGGCCCAGGAAGGTCGCAAGGAACACGTGCCGTCCCCATCGGCACCAGCGCAAGCGGCCGCTGAGGTCGCTCAGAACGCCGGGGCGATCTGTGATGGCGTCCGTCGTGACGTCCGCGGTGGCGTCCGCGGCGGCATCTGCGCCGGCCAGGCCGCGGACCGGCTTGGCGGCTTCTTCGCGGCGGAGGCCGAAGAGTTCCTCGAGTGCAAGGGTGGTGCCGAGAGGGATTGTGAGCGCCGATGAGATCCCGGCTCCGAAGAGGCCCATCGCGAACATCACGCGCCCCGCGGGGCCGACGAGCGCCTCGAGCACGTGCGACACGTCTTCGAGCTTGAAGGCGACGCACGGCGGCCGAGAGGGCACGAGGGTACCTACGAGCAGCACGAGCACCGAGATAAAGCCCGAGAGCGACGAGGCGAGTCCGACTCCCCGTCGCATGGCCGCCACCGTCGAGGAGCGTGCGATGGAAGAGCCCAGTAACAGATTGATCGGGATGGCAGTGGTGCCGACCACCGCGAGAGCAAGCTCGCTCCCGCCCTCTGGGATCAACGGCACCAGACCCGCGAGTACGTTCACGTGCACACCGCTGCTGCCGAGTGCCGTGGCGAAGCATACGATCATCAGACCAACCACAGCCGAGAGCAGCAGCGAGATGCCCTTCGTGCCCCCTGAGGCTAGCGTCGCCATCGTCAGCGGCAGCAGCAGCAGATTGATCGCCTGGCGGACGGCCAGCACGCCGCCGCCACCGACTGGCTCACTGGTGGATACGCCCACAGTTCTGTTGACGTCCGATGGGCTACAGTCGACGGCGCTCAAGTTGAGCAGCAGGGTCGATGGCGTCATGAGCATGTCTACGGCAGCCACTGCGGCCGAGACGGGCACGCGCGAGAGTGAGATACGGGGGCTCGATCTGATGTGGCGCGCGGCACTAAGGTACCACACGCACTTGTCCCTGCAAAGTTGTTGCACTCGTAAGCAAAGTTGCCGATCACACAGAGCATGGCGAATATACATCGCCCGCTCGCCGCTCGCCTTGACTGTGTTCTGTGGCGAACCGACTCGGCGAGCGTTCGACCCGTTGTAATGGTGAGGCGGGCCGTGCCTTCCTGAAGGACCCAAGCGATGGATGCTGCGATGCACACGCACCAGATTAGCTGGCCTTGAAAGTCGGCACCTGCTTTGGAGCACATGGCAACCGTCCCGGGCCCAATGGTTGAGGCGGTGAGCACTGTCCACATGAGAGCGTCGCTCAGTGCCGGCGGCACCGTAACCTTCATTCCGCCCGAACTTCAAGCTGCGATCTTTGTCCGCTTTTGACAAGTTTTTGCGGACTGTACCCCGTATTGGTTTTACATGTACTACGGTGTGTCTGTGTCTCAATAACTCACTCCCTCACCGCGCTCACACACGCATCCTAACGTGCACAGTAACGGTCACAGCTGGCACGCAGGAGGAGTTGGGCTGCCTGACTCTCCCATTCTTTCGCCATCGCCTCCGCAAGCCTGAGCCTCCCCTCGCCTTGCCCGGCCTTTCAGCCACCTTCCACAGCACCATGTTCAACAGTCCTCGCATGTTCCACAGCCTCCGCACTCACGGTCCGCCCGCCCCCCCAATCACGTCCCCTAAGGCCTGTGGCACGATGCCTCAGAGATGGGAAATCGGCGCCTTGGCACGGCCGAGGAGCTTGCCGCTCAGAAACTGGAGCTTGGCGAGCGCCGCCGGCTTGATGCCGCAGCGGTAGTAGCCACCATGGAAAGCGTTGGCGGAGAGGAGGTCGTGAGGGTGCGCGAGGCTCACCCGCGGGTTGGCCAGGCTCGCTGGGTTCAAAACGTCGTAGACGAGCAGCGCCGCCATGCACACGCTCACCGTCTCGCCGTCAAAGACAGCCAAGGGCTTGAAATAGCCTGTGCCTTCGAGTGCCACCGCGACCGTGCCCGCATTCTTGTTATCTCCCGAGACCACCGACGCGGTGCGCGCGGCCGGCGCCACGTTGGTTGATACGAGGACGCCGTCGCGGCAGCGCGCGAGCAGCTGGCGCCACATCTGCATGCTCTTTGCAAGTGCGTAATTGGGGCCCTGGAGGGAGAGGAATAGGTCCTCAACGAACCGATCCGGCGCGCCTGTGGTGGCAGACTTGACCGCGGGGCGCGCGTTAGGGGCATAGCCGAGCATCGACAACCAGGAAGCATTGTACGCGGCCTGGGCGGCGGCGTGCACCGCCGGCGGTACATCCACCGCGATCGAGGGCGTCTGAATGTAGGCGAGCCCGCTCGCGCTCTTGGAATCCACGGCCTCGCGCATGACCGCATCGCATGCAAGAGAGACGCGTACATGTTGGTCGGAGTCGAGGTACGTGTACATACCCATGACCGCAGGCGCCTTGAGTGTCGCGAGGACGCCCTTGAGCCATGCGCCGATCTCGGGTGTGTCCACCATCAGATCCGCGCCCGCCGCCGCCGCGAGCACCTCGTCGCTCGCCGTCGCGTCGGTTGGCTTGTAGAGAGGGAATATGAGAGTCCCCGACGAGGCGCGAGCGAACTCGATGAGACTGCTCCAGTTCTCACGCTTACGGCGCGCTACGCCGACGACCGTGGCACCCCAGAGAAGCAGCGACTTTAAGGGGCCGAGCGCCGATGTTGCGCCGAGCACCACGAACACCTTGCCGCGCAAGTCGAGTGCTTTGCCACCGCCGACGAGCGACGAGAGCGCTGCAGCACAGTCGGGCTCCATGCAACCATAGTCGGCCCACGCCTGAATCTGTGCGCTCAAGGCAGGGCCGCTGAGTTGCTTACCCTCGTAGGGCACCTCGAGCGTCAGCGCAGGCGGCATTGCGCCAATGACCTTGCCAGTCGAGAGCGCGCGCTGGGCCGATGGCTTTGCCATCGCCTCGGGCAGGCGGACATTTGCTCCATCCCGCACGAATTCGAAGTTGGTATAGAGTGCGTCCAGACCCGCGTCAGCCATCTTCAGTGCGTTCTCCGGCGACGCAGCGGACACCTCCATCAGACGCGTGAGGTGCTTGGTGTACTCTTGCCGCCAATTCTTCTCGCCAGAGATGGCCTCGGCGAGGGAGGCGTCAGCGGCGCCAGCGGCGGCCGCGAAGATGAGCTTGCCGCCAGCGAGCGTCGAACGCTTTCCGTTGCTGTCGGAAGGGAACTGCACACCCTCTTCGGCGCTCATGGTCCCCTCAGCGGATGCGATTCGCGGTGTGGATCCGCATCTCACAGTGTGTCGACAAAGAAACCGAGCACCGCCGCGCGAATTCTCTGTGAAAACAATGAGCACCCAAAACAGGAGTTTGGGGGCACAACTCTTCGTTGATGATGGTCGCCCATCCAGTTCACATCAAGAAAACAAATGCAATTACGCAAGTTCACCGATTCAGGCCATGGATGCCGCCTCCGCGTAGCTGCTGCTTTGGTTGCGCGTAATCGCCGACGCTGCGCGGCGCAGGTCACGCAGGACGGCTTTTGGCAGCGTGCCGCCGCGAGGCGAGCGCAGAGCCAGGGCGAGGGCGAGCGAACGCGCACGCGCGAACGCCGCTTCATCGGCTGAGCTGAGCTCGGACCCCGCCAGTGGCGCCCCTTCTGTCAAGGCTGGAGGGGGCTTGTCCTTGAAGCGAGGCTCGCGACCACCGCCGGCAGTCCATTCTGGGGCCGCCTCTCGGGCAGCGGCCGTCGACTGGTGCCGCCGTGACGCGCCGTCGCGGGCGCTCTCTTCGTCATCAGCGTCGGCGTCGCGCACTCCTCGCTTCTCTGCACGCTTCTCCATCTGGGAAGGCACGTGGATGAACTTGCCGATCTTAGGGCGCGCGTGGCCATCGGCTGCCTGCTCAAGCCCCCCGCGAGCGATCACGTCTGAGCGCTTCGCCATCCTCGCATCGAGGATTGCCTGCTGTCGTGCCTCAACCAGCTGCTTCTCCATCTCCTGCGCCGCCAGCTCCTCCGCCAGCTGCTTCTCGATCTCCTGCGCCACCGTCAGCCGCGGCGGCGTCTTGACTCGCCGTGGCTCCGGAGCGCGCCGTGCTGTCATCCCTCCGTGTCGGGAGACACGACGGTTCTGGATCTGCATGTCGAACCCAATGTGCTCTGCGTTGACGCCCGCCGGGCCAAAAAGCCGCTGTTGCACGAGGTTTGTAGGACGCGCCGCGATGTCCTTCTGCTGGCTGAGCTTCAGCAGCCGCCCTAGGGAGGGGCGACTGGCAGCACGAGGCGGCGAGCTCGAGGGCGGCCGCGGTAGTCCAGCTCGGCGCTCCAGTGCAGTCGCCTCCTGCTTTGTCGGCTCTTGTGTTATCGGTTCGGGTTCCGTCGCATCGAGCGCCGCCGCATCATCGGTTGCCGTTGTATCTGGCACCGTACCGTCGTCATCTGTGTCCGTTTCCTGTGCGCTGCTGATGGCATCGGCGCTGCGTTCGAGGCGTTCGGCGCTCGAGCGTGACTGCCGCGACCGTCGCGACCGTCGCTTGAGGCGAGGCAGCGCATCGACTTCGTCCCCTGTGGCGGCACAGCCCTGAATTGGCTGTGTGCGCGGAGTGCCCGAAGAAAACGACGCGTGCGGCAGTTGTGAGCTGCGGGCAAGCGTGGACGACCTACCAGCAGGCACCACAAACTCGTTGCCGGTGCGAGTGATGCGGGGCAGGTAGACAGGGCCAGGCGAGACGGGGTCCAGCGGCCAAAAGAATGGCCGAGGCCGCCCTTCTTGACGCGGCGGCGGCTCGTCTTCTGGCCGTGGCGTAACCTGCACGTCGGCCATGGAGGCAGGCTGTGCGGGCCTAGGTGCGGGTCCGGTGCCTGGGCGAGCGCTGCTGCGGGCTGGAGTGGTGCTGCGCGCAGCAAGCGTACCGGCCGCGATCGCGCCGCTGCCCCTGGCCGTGGCCGCGCCGCTCTCCTCAACCTCCGTACCGACCCACGGGGCGAAGGAGTCGGAGCAGCCTCGGTATGTTGGGGGGGCGACGGAGGCGGGACGTGGCTTGCTGTTGGGTGGTGGAGGCTCGACGGAGGCGGGACGTGGCTTGCTGGGATGCATCATCATCGCGGCATGCGAGTCGGCATCAAGGTCGGCATGCGCGTCTCCGCTCAAGGGGTAGGCTGGACTCGAGCCCGCACCGAGGTTGCCCGCGCCCAAGGACGACGTCCGGGTGTGCTTAGGAGACGTCGACTTGAGCTTGGAGAGGTCCACCTTTGGTGCGTAGTCGAGCGGCGAGGGGAAGTCGTGGTTGTCGGGCGGTGGTAGCATGCGCGAGCTGCGCGAGACGAAGACCATGCTCTGGGCAGGCGGCGGGAAAGGGCCTGAGAGTGTCTGGGAGGCCGAGATGAGATGATCAAACGAGCCGAGCGTCAAGATGTGGTTGGCGCTCGTGCTCATTGCCGCGCCCACACGTGCGCCGCCTTCAAGGAACGGCGTGCGCACTGTGCTGCTCGAAGTCCCAAATGAGGGTCGTGGCACCTCGAAGGCAGCGTACTTGTCGACGGCGAGCTTCCGAAGGTGCTCTGCGAGCCGCCGAACCACGCGCATCCTCAAGACCTTCGTTGGCGGCGCTGCCCGCCGTTTGTACTTGAGGTGGTGCGCGGAGAGCAGGTAGTTGTGAGGTTGACCATCCCGAAAGGCCGCGGGCGCCGTCGACGAGCTGCAATGGAATCGGCCATCGGCATTCGGATGGTCGTCGAGAGCCAGCATGGCCGCAGCTGACACTCCCGCAGACGAAGGGGGTGCGGACGGGGGGTGGGCGGCACGATCGATGCCCTTAGCGCCCTCGCCTGCGCCGCCTGCGCCGCCGCCGCCCTCTCCGCCTCCCCCGCGCCCCCCACCTTCGCCTCCACCGCCGAGCCCCCCACCGTCCTCTCGACCACCACGCGCGGAAGGAGGGCGCGCGGAGGGCGGGGACTTCGACGGAGCGGCCACCTTTTTCGAGTTCGCAGGCTGGGGCAACGGGAGGACTGCGCCGGTCTCGGGCGGAACGAATTTGCCACGTTTCGCGTTCCGGCAGAAGCGTGACTGCACCTCGTCCGGAATGACGCCGTCGCCCATGCAAATGAAGAGCGCCGTACCGGGCTCGTCCTCCGGCCCGAGGTCCGCCTTGCCTGGCTTGTCTGCTGCCGGTGGCGGCAAGAATAGGAGCACGTGATCGTCCATCGCCACCGCCGCCATTCGCGCAGTGGCGGCCGGCTTATAGCCGGCAGCGTCGGGCCGCCGCCATTCCAGGCTCTCCTTGGGGACGATGGTGACGCCGCTGCCGCGGGAGTCTTCGCTGAAGGCGTGGCAGCTGCGGCTCATCAGATCGGTCGTCCACGCTGTCACATCGCCCTCTACGGAGCCAGCCACCGTCCGCAGCCGGGGATCCTCCTCCTCGAGAAAGCGCGCCGAGGAGGTGACCTCTGCCGATGGCGCTCCTTTCCTCACCGAGGTCTCCTCCTCCTCGCTCAGGCTGCCCACGCCCAGGACAGCGCTCACCTCTGGCCTGCCCACCGCGGAGAGGATGGGCGCGCCAGCAGCTGCGGCGTTTCGGCGGCTCCACGGCCCTCCCTTGTGCACTACTGTCGACACTACGGTGGCCATCGGGGCGTCGAAGGTGGGCGAGCTCGGGGGGGCCCGTGGTGTCCAAGTTCGACTCTCGACCTTGCCGTTGATCGGACCGATGCTGGGCACGCGGCTGTGCGGATCGGCGACCGAGCGAGCTTCCTGTTTCGCCGCTGCCTCTGCAGCTCGCAGGCCGCAGCCCGAGAGCCCGATGACGTCAAGGTACGGCTCGCTCACGCAGCCGTTCGCCGTATGCCCACCGAAGAGCAGTACGCCCCCGTCGCGCGAGGCGAGCAGGGTGGAGCCCGCGCGTGGCATTGGGCGTGGGCCTGGCGGCTTCAGAGCTACCCAGTGGCACAATCGGCCATCGGGCGACGGCGAGAGCGTGAGCACGTGCAGATCGTCGAGGTATTTCGCGGATCGGAGTTGCCGCCACGGCGCGACTTGCTCCCCTCGCCCCTCGCCCTCAAGCCCAAAGCCACCAAAGATGGCCACGCGCATGTTCGGACTGCTCGCCGCGTCAGCGGCCGCACCGCCGGTGACGTCCGCGAGTAGCACGGCGGAGTGCAACGCCCGAGCGGTCGGGGGAGTGCCCGCCGGGAGCAGCTCAAGCCAGCGCGCATCATGTGGGCGCATCAAGAACGTTGAGGCGGTGAGAAGACTCTCGGGCTGCTCGGGGGCATATGAGTCCACAGCGAAGCCGCCGATCACGAGCATAGCCTCCTGCTGTGCCAGAGGGCCTTCGCCCCAAGCGTACGGCGAGGGCAGCACTGTGGCTGTGTGCCCTGCGCGCGCGACTGGCCAGCCGGGCTGGGCCGCGTGGTAGGGCCCTCCCTCCTTTGCCCAGGCAACAGGCTGACCATCCCACTCCTTCTTCTCCGGCACTGGGCGACGGGGCGGGGCGAAGGGCGGAGCCATGGGCTCCGGTGGCCTCGGTGGCCTCGGGGCGCTTGGCAGGAGCGCGCTTGCGACTGTCATTGTGTCGGCCCAGATCAGGTCGGGCGTGCGGGGCGCCACGGCCGCCACGGGCGTGACGGGAGCCCTCGCCGCAGCGGCAGCGCCGCCTGGCGCACCAAACTTGGAGGCGGCGCCTGGCGCTCGAGGTGCGTACTCTCCAGGCTGGATGCGAAGCTGGAGCACCCAGCACTCGTCGCTCAGGCTCGCACGGCAGCCTCGTACGCCGGGAAGGAGGCTCGAGCGCTCTCCGCCGAAGATGCAGATGCCGCCCGCGCTCGGCAGCAGGGCCGCTGAGTGGCCGGTCTTGAGTTTCGGTGCTAACGCGTCGATGCGCTCGGAGCTCGGGCACCAGGAGAGCGAGGGCAGGTGCAGTATCGCGAGGCACAGGCCACCACCGTTGAGCCCAAGCTGTCCCCGCATCGGGCGGTGCCCGCCAAGCACGTAGACGTACTGGCCGCAGCGCGTCGCCGTGAACGAGCTCGCAAGCAGCGGCGGCCCCGTCAGCTGCGGCGGGAGATTCACCGGCTGGCCTGGGAGGCGCGGTTTCGGCGGCGGCCCACCGGACTCCGGTTGCGGCGCCACCTCGGCGCGGATCCACCGGACGAGCGAGGGCTGCCAGTGTCGCGCGAGCGCGGGAAGCTCCCCGGTGGCCAGGCTGCCACCCACCAGAAGCGCGCCGCCGCCGCTCGCTTGAGGGAGTGCCGTCAGGGTGTGACCCGAGACAACGGTGTCGCGCACGGCATCGCCTGCCAGCTCTAACGACGGGTGCCCCAAGGACGGGCCGAGGGCGTGACAATTGAGCGTGACCTCTCCGGCGGCGCTGATGGCTACGTTGGCCACCACTTGCTCGTCCACCCAGCCATCAAAATCGCGGCCACCGTCCAGCAGCCATCGCAGCGTCCACCCCGCAGAGCTTGGCAGCCTCGAGGGAAGCAGGCAGCACGCGGCCGCCCAGCGCGGACGCGGCACGTCGCCGTGCAGCCGCGGCGTGCTCCACCGCAGCGAGCTCACCGACAACACGTGCAGGTCGTTGAGGCAATCTTTGCCTGCGCCGCGTCCCCCGAAGACGACCATCTCATTCGGAGAGAGCATGCATGCTGAATGGCCTGAGCGCGCCTTCGGCCAAGTGCCCGAAGGCTTCAGCTGCATCCAATGGAGCCTGTCGTCCTCGCGAGCTGGCCCCCGCGCCAGGTTCTTGAATGCCCAGAGCTCATTGGACGGTATCGTGAAAGTCTCTCCGCCGAAGAGCAAGAGTTGAGAGCTGGCCGGCGCCCGCACCTCGTCGCCGGCCGCCACAAGCGAGTGCCCTTGGCGATCACTTGGGCCACGCACGAGCGCCAGGGGCGGCGGCGAGAGCCAGCAGAGCGCAGGCACGTTGAGCATGCACGTGTCACTGCGCAGCGTCTGGTGGCCGCCCCAGCCGCCGAACACGATCATATGATCTCCGAGCATGCATGCCGCATGCATGGCCCGGGGAGGGGGCACGTTGCCGAGCATGCCTCGGGCTACCCACCTCCCGTTTGTGAATACGTGCAGGTCGTTGCGCACCTCGGCGCCGTCGTAACCACCAAAGACAACGAGCGCGAACTCCTGGTTTTGGCCCCATTTGACCGCAACCGTCGAGTGGCCTGCACGTGCAGGTGGTAGATTGGGCAACAAAATGTTGGCCCTGGCGAGTGCACTGAACTTCTCTTCTGACTGCCCTTCTCGAGCGCTTCCCGGGCGCTTCTTGCGTTCACGCTCGGCGCTGAGCAGCGCAGCACGTGCAATCTCCTGCTGCTGACTTGTCTGGGCTGCGCCTGGAGCATCCGTGATCGTGGTGCCTCCGGTTAGTTCGTAGATCTCATGCTCCATGAGCACGAGTGGCCACTTCGCGTTCGCGCTTGTCCGTTCGCAATCTCTGTTCGTTGGGAGAGAGGGGCGTCGCGTTCGAAAAAAAAGTAACTTTAGGCAGCAGGCGACCGTCACAATGATGCCTGCCCGACCGAACCGAAAGAATCATTTGTGGCATTTACAGATCCTCAGAAAAGTGCTCGTGACAACGCCGTTAACTTCACGAAACACGAAGGTCCGTGCGTCCCGCTTGCGTGGCTTCACTGCCGAGCAAGGATGAGCGACGGAGCTGATCACGAGGAGCACGCCGACTTTACGGGTGTAAACGAAGACGACGAGGACCTCGACGATGAGGTCGAGGACGAGGAGGAAGAAGAGGACGGCGAGGAAGAAAGCGAAGAGGACGGCGATGATGATAATGATGACGAGGAGGGGTCGGACGAGGGGTCGGACGAGTTTGACGAGGAGGGCGAGGAGGGCGAGGAGGGCGAGGAGGGCGAGGAGGGCGAGGATATCCTTCTTTCTTCGCGCGATGATGATGAGGAGGAGGAGGACGAGGACGAGGAGTTCAGGCAGAACAGAACTGGGCAGGACGGCCCGCCTGCCGCTGCCAATGGTGAGATAGACGAGGAGGACGCAACGGCCCTAGAAGGTGACACGCGTCTCGTCGCCCTCGCACGCTCTGTCCACGAGGCTACCTTCGACCTGCTCAACGACGCACCGGCCGGCGTCCCGAACGATGATCCGCGCGCCAAAGAGGCGACGCCTCCGCGCGGCTCCTCGGCGAGCGCCCGTGGCCCTCGTGGCGCCACCGGTCTGCCCGCCGACCTCACGTCGGAGCAGTGGGCATGTTGCCTGAGCTTGCTCGACCCGCGTGCAGATGCGCTCACGTTGCCGGCCGAGCTCCGAACGGCGGCCCTCACCCAGGATGCGGTGCTTGCGCATGCAACCTCGGCAGACGAGGTGTGGTCAACGGCCGACGTGCTGACCGAGCGGCGCATCCGCCACTTGCACAAGGCCATGGATTGCCATCGGCAGCTCCTCGAGGCGTGCCAGAAGGAGGAGCTGCACGAGCCACCCAAAGCGGACACTGACAAACTGCCGTGGCGTCCTTTACCGCCACCTTGGGCTGCTGCTGCCGCTGCTGCCGCCACTGCCGCCACCACAGCGGCTACCCCATCAGGCGGTGGCATTGAGGACGGCAATGCCTTGCCCGCTCCGCCACCATCACCAACCGCCGACCTCGCAGCAGGCTTGCTCGATGCGGTCCTCTCCACCAATGTGGGCCCTGCTACTATTGGACCGCTCCTCGAGGCCGTCGCCCGCGCGCTCAGCAGTGGGTCTGCAACCCAGGGCTCGGGCACCGTAACCCCATTCGATCTCTGCCCAAGCGAGCTCTTGTCCACCCATTGCGCGGTCGATCCTGTGCGGGTTGCCGCAAACATAGGCAGCCTGCTTGCCGCGCGCCAGAAGTCGATGACTTCGGCCGGCAGCATCGCGAGCTCCTCTAATCTACGAGTCCTGGGCGCACTCGCGCGCATCGAGGACGACGCGGAGGCCACTGCGCCGCTGCCCGTCCGCCTTGCGGCGTTGAATTGCCTGCTGTGGATCGCAGTTCGCACTGGCTCTACCGAGGCGGCGCTCCTTGCGGCATGCAGCTGGGCGAGCTGCACAAGCGCAGAGGATCTGGGAGGCGGCGTGATGCTCGGTAGCGACTTGAGCTTTGTGCTCCGCCACCTGGCAGCAACCCCGCCGTTCGCGCTCGTTGCCGGCAGGCCGGAGGCGCCGGAGTTGCCCTTGTGTGTGCGCAACCCGTACGTGCAGGTGGTGCGCGCCGCCGCTACGGCCTCCATGGCGCAAGTCACGCTGACCTGCCTGCCCCCGCCAGGAGGCTACGCTAAACGTAGTGCCGCAGCCGACGAGTCGCATCAGCAAATCAACTGCTCGACAGTCGTCGTGCCTGACGCGCTCGTTGGCGGCGTGTACGAGTTTGAGCTTTCCAGCGAGAAGCTCGCCGCCAAGGGCAGCTTCTTACAGGGATTTGGCGTTGCCTCTCCCGTCGCGCTCGCTTCGCTTCTGTCCGACCCCGATCGGTACAAGCTCTTCCAGAGCGACCAATTCACCAGATTCTTCCCACGCGATGAAAAGTACAGCGGTGGTGATCGCCACGCGGAAGTCTTCCACAAGAGCTCGCTCTTCTGTTGCACCGGCTTCGCCGAGGAGAAGAATGGGCACATCTTTCTCAGCCGTCACGACACATGCAGCCCCTCGCAGGTCGACGGCCGGCTGCTGCGCGAGAATGGCAAGCTGCCCACAAGGATCAAGGTCGTTGTGGACATGGATCGCGCGATGCTGCACTTGTCTGCGGGCAGCAGCGCAGCGGAGGCGTGCTCGCAGGAGCTCTTCGCATCGCCCATGCTGCTGCCGAAGCCGCTGTACTTGTTCCTCATCGTCAACGTCGATGTCGCCGATGCGACCCTCGTGATCAAGCGTGAGTTGCGAAGCCCCTGCCCAAGGCCTTGCCGAGAGCCCCTTGGCATCGCCAACGGCATCGCTCTCCTCCTCAAGTGCGCGGCAACGCGCGCGGCCGAGTGGGCGGCACTTCCAGGCAGCGTACGGGCACGGTGCGCCACTCTACCACTCGGCATCGCTCCGACCCCCCAGGTGATCGAACTCTGCTGCAAGTTGCTCGGCTGTGTAGCGCCCCAAGACGCAGACAGTATGGCATGGGACGATGAGAAGACAGATACGTGGCTCGCGCGCACGCACATGGCCATGCACGCACTCTCCGTGCTCGATGCTGCCACGGTCTCGATATGCAACGGGGCGTGCCGGTCTCTCGGCACCACGTTCGACGACGCCCGAGTGGCAGAGTGGCTCGAAAAACAGCAGCTGAGCAGAACGCTTCCTTCGGACATTCGAGCCGTGGTGCAGCCGTGGCTTTCGTCGCCACGTGCAGATGTTGGCAAGGTGGCTGTAGATGCACTGCTACACAGCTGGCCACTGCTGTACTCGACAGCACGCCTGCGCTTCGAGCTGCTCACCAGCGTGATACGGGCGAGCCCCCACGGCTTGCTTCCATCGGGTGCAGATGCGGCCAAGGTGCTACTCAAGCTAGCTTCGGACACCGGCTTTGTCGCGGCTTTGTCCGAGGATGGCTTGGATGGCCTCTTACGCAGTGCACTGCCCCCTGCCGACGTGAATACCTCGGTACTCCTCCTCGACAGCTCAGTACAAGCTGATGAGCTCCTCGCGTCCACAGCACGCTCGTCGATTGAGCGCTTCGCGTTTTGCCTGCTCTTGAGCGCCGTCCCGCTTGGGGAGCCGCCAAAGGCAACCTACGTTGATCGTGTCCTCGAGCTTGGCCACTCGCTTCTACTTGGAGCCAGTGCTGGAAGCGAGCAGGCGAGCGTGGTGCTTAGCCAACCCTTCGTGACTCTGCTGCTGCTGCCCGTCATGCAGAAGCTTGCCCAGGCTCCTACGGCTGGCAGCGATGCCGCTCGCGTGGCCTCGCGGCTCGAGGCGCTCAAAAAGCTATTGATCACATTGAGCAGCGTGCCTGCCAGCGCGATGACGTTGCCGAACCGAGAGCTCGAGACGACGCCCAACGGGCCACACCCACGAGCGCGCCTGCAAGAGCGGCTGCACTGCCTAGCTGCACCGTTTGAACCGTCGCTGGGCTTGAAGCTCGCGGCGGTGCTCACCGAGGAGTTGTGGCCAGAGGGTGCTGCCTTGAGCTTGGAGGCCATCAAACGCGAGTATGGTCTTGACGTGGAGAGTGCGCTGGACGCGAGTTTTGTCGAGGGTAGCCGGTTGCAGCGTGAGTGGACGGTGCGGATCAAGTCCGCAATCGCGACGCTGCACGGCGGTTTCCTCTCTGGTGGGTTGCAAGCCGCCATTCGCGACGGCGTCCAGCCACCCCCCGAGTGCGACCACGGCCTTGTAGACGTGCGCATGCTTCTCGAGGTCGATTATGGCCTCTCGGGAGTGCCTCCCTTGACGGATGCGCGCTGCCTGCTGCTCGAGTCGAAGGCTTCCATTCCGATCACGATGGGTGATCGCGTCCTCCTCTGCAGCGCTGGCTGCATGCCTGGCATGCAGCAGCTCTCAAGGGACAGTGTGCGCTTCAAGCTCGATGAGTTCAACGGGCCGCGCCCCACCAAGGCGCACGCGACCAAAAGGTTGGATGATTGGCTGCAGTACGTTGTGGCTGGCTATCCACCGCAGCCTGACCCACGCCGCTCAAAGCCACCCCCCTCCAAGTGGCGCATGCACCCCGAGGCGGCCAACGGCCTGAGCTTCACTTTCGAATCGAACGGCAAGCTGCTGCTGGAGCTCGAGGCTCACGAGGACCGTGAACCAGCGCAGCCCTGGCCTTTTTGGGTGATCGTGAGCTCGGTCAAACAGGTACCGTCGGCGCCACGGCATACGCGCGCACTGCTACTCGATGCGGCGCGCGCGTCCCTCTCTCGGGAGGTCTTCTCGACATTGGCGGAGGCGGGCGAGCTTCAGCTGCTCGCAACGCCCTACCTGCCAGCTCTCCTCACGCGCACTGCGGATGGCGACTCCGAGTCGCTCAAGGCGGAGCAAGAGCCCGATTGGCACGCGCTCATGGGCATGCAAAGGGCGCTCGCCTCGCAGGAGGCGGGGGATCGGCGAAGCCGTGCGGTCGTATTCTACGCTCTTGCGGCGTTGCCGATGATTGCCCGTCACGCAGCAGCGCTTGTCAAGGTCCAGCCGCCACCACCCACCACGGCGGCTGCTCTATCGGAGCGTGAGACGATTCACATGCAGGCCATCGACCTAGGCGGCTCATCGGCACGGGAAAAGGCGCCCAAGGCCTTTGTGCTCACGGCGCGTATTCGCACGAAAGCGGCTTTTGGCACGATCCTGGCGCGCCTCCCCGCCGGCCAGGCCAAGGGCAAGGATGGTCTGCCCGTGCCCAAGCCCTTCCAAATGGGCTTCACGGGCGTCACTTCGGCCGTCTGGGAGTCGAAGCACGGCAAGGCGAAGTTGCTCTCCGTGCATGAGGGTAGGCTTTCTTTCGAGGTGGAGGGGGCGGCGCGGCTGCTGAGTACGGCGGCCATCAACGACGGCGTAGAGCACGTGGTCGGCGTCGAGTTTGCGTCTGGCAAGTACCATCTGCTCGTGGATGGGGCACGTGCGACCGAAGCGTCGTGTTCGCATGCCGACCTGCAGGGCGCAGCCGACCCAGACCACTCCGACTGCGTCACGATGATCGGTGGCGTGCTCATGTTGCCAACGGGCCGGGACGCAGCGAGCTCAGTCAAGTCGCCGCAATTCTCTGGCCGGATCTTCGAGCTCTCCTTCAATGGCGAGCTGCTCACCGACGGCGATGGCTCGAAGGCTGCCGTGTATCCGCTCAACAGCGGCGAGGAGGCGCGAGATCGTGCGGAGCGCTGGGCAGGCGCGACGGTTCCGGTGCGTCAGAAGCCGGCCAAGGTGGTTGCGTCTTCGGGCATCACGGCTACGCAGTCGGGTTCGCTTCTCGAGGCGCTCTTCGAGGAGGCTGGCCACTATGGTAAGCTGTGGCGCAGCGCAGCTTCGGCGGCGCCCACCGAAGAGTCTCCCCATTGGCTCGAATTCCACCACTTTCCGCCGGGAGAGATCACGCAGTGGAAGATGCTCATTGGCGGCGGGGACGGCTCCGCTGGGCCAAAGTCGGATGGGTGCTGCTCGCCCGAGGACTATGGCTCGCACGCAGCGCGTCGCATCCGTTGCCTCGTCCAGCAGCATCGTCCGCAGAATGACGAGAGCGGGGATGCACCGGACAAAAGCAGCCCAGAATGGATCGAGCGGCGCCGGGTGGACCTGTACCCGAGCAGCGGCACGCGTCCGAGGCCAGGCACGTGGGTCACGCTCTTGGATACAGACGACCTTCGAGGAGCCACCGCACTTCGCGTTGAGATCCTCGAGAACGCGCCGCCGTTCGTCAAGGACGAGGTCGCCAAAGACGAAATTGCAGCCGTTGGCAGAGGGGTGCCTGCTGCAACCGCACGTCCGTCGCTGGCGCATCAGGATTCGTTCACAGACCGGCCGTCTACCTCGCCTCATGCGACGGCGCGGCGGCGCAGGTATCGGCGAGCGTCCGATGATGCTGAGGACGAGGAACCTCAATCGTGGGAAGAGGCGCAGATCCAGCTGCGCCGCTCCCTCCGACAGATGCAGCGCCGGTGTCGCGGCGACGTTGCCAGGCTCGATTACGAGGTCCGCGTGTACTTTGCTACCCTCGAAGAGCATCAGGTGGCACTGTTTCACTTCATCAACGATCATCCGGAGGAATCGCAAGCCCTCTTCTCCGAGGTGCTCCGCGGCGGCACCAGCGACGTTGAAGATGATGCTGATGACAGCGACGACGATCCAGCAGAAGAAGCACGGACTCGGCGGCTGCGCAGGAGGCCCTCGAATCGCATCGCTGTCAAGGAGGCGCCTACGGGTAAGGCGCTGGATGCCAAGGGCAACATCCCGGACATCGAGACCCAAATTTGTGGGTTTCAGGTGCTCATGATGCACCCAGAGCCACACGCACGCATGGTGGTGGAGTCGCTCTGCTCGTTGCTCACTTCTGCGGCCGCGACTCGCCCAGAAGAACCGTCCGCGACGGCAATCCAGAGGCACTCCGGCACTCTCGCGGCAGCCCTTGCGGATCTCATGGATCGATGTAAACAGGTGATGGCGCCGGCGCCGGTGTATCAAGCCGTGCTCAAGGCATGGACTAGCGTCATCAAGCTTGATGGTGCCAGCGTCGAGCGCTTGTTGCATTCGTGCATCGGTGTGGACGACGCGATCGACGTGGTGTCGCCACCAAAGGGTCCGAGCGAGAACCGCACAGACCCGCGTCCAACAGGGGCACTGCCTGCGCGCGTGCGCATGCCGCGCAGCTCCATTCTGCTCCGTGAGGTGCATGCCTCCATAGTTCTGCACCCAGGCAACCCAGGTAGTTCTTTTGCCCATTACCAGGAGGCGCTCATCCACGCCGCTGTGCGACGCCTCGAGCAGCTGCGTGCGTCCCCACCGATCCATCTCAGCGCAGACCCCATCCTCAGCTTGCTGCCATCGCTCGTACTTCGTATGCTCGAGTACGGTTCGTCCGCTAAGCTCCCGTTCCTGGCGATCGCGCGCTTGCTCAAGGCGCTGAGGGACTGTGACGGCAATAGGTCCCCGCTGGGACTGTGGGACTGCGATACGGCTGGCGACGAGATCGCCGTGCTTCACGCGCCGGCGATGCGCTACCCGCCAACCAGTACCAGTGGTAAGCATGCCGAGATTCTGGTGCGCCTACGGGGCTGCGAGAAGGCGACCTCGGCGGAGGTCGACGTGAGTGCGGCCACTCGCATCATCTCATGGCCGGGTGCCTCCGAGATGATCGTTGAGGTCGAGACGCCGAAACGACCGAACAAGGACGACAAAGCTGCGCAAAGCCAAGACGATGCGACGCGTCGCCAGAAGTTGTCCGACGAGTGGGCGCTCACCGGCTTGGAGTCCTTCGCCAGTGCGTTGCGTTTCACGAGGGATAGCTCTTGCAAGCCCATCTTTGGGCGGAAGGTCGTCCGAGACACTGGCGTGCACGAATGGCGAGTGCGATTCGAGCAGGACGATCCAGACTACTGGGCTTTCATTGGCGTGGCGACGGAAAGCCTGGGGGACGACGTTAGCCTATCGGAATCGCCAAAGCAGGCGTGGCTGCTCAAACTCTCGAGCGCAGACACCGGGCTGCACTGCTTCCAGGGAGATGAGTCCTTCTTCTTTCACAGGTCAGGAGTGCGCGAGTACCCTTTGGAAGTCGGTGTGCGACTCGACCTGAGCGAGGGCAGCCTCGCATTCACGACGTTAGACGAGAGCAAAGTCGCCTTTCGCAACCTACCGCGGCAGGGGTTTCGCCTTGTCGTCGGCACCAACACGATGTGCACGGTCGAGATGCTCGCCTACACGGGCCCGCCTCCGCCACGCACACGCCAAGCGTCGGCGAATCTGTCGCGCCAGTCATCGCGCCAGCCAGCCCTCAGCCGCGGTGCGAGCTCGTCCTCGGCAGCGCCAGCGCCAGCGCCAGCTCCCGTACAAGAGTGGAGTTGCGCAGCGTGCACGTTCCTCAACAGCAGCTTGCTTTCACGTTGCGAGATGTGCGCCACGGCTCGCCCGACCCTGCCTACACCGGCTGCACCGGCCGCACCGGCGCCCACCCCAGCGTCCGTGCCCGCGCCCACGCTCGCCGCACCGGTCTCAGCGGAAATTTCAGCGGAGATTTCGCCCGGTACGGTGCCAGCAGCCCCAGAGCCGCCCGCATTGCAGGCGCTGATCGCCACACCGTTGCGTCGCATGATGTCGGGCGAGAGCCTTTTGGAGCTCACGATGGCGCCTCTGTCCATCTCGCGAGCGGGATCAAACAAGTCCGCCACGGCGCCCAAGGCGACAGCCTCATTGCGTCCCTCGCGTGCAGCATCCAAGGTGTCAGCCAGGGGGGTCGAGGATCTCCCCGGATCTCGACTGAGTGTGGAGACGCTTCCTCGATGTGCGCTCAGCGACAACGAGCAGCTTGCTCGCCTCTGCCCAGACGAGCCCTCGTCCATCGGTAGCTGGAGTGTAGCGTGCCCAAACCTCCTTGTGGAGACTAACGTGGTGCAGGCTACACGTTACGTGATGGACGATGCTGAAAAGGCGGCTGAGCTAGCGGAAGCGGGCAAAGCTACGAGCATCACCGAGGCGGCATACCTCTCGCTGAGCGACGAGGAGCGCAAGCCTTTCGCGAAGCGCTCGGTCAGTGTGCACCGCGTGCTCGTCGAGGGTAGTACGATTCGGCTGAGCTGGAGCGATGCGGCTGGCTCGCACCCCGATCGCGACGCACTCTGCCTGGTTCGCGGGCAGCTTCGCTCGCCATCGAGCGTCAGCGAGATGCATAAGCTGGCCACGCTCACCGCAGAGCTCCTTGGGCGCTTGTGCATGCAGGCGCTCGACTCGACCAACGAGCTCTCGTCCGCCGACCCGTTGACGATCGGCCGGATGGAGGGGATGCTCCTGCGAGGCGGGCTTGATGAGTCGGTTGGTGGCGTCTCGCCTGCGGTCTCTCGGCTGGCCACTCCGGTGAGCTCGCCCCAGAAGCCCAAGCCGTTGCATCTTGTGCGGACCGAGTCTGTAGGGGCTCTGGACGACCACGAGGCGTTCAACTTCGGCCCCGTGCCTTTAGAACGCGCGAAGACCATGCAGGCAAGAGTGGAGCCGCGCTTGATCGATGAGCATACCATCACACGCTTCGAGCATCGCGGGCACAACGTCATCTCCAACGAAGAAGCGAGCCGTTTTCTAGAGGAGCTCCGCACGTACACGCCGCCCGCGCTGGGCGCCTCGGCGAGTGCGGGGATGGCCTCTGCTGCTGCTGCTGGCGGCGATGCGCCCAAGAGGACGCCCATAGGCCCCGCAGCGGCCCTCCACGAAGCCATGTACTCCGAGATTTCGTCTCGCAAGAAGATGGGCGCGCGCGATCCGAGGCATGCGTCCCCTACGCCGGAAAGGCTGCAGCGGCTGGTCGTCTGCGTGCTGCTGCGCCATCACGAGCTCATCTCGGATGCGGCCGCAGCTGGCGCGGCTCTGCTGGGCGGCGGGACGCTGAGCGAGATGCCGGAGCAGCTTCGGATGCAGCTGTCCAAGCTGTGGGAAGCTGCATACAAGCTCGGGCGATGGGTGCATGGGAGGGTGGTCGATGCGGACTACGCCGCCACCAGGGATCTGGAGGCGCTCCTGCCAGACGCGCCGCGCCCTGCACCTTTCGATCGCTCCAAAGAGGAAGAGCGCATTTGCTTACCCATCGAGCGGCGAGCTCTCTTCTTGCTGCGCTCGCTCAACCCGGCGTTGCCACGGGACGACGAGGAGGAGCAGGCAGAGCCGGGGGAGGAGCAGAGCAACCGCTTCGCCGGAGATCTGTTGAGCGCCGGGATGAGCGCCGGAATGTTGCTCCCAAGCCGCGGTTCGTCGCAGCCGAACCGACCAAGCTCGGCTTCTGGCGTTCGATGGATGCCGCCGAGTCTGAGCCGGTCCTCGAGCCTCATCCAGGTGGAGCCGTCGAGGCGGATGAGCTCGTATGACCGCGCACGCGAGAAGCTGAGGCTCTCCAGCGACGTGCAAGTCGATGGGCGCATCGCCAAGGCTCTCGATCTCGTGCAGGAGATGGAGAAGCGGTGGAAGCGGCTGCGGCGCCAAGCGATGCGAGCGACGAGAACTGTGAACTGGCACACGGACCACGCTTCTAAAAAGTACGGAGCCCTCACTACAGAGGTGCTTGACTTTCTCGAGCCCGCACTCTTGCAACACAAGGCGGAGCCTGAGGCGGCGGTGGATCTGGTCGCGTTGCATAAGGAGCTGCGCCGCCGCACGCAGCTCGCCGTGCTAGGGGCGGCCGCGCTGACGGCTCTGCGCGAGGCGCTCGAAAGCCCACAGCGCTCGGTGCGGCTTCGCGTGCTGTCGGAGCTCGCGAGATACCATCTCGCGCTGCGGCCGGAGCCGAGCCGCACGCACGGCGCCGGGCACGAGGCGCTGCATGGCTTCAAGGTGGCCTTGCACAGGCTGCTCGACAGGCTTCTCAACTTCCTGGACGGCACCTCGTGGGCGGCGCCCACCGAGGAGCGGCTTGTGCTGCGCGTGCTGAGGTTGCGATTCATCGCCTCCGATTTCGCGTGGCTTGCAAGCAGGCGAGTCGTCGATCGCATCCTGTCCAGAGAGCCGCAGAACGCCGACGCCCGTGTCACGGCCTACTCAATCCTGTGTCGCGTCGCGCGCCAACTTTCTGGCGACGCTGATGCCGCGCAGAGTGCCGAATGCCAGTGGGTCTTCTCCGGCATCGAGCGTATGCTTAGCGACCGGAGGCTCGAGCCCGAGCTGCGACTACAGCTGCTCTCGTTACTCGTGGTCATGCTGCCCGAGCTGCCCCCGCATCAGCACGAGCCTCTCTCGCATGTATTGCTCGAGCTCACGGGTCGATTGCCGCCACACGATGACGGTGCGACGCTCTGCTTGCGACTGCTCGCGAAGCTGCTTCCCATGAATGCCGACGAGGAGCTCTGCGCGAGCGTGGCCACCGCCATGCTCCGCGACCTTGGGGTTGCGCTTTGGCAGCCGGGTGCGGCCGTGCCTTCCAAGGCTGCTGCAACGCCCCTAGCCGTGCCCGCACGCACCGAGGCGAGCCGGGTCGATTGGGGCAGAGTATGGGGGCGATCACCGCGAATTCTTACCTTCCGGCACGCTCGTGGCTTGCTGATCAAGATGGATGGCGCTCCTGCCCGCGGCGGTGGAACGCCCGCAGCTCTGCGCATACCCCTCCCGCCAGCGCTGCTCGAGTACACCGACGCCATGTGCGCGTACGTGCTACCTGTTGCCGATAAGGAGGGCGAAGCCGGGAGTGCGCAGGAGGCCAAGCGTGCTGAGGTCCTTGCGAAGTTGCAGCTCGGAACGGAGGCGCTTGCGTCCAGCGCAGAAGGCGACGCGCTCTTGATGAAGGCGATCGTCGTGCGAGGCGATGGGTGCGTCGAGGTCAAGCTTGCTGGCCGAGTGCAGGCTGTCTACCTGAAGTTGCCCTCTGCTCCCGAGCAGCCCAAGCTGCAGGCGTGGATGCACGAGCGACTGGCGCAGGGGCGGCATGATCACAAGATCTCTCAGCTGTTCTGCAAGCGCCTCCGCACCTCTGGCGGCGGGAATGGTCTCGACGAGGGCTTTCGTCGTGTGGCCTTCTCCTCGGACAATGTGCAGTTTGTCGAAGAAGCCATGCCGCTCGACTCGGGGGTCTGGCAAATCGATTTCGAGTGTGAAGAGCACAATGGCGACTTTGACCGCGAAGGTGCCTACGTGGGCGTCGTCTTCGCGCCCAAGAACGTCGCACCGGCAGATCGGTCTCGAGATGACCTGCGCGCCATGCTCTCGTCCAAGTCGATCAAGTTGGGCTCCGCATTGGGCCAGTTTGGCTGGCGAGCTGATGGCACTTGCTTGCGTGACGACAGAGCTGATGGCACTTGCCGCACCAGCGGCGAGTGGCGGCCGGGCAAGACCGTGCGGCTCACGATCGACACCAAACGACTCACCGTCAACCTCGCTGTCGGTGATACGCCCACGTCGGAGCCCAAGCACGTCGATGTGGAGGTGACCCTCTCCCGGCCACCCATGTTGCATGAGAACGCAGTGCTCCACTTTGCGGTCTCGCGATACTATGGGACCTTCAAGATGAGAATCAAGTCGCTTGAGAAGCTGCGGGCAAGCGCCGTCCCGTTGGACGCTGAGGACAGCCACCAGCTCCGTGCGCTGCCCCTGCTGGCCTTGCCCACTCTCGATCAGGCTGCCGCGCAACAGATGGCGTTTCACATGGACCTGATTTGCGAGCCTGTGGTGGCGGAGTCCGGCAAGATCGACAAGAGCCAGGACGCCGAGAAAATCAACCTGCTCAGGCAGCTCCTCGCAGATGAACAGGCATCGGCGAAGGGAACGCGCCAGGCGTGCGAGGCAGCACTGGAGGCAGCGTGTCGGCAAGAGTTGAGCGATGGCGTGATCTGCCGCGCCCTTGGAGCCCTTCGAGCGCTCACGGCGTGCAGCGATAGCATGCGTCGAGGCGCGACTGGCTTGTCAGGTGGCATGGAGAACGCTCCTCTCAACCTCGCAGTCAACGGTGGAGACGCCTCGCGCCTCGAAATGCAAGCGCCCCAGCGGTATTCCATTCAAGTCATCAACCCGCACCCCGAGCCAGACGGAGCAGAGACTTCGTATCTTGCCGAGGTCGCGAGGCTCTCGACGCAGCTCGGTGTGGCCGAGAAGACGGTGATCACGCTCGCGAATGAGGAGAAGCTGCGGCTCCGACTCGAACTGCCCTCGCCGCCGCTGCCTCAATGCGGCCGCATGCTCGACGCGTGCCTCGAGCTTGCAAAGGTGCATCTACCCTTCTGTGGGATCGCAGCTGACCAGCCAGCAACGGCCCATGCGTCACTGGCGCTGGCTTCGTTTGGTCTGCTCGCCGTGATGCAGCGCCCGGAGATGCTCAGCCTGGCCGGTGGCACCTCTGCCTCGGATGCCGTTGAGATGGCTGCCGTTGGGAAGCGCCGAGACGCTGCCTTGCGAGTTGCACTTGAGGTGTGCGCCGCACCGGTGCCCGGCTCGCCCAACGTGGCAGCAGGCCAATGGGAGGGCCCTGCGCAGCTCGTCGAGTTGGCCATGTCGACGAGCGGGATACTCGAGGGCAAGTCCGCCGGCCAAGGCGCACAGGCAGCCTTTGCGCATGTCGCCTTGTACGATGCCTCTGGTTGTAAAATGTCGTGCGCTACCCCCAAGGAGCTTGATGATGAGCTCCTGCATGCATCCCACGCACCCAATCAGCTGGGCTTGCTCGTCGTCGCGAATGCGGGCGAAATCGCATGCGCCATCTTGCGAGCAGCGCCACTGGCCGCCCCGGCGCCACGGGCTGTCCCGGCTCCGACGAGCGCCCCTGATGAGGGAGATGAACACGCGCGAGCGGCTGCGCGGGATCTGGCGGCGCGAGCAGTCAAGAGTGCTCTTCTCGATCAGGAGGTCGCTCGTGGTGACGGCACACCGCACAGCGCTGCTGCCCCGGATGCAAATGAAGCCAGCGCACCTTCGATTGAAGCGCCCGGCCAGCTCCAAGAAAACGGTCGAGGGGTTGGAGCGCCTGCAGCCGAGACGTGCCCACGTTGCGACAACAACCATGCATGCATCCTGCGGGCCACCCCTTCGGCCTGGAACTTCGATCCCTCCTTTCGCTGCGATGACTGCGGGAGTGGCTGGCAGGAGGAGGCCCAGACCCATTTTCATTGCGCAGCATGCAACATCAATATTTGTAAGAGCTGCGCAGACCGCAGGCAGGAATTGCGGAGACAGTCGGCGCGAAAGGCCGAGGATCCCTTCGATGAGGAGGCGCGCTTCAAGATCCACCAGCAACAACACGTCTTGACAAAGCCCGCGGATGGCAGCAAGCATGGCCAGGCAGCGCGTCAGCTCCCGCAGATGGTACCCGAGTCCGCGCTGGTGCTGATCGACGACCAGGGCTCGTTCGATGCCGCACTCGCGACGAGTCCAGGTTGGGTGGCACTCGTCACAGGCGCATTGCCCGAGTCCGTGGATCCCCACAGGTTGATCAGCCGGCTGATCTCGTCGGGCTGCGCGGCGGTGGTGGCCGCGCAGGCTGCCGGTGCCCTTCATCAGGCCAAGACATCCTCAACATGGCCCGTGGAGGGTGCGCGCTTCTTGGTGGTTCAAGTCGCATCCGCCGTGGCAGTCCAGCTTAGGTGGATAGCACGGCAACATCAGGCGGCATACAGCACCTCGGCCGTAGATGTGGCGCAGCTGGGGGATGACATGGTTCCACTCACTGCGGAAAGGGTGCTTCGTCTGGTACGTGCCAAAGTCGGCACGGCTGCGGGCGAGCACCTGCGCGTGCGCTCAACTGGGAGTGCGGTGAGCCAGCTCGCGTCGATTCTGAGCACAGCTGCGAGCAAAGGTGAAACGGCAGCCTTGATTGTGGACGCACCGAGTGGCCACGGCGAGGCAGCTTCCATGGCCGCCGAGAGCAGCGCTAGCAGTGGCGGCCGTGACAACTTGTCGGCACGCTCCAGCCAGGGTTCGGCAGCCATCGCGCGGTCCGAGGCGACGCCCAGCACGACGCCCAGCACCACCGCCCGAATCGCCCAAACTCGGATCGCACCTGGGGAACCGTTTGAGGTGATCATCCAGCGGGAGGGCACGCAGCGCATCGGCGTGCAGTTTCGCGGGCGGCTGGTGACGGGTATCACGCGCGGCTCGCCGGTGAGCCGCGCCACCCCGCCGATCCGGGTGAATGACGAGGTGCTCGACGTCAACAATTTCGGACTCCATGAACTGGAACCATCCGAATTCGCGAGCATGTTTGCCGACGTGATCTCGCAGGCTGGTCAGAGCTTCACGCTCCAAATGCGCCGCGGTGGGCCGGATCCGGCTGCGCGGTTGCCCGCCCCGGCAGAAGCCTCGGTCGAAGAAGACGATCCGGCCGAGGGCGTCGCAGCCGAGTCCGATGCGCCGCCGCTCGTCCCACCCCTCGAGCCATCGCACCCCTTGGCGTACGCACCGTCTGCAAAGGCACCGCGCAGCCATTTAGTCTTCTCGGAGATGCGCAAGGGGAAGCGTGAGCTGCTCCTGCAGGACCGCGAAGCACTGCTCCAGTTGGCTGACATGCGGCGGTGCTGCTTTGCCAGTGTGCGCGCCCATACCCTCGAGGATCCACCTGTGCTGCTCCCGCACGTGCACGCCCATCCGCTGTGGCCTGACAAGCGCCGTGAGCACACCTGCGACATCAAAGGCGCGCGCTGCTCCAAGACGGGCACCGCCTATCGCTGCTACAAATGCGACTATGACGTCTGCACGGCCTGCGTCGAGGACAACGTCTCTACGCCATCGGGGCTGCGGCTGGACGCGCCACTCGAGTCGCTCGGCCGTTGGCGAGTCCTTGCGGTGCATGCTCTCTTCGAGCAGCTGCGCTCTCTGTTGATGCAGAGCGCGCACGCGCTCACGGCACAGATGCTGCTTCGAGCCTCGACGAGTGATCAGCGCCACGCTATCTATGCTGGCTACCGCGACGCGCTTGAGAATGCTGGGGCGTCCGAACTCGAGGGCCTCGGCTCCGCCCGTGAGGCTTTGATTCATCGGTTACTCATAGGTTCGGACCCGGCGACGACAGCACATCTCGCATCGTTCGTTCTCTCGCCCCAATTTACAGAAAGTGCTGCACAGGCGCTCCACGGTACCAGCACCAGGGCCGACGAAGGCACTGCTTGCATGCTTTCCCTTGCATGCACGCTGATGGCAGGAGGCGTCGCGCTGCCCATAGGCCTCGGCAGCCGCCATCTACCTCTCGAGAGCGTGATGGAATCGTTGCGCGTACCCAGCACGCTCACGGCGACGCTCAAGGACGGCGAGCTCACCTGCTGTGCGCAGCTCCTCTCAGCCCCGGCGATCCGCACCAGAGCAAGCTCGCAAGATGCGGGTGCTGAGCTCGACGAGATCTGCCTCACCGCCGCGACTGTCAGCGCGCGCCAGGATGCGGCGCTCTTTCGATTGGGTGCGTGGCTCTTCGTCCGCTGCTGCGCGACGGCACCTTTTGGCGGGCCTGTTGTTGCTGACAAGAAGGTGGGGATCGAGGCCTTCCAAGTGCTCTGCGCACGTCTCGGCCGCTCCACGAGATTGACGAATCTCGTCGCGCCATTATCTAATGACGACGACTGCTTGCTAGCGCTGCGCTGCATGTCGGAGGCGATCGGTGTGGCTGGTGCCGCCGCTGGTGGGTGTTCTCTGCTTGGCGCCGAGGCGCCCGATACGGCGCCCGATAAGCTACCGTTGACACAGTTGATCATTCCTGCCGTTGATCGCAATAGCTGCAAGCGGCAAGACCATACCAATATTTTACCAACGAATGTGCAAGCCCTCGCCGCGCCAATCTTGAGCCTGCTCGCAAACAGTTGGTGGGGCGTCGGTACGCTCAAAGATTCGGGGGCCCTCTTCGAGGCGCTGCGGGACCGCAAGTCTGAGCTCTGGTTCGCTGCCAAGGCATTGGCATTGGTGCGGGCCATCCATCGAGGCCTTGCGATCCCATGGCATGCAGCTCGGTCGGACCGTTCCCAGAGCCCTCTCGAGATGAGCCCGGCTGTGTCGACAACACCCGTCGTGCCCGCCGCATCCGCGGAGTCGGCACTGAGGTCGGTGGAGCTGGCTAGAGATGCGATCGAGGCCACGGCTGAAGTAGCTGGTGGGGCAGCTGGCCTGCGGGTCGCCGCAGCGGCCGTCGATGCCGTCAATGCCGCCGACGCCGCCGACGCCGCCGACGCCGCCGACGCCGTAGTGGCTGATGCAGTTGCGGCGCGTGCCGTGCGCGTGCCCGTGGCCGGGCCATCGCAGCCAGCCATGCAGCAAGAGCCAAGGGCAACGCATCAAAGCACGGCAGCGCCCGAGCGGGTTGGAGAGCCCCGGCCAGTAGGTCCTGGCCCATCGGATCAGCGCTCGTGGACAGTACGTTGGCAGGGCGGCCAGCGGACCACCATTCAGCTGCGAAACGGAGCCTCGGAGGCGACGATGGCGGTATGGGGGCCGGCATCGGACCCTTCATGGGGCACGGGGCTTCAGGTGCAGGCGCCGGCGGCGGGTGTGTCTGAGGCGACATGGTTCCGATGGCCGGACGGCACACTTCAGACGCTCGTGAGCTGGGACGGCCACACGGCCACCTGGCGAACCAATCATCGGAATGAGGAGCTGTCCGTCGTGTACTGGGATCTGATCGGCCCTTCGGCTGCCGCGCCAAGCTCTGCGCGCGAGACGACGCCCGATGATGATGACGAGGAGGACGTGCCTACGTGCAACCACGGTCACCGAATGGCGAGGCAGACCGGTGCGCCACCGTTGACGTACGGCCCGAGAACGACGGTGCGGTGCGACGGGTGCAGCCGCCATGACCTTGTGGAGCCGTGCGGCCACTTCTTCCACTGCCCCCCTTGCCGGTACGACTTGTGTCCGGCATGTGCTGAGCCACGCCTGCAACGCAGGGACGACAAGGACAAGGACGGCGACGAGGACAAGGGCAAGGATGGTGACCTCGCCAAGATTGAGGCGCGCCTGCTCAAGGGGTGCGCCGCAAGCCCTCGCTGGCAGCCGCGGCAGGACACGCAGCTGTGCAAGCTCGTCACGGCGGCGATTCGAACGCACCAACCCATCAAGGGGTCGACTCGCTGCCTCCGATGCAACTCGCGACTCGAGCCGATTGGCGCCGTCCGCCAGAGTCCCTGTGGCTTGTGTGACACGCGCGGACAGCACACGCTGGGCACCATCAATCAGTGCCCACGCTGTACGTTTGACGTGTGCCAGAGCTGCTCGGAGGAGGGGACGCGCACGAAGCCCTTCTCGATCGACAAGCTGAGCGCAGATGAGCTCATCGAGGCCGCCGCCAAGCTCGTGCCAGGCAACCCTCTCTACTCGGAGCTTCAGGAGACGCGTGGTCTCGCGTGGCGGGATGTTGGGTCGACGCCCCCGCCCTGTGGGCGCGAGATCTGCAACGAGGCGCTCTCGGACGCACTGCGAGCGGTGCACATGCGCGGCAACGCGCGCGCCTTCACGCAGGAGGAGCTGATGCAGTTTGGCGTGGCCGACCTCGCCCCCGATCACTACGTGCAGGTAGGCGGCCGTTACTACCAACCGGAAGAGGGTACGCCCCTCGAGGCGCTCGCGGAGCGGTACCTGATCCTCAAGGGCCTCTCCGATGGCGTCTTCAAGCGGCTGCTTCCGTGGGTCAACCTGAACGAGGCGGACATACCGCACTCGGTCGCACACGAGGTCAGCTCCCTTCGGGCACGCCTCTTTTGGGAGCGTAAGGAACCCTTTTTCCGCGACGCGCTCAAGGCGACACGCACGGACGTGCGTCGCGAGTTGCTCAAGACCTTCAACCTCAACCGGCGCAAGGCCATCGAGGCGCGCGAGCAGGCAGAGGCGGGAAAGGAGACTCCGGCCGGGGAGCAGCAGCCGCCACTCACCATCTTCCAGCAGATCGGTGCTCAGCTGTTCAAGGAGGCGACGACGCCTGCGGAGCGGCTCTGGGCGCTCGTCGAGCTCAACCGCACCCATCGTACCAACGAAGGCGGCTCTCGCTCCGCGTCGACTAGCCTCGCGTTCAGCGTGCGCTTCGAGGGCGAGCTTGGGCAGGACGAGGGCGGCCCCTTCCGCGAGACTCTTGAGACGTTCGCGGCCGAGCTCACGGCGCCGCCGCTGCAGTTGCTCGTGCCGGTACCGAACGGGCGTAAGGACGTCAACGGCCAATACGAGGAGAAGGGCGGCGACGTTTGGGGGCGCGACCGTTACATGCTCAACCCGGCCGTGCCGAGCGCCGAGCGGCTGCGCGACTTTGAGCTCATGGGGGCGTTCATGGGGGTGGCCATTCGAAGTGAAGTGCCACTGCCTCTCGTGCTCGCATCGACGCTCCTCAAGGGGCTCGTGGGCGAGCCAACGACGCTCGACGACTACGAGCTCTGCGACAAGGCCAAGACGGACCTGATCCGGCGCGTGCGCGAGGCGCTGCCCAGCCTCGAGATCGGCGCGTCGCCGCTCGACGCGGAGCTCTTCGATGACATCTACTCGGACCAGTTCAACTTTGCTCTCCTCACGTCGGAGCTGCGCGCACATTACCACGAGCTGCGCCCCGGCGGCCGCCACACGCCGCTCACGTACCCGTGCCGGCATGAGTGGGCCGACCTCGCCGAGGAATTCGTGCTGCACGAGTGCGACGCGCAGCTTGCGGCGGTGCGCCGCGGCCTCTCGGCCATCCTCCCACTCGGTGTGATGTCCGTCCTCACCGGAGCCGAGTTCGAGCGACTGCTGACGGGTGACGGCGACTGGAAGGTGAGCGACCTCAAGAAGAATGCGCGCGTCGAGGAGGCGCACAAGCCGGAGCACGCTAAGGCCGTGGCGCACCTGTGGGAGATGCTCGATGAGATGAGCGTGGAAGAGAAGGCCCTCTTCTGCCGCTTTGCACGTGGCTCTTCACGCATGCCGCCCGGCTGCAAGGGCATCATGCTAATCCTACGTCCCAACAGCGACGGCCCGGAGTATTTGCCAGTCGCGCATACGTGCTTCTTCCTGATCGACCTGCCTCCTTACACCTCCAAAGAGATGTGCCGAGAAAAGTTTCTGATTGCGATGCACAACTGCGTGACACAGGAGCTCGTCTGACGAGCAGGGCCCTGTCGCAGTCGCG
>Ga0209550_10000776_pt1 | contig 30610 bp, 27 predicted proteins | sample LauGreSuBDMM15SN_2_FD_187567 | JGI IMG/M metagenome (GOLD analysis project Ga0209550, IMG submission 187567) | Freshwater lake microbial communities from Lake Michigan, USA - Su13.BD.MM15.SN (SPAdes) (version 5) | ecosystem: Environmental > Aquatic > Freshwater > Lake | place: Lake Michigan... | reverse complement strand
TCTCATTATATAGGGCATAATATAGATACAAAATGGCTTGAAGAAGTACAAAAAGATAAGAAGTGGAAAGCATTTATAGACTCAAACGCACAAATGTTTAATGAGTTACTGGAAGAAATGTCCAATACTACTATAGAAGTAGGCATGCCAATTTCAGAATTCAAAAAACTCGCAAGCGATATACAAAAAGGTGAAAGACAAGCTGCTAGAGCTAAAAAAGAAATGATAGAAGCTAATTTGAGATTAGTTATTTCTATAGCAAAAAAATATGCAAATAGGGGGCTTCAGTTTTTAGATCTTATCCAAGAAGGTAATATCGGCCTTATGAAAGCAGTGGATAAATTTGAATATTCAAGAGGGTTCAAATTTTCTACATACGCTACATGGTGGATAAGACAAGCGATTACACGCTCTATCGCTGATCAGGCGCGAACTATCCGTATTCCTGTACATATGATAGAAACTATAAATAAAATAATTCGTACCTCAAGACAAATGGCTACAGAACTAGGTTATGAACCTACTCCTGCAGAAATTGCAGCTAAATTATCTATGCCTTTTGATAAGGTGCGGAAAGTAATGAAAATAGCCAAAGAGCCTGTAAGTTTAGATAATCCTGTTGGCGATGAGGATGGAAGTTATTTAGGTGATTTCATAGAAGATAAAAATGCGATGCTTCCTATAGATGCCACTATTCATTCAAACTTACGCGAAGTAATTACACGAATATTAGCCACATTAACTCCTCGCGAAGAAAGAGTATTGCGTATGCGCTTTGGAATAGGTATGTACACAGACCACACACTTGAAGAAGTGGGACATCAGTTTAATGTAACACGTGAACGTATAAGACAAATTGAAGGTAAAGCTCTTCGTAAACTGTCACACCCTAGTCGCTCTCGTAAACTTCGTACATTTTTGGGTAGCGGTAGCACACGTAACGCTCAAGGAGAGAAAAATTCAGGTGGTGCAGGCAATTCTGGAGAATGATGCATTGGTTAATCATAGTTATATAGAAATATCATCTAGATTAAGGCTTAATTATGAGATGCCCCTCCTGTAAAAACAAACAAACTGAAGTTAAGGACTCAAGGGTAGTAGATGATGGAGCAGTTGTCCGTAGAAGAAGAATATGCCCTAAATGCCATAATAGATTTTCTACAATAGAGCGTATATATCTAAGGGAGATATTCGTAGTAAAACGCTCTGGAGTCATAAAGAAATTCGACCCAGAAAAAATATCGAAATCAATTTCTACAGCATTACGAAAAAGACCCGTACAAGAAAAAACTATATCTCAAATGTTGGATTCTATCGTAAATAAAATCGAAAACTATCATGAAAAAGAAATTCCCACCCGAAAAATAGGTGAGATGATTATGCAAGAATTGTTTCAAGTAGATCTAGTAGCATATATAAGATTCGCTTCAGTTTATAAAGATTTTACATCAGCAGAAGATTTTGCAAAGTTTATTAATGCTTTACATGTAGGCGCTAAATAGCTTGTCTATAGCAATTGTTTTGTAGAATATAGTATAGCTCGAATAGGAATAACGCCCAAACTAGATTATCAATCAAGTAGTACTTTTTGTTGTAATTTTGATTGTTTTTTAGATACTGGACGTTGCGCATTAAGTAAATTCGCTTTTAAATGCTGGGCTATTGTATCTTCTAACGATGATAATTTAGTGCGGTAAAAATGATCTGCACCGCTAATTACATGATAATATATCTGAGACTGTCTTTGTTTAGAAAGTCTTTCAACTAATGTAGCCACTGATTCTTCTGAAACAATACTATCCTGATCACCTTGAATTATTAGACCTGGAATAGGGCATGGTGAAAGAAAAGAAAAATCATATTTATTGACAGGTGGAGAAATCGCAGCAAAGCTTGTGATTTCTGGCCTACGCATAATGAGCTGCATACCAATCCAAGCACCAAATGAAAAACCAGCTATCCAATATTGGGCAGCTACAGGATTCTGTAATTGCAACCAATCTAAAGCAGTGGCTGCATCTGTTAATTCACCTACTCCATTGTCAAATTGCCCCTGAGACTTTCCCACTCCACGGAAATTTATTCTGAGAACAGTAAAACCATTATCAGCTAAAGTCTTATATGTTGAATATACTACTTTATTATTCATTGTTCCGCCATATAAGGGATGGGGGTGTAAAACTAGCGCTACAGGAGCACTTCTGTTTTCAGATTGAATATATCTTCCTTCTATGCGTCCTGCTGGTCCATTAAAAAAAACTTCTGGCATAATACTTGACTAAAATAGTTGGTTATTTATAATACATTAAATCCCAGAACATCAAATATATGATATGACTGGTATTTATCAATATCTTGAGGTGGATATGTTACACTATTGTTATAAAAATATCAAGAAGAAATTAATTTTTTTGTTATGATACTTACCACAAAAGGTCGCTACTCAGTAATAGCTGTCCTACATTTAGCTAAATATGGAAAAGATAAGTCGATTACTTTAGCTGAAATCGCTGATAAACAAGCTATATCTCTTAATTATCTAGAACAAATTTTCTCTAGATTGAAAAAATCTAATATAGTTGAATCTATAAGAGGCCCTGGAGGTGGGTACAGGTTAGCGCAGAGTCCAGAGCAAATAAATATATATAATATTACAAATGCCGTAGAAGAAGAAATTACAATTACCAAATGTGGCAACAAGCAAGAAAACACATGCTTTCCTGAAGCGGTAAAATGTCTAGCACATGATTTATGGAACAGTTTAGAAGACAAAATAATAGATCATTTGAGTTATATAACAGTAGATGATGTACTCAATGCAAGATCTATGAATGAAAATATTTATTTAGATTATAATGCAACTTGTCCTATATTTTCTGAAATAAAAGCCGCTATGCGTGATGCATTCGATTTTACGCTTAATCCATCATCAATCCATTCTCATGGAAGAAAGGCAAGATCTATGATAGAGGATTCAAGAGAAAAAATTGCAAATAGTCTCAGCATAAAATTGGGAAGAGGAGATTATGAGATATGTTTTACATCCTCTGGAACAGAAGCTAATAATTTACTATTGCATAATTTTGAAAATAAAGAGATAGCCGTTTCTACTACAGAACATTTATCGATTTTAGAACCTTCTAAAAAAAATCCTAATAGGCTCTTAGTAGAAGTGAATAAAAATGGGATAATTGATTTTAAATCTATAACCAAAGCTTTAAACTCAATGTCACCAAAATCTTTGATATCGATTATTTACGCCAATAATGAAACTGGTATAATACAAGATATTAAAACCATAGTAACAATGGCTCATGAACGCGGCATACTCGTCCATAGCGATATCGTTCAAGCTTTTGGGAAGATGTCTCTTAACATAGCAGAATTAGGGTTAGATTTTGCTACAATATCTGCTCATAAAATTGGTGGAGCTGTAGGGGCTGCAGCTCTTATCTACCCAGCCGATTTCCCTCTCAAACCACAAATATTAGGAGGGGGGCAAGAAAAAAGCATGCGAGCAGGCACTGAAAATGTTGCTTCTATTATTGGATTTGGAAAAGCAGCAGAGCTTAGTATTAAAAATCTAAAGCAATATAACTCTATATCTATATTAAGAGATAAAATGGAAGACATGATTACGGAGATTTGTCCTGATGCTATAATTTTTGGCAAAGATGTTGAAAGACTTCCTAATACATCGATGATTAGTATGCCAGGTGTAGACACACAAACTCAGTTAATCTATTTTGACATGAATGGTATAAGCGTAAGTGGTGGATCAGCATGCTCTTCTGGTAAAATACAAAACTCCCATGTTTTATCTGCAATGGGACGTACAATAGAAGAAGCGAAAGGTGCAGTTCGTATCTCTTTAGGACTAAACTCTAAAATAGAGCATATAGAAAAATTTGTATCAATCTGGCAAATTTTATGGAAAAAATCAAATATAAAGGTAGCGGTATAAAATGGATTTAGAAAAAATGAGAAATTCTTTAGTAGCTTCAGGAAGTAAATTTCCTATATATCTAGACTACCAAGCTACCACTCCTACAGACCCTAGAGTTGTAGAAGCGATGATACCATATTTCACAGAAAAATTTGGTAATCCACATTCTCGTACTCATTCGTATGGTTGGGAAGCGGAAGATGCAGTAGAAGTTGCAAGATCTCAAATAGCCAAACTTATTGGAGCAGAACCTAAAGAGATAATTTTTACATCTGGTGCTACGGAGTCTAATAATATAGCTATTAAAGGCGTAGCGCGTTTCTATAAAGAGCAAAAAAATCATATAATTACTCTCACTACAGAACATAAATGCATAATGGATACATGTCGCCATTTAGAAGAAGAAGGCTTCAAAGTCACCTATTTAGGAGTAGATAAAGATGGATTAATCAAACTCGATGAACTAAGAGCAGCGATTACACCCCAAACATCTATAATCTCTGTTATGGCTGTACATAATGAAATTGGTGTAATACAGCCATTAGAAGAAATAGGGAAAATCGCCAAAGAAAATAAAATATTTTTCCATACTGATATGGCTCAAGGATTCGGAAAAATACCAATAGATGTTCAAAAATGTAATATCGATTTGGCTTCTATTTCAGGACATAAAATTTATGGACCTAAAGGTGTTGGAGCTTTATATGTAAGACGCAAACCACGAGTCAGGATTGATCCAATTTTTAATGGCGGCGGTCAAGAAAGAGGAATGCGCTCTGGTACTGTACCAACTCCTCTTGTAGTAGGATTAGGAAAGGCAGCAGAAATAGCCATTGCTGAAATGTCAGACGAATATACACGCATTAAAAAACTACATGATCGATTTCTTGATAAAGTAATGAGCGGAGCAAAAGATGTATATTTGAATGGAAGCTCTACAGAGCGTTATCCTGGAAATATAAATTTAAGCTTTTCGTATATAGAAGGAGAATCAATGATTCTCGCTATAAAAGACTTAGCAGTATCATCTGGTTCTGCTTGCACATCTTCTTCTCTAGAACCATCTTATGTACTCAAATCAATAGGCGTAGGAGATGAATTAGCTCACACTTCTATAAGATTTGGCATAGGAAGATTTACTACGGAAAAAGAAATAGATTATGCGGCTGCACTTGTGTTGAGCAAAATAGATAGACTTAGAGAGTTAAGTCCTTTATGGGAAATGGTACAAGAAGGAATAGATTTAAGTACTATTCAATGGGCAGAGCATTAAACCAAAACAATAATTATCAAAGAGAAGAAAATATGGCATATGGTAAAAAACTAATAGATCATTACGAAAATCCTAGAAATGTAGGTTCATTAGAGAAAAGCGATGAAAATGTTGGCACTGGTCTTGTAGGCGCACCAGCATGTGGCGACGTAATGAAATTGCAAATAAAAGTAAACGAGAATGGTATTATTGAAGATGCAAAATTTAAAACCTTTGGATGCGCATCTGCGATTGCTTCAAGCTCTTTTGTAACAGAATTGGTAAAAGGTAAAAATATTACTGATGCAGCAAAAATCAAAAATGCTGAAATAGCTGAGCATTTATCTCTTCCACCAGTAAAAATACACTGCTCTATGCTTGCTGAGGAAGCTGTAAAAGCTGCAATAGCAGATTATGAAAGTAAAAGAAAATAATCATGGCCGAAGCTCTTAAAAAACGTCACAATATACCCATTACTGTAACTGATAGCGCAGTTAATCAGATAAAATTTCTTTTGGAAAAACGAAATAAAGAATCATTTGGAATAAAAATAGGTATTAAAAGTGGTGGTTGTTCAGGTTTTACATATATTGTGGAATATGCAGATAGCAAAGGTCAGTATGACGAAGTGATAGAAATCGGAAATGTAAGACTTTTAATAGACCCTAAAGCCATCATGTACCTAATAGGGACTGAAATGGATTATGTAGAAGGTGATTTCAAATCTGGCTTTGTGTTTAATAATCCCAATGAAAAAAATAAATGCGGTTGCGGTAAGTCCTTTGGAGTGTAGATGTTTTTATTCAAAAGAACCGCTTTGGCCGTCGGAAAAGACCCTCTCAGACCTTTATATAAAGTGGGCGCCATATGCAAGAGCCACGGCTACATACAGTGACAGCTCCCGAAAAAAACTTATAGTCCTAGGTAATACATAATCCTAACGTACCAAGCAGTCTAAGGACATACTATCACCTACTGATTTTGTTTGCAAGTTCTTCTAGATATCCAGCAATTGTACTAAGAGTTTCTGACAATTTTTCATTATCATCCCAACCTTTATCGCTTAGCTTATTACGTAAATTAGAATTATCATCTTGCAAACCTAAAGCGCACATTATAAGTAGCAATTCTGTAGAAGCTGTAGGACTCGCTCTCTTAATAAGATCTACGTTCTCTGACAGCTTTACTGCCGCCGATTGAACCAATTCTTCTTGTCCATCATTACAAGCTATCTGGAACTGTTTATTATTGATTGTTATTGTTACTATCGACATAATGTGCTTTTATTTCTTCTAATTCTTTTAAATACTCGTTGATTTCTGATACAGCTACACTCACCCTACTTTCCAAATTTTGATTTTCAGTTTTGAGCTTTTCCATCGTAATTTTCATTTCTGCGCGCTCTTCTAGCAATTTAGTAATCTTCCGATCTAAATTTTGTAGTTGTTCTATTACATTTTGCGCAATTTCTGTTGCGTTCCCCATATTACTCTTCTAGCTGTGTTTTTTCTGCTGCATTATAACCATCTGATGAATTCGATAGATAGCTTTTAGGATCTAAATTTTCTAAATGTTCTATAATTGTGGATCTAGCTTGGACTTCATTTGTAAGATAATACCAACTTAGAACACAAAGTATCGTCATTAAAAATACTGCAATACCAACCCTATGTCTAGATTTACTATTAGAAAAAATTGGTTCAATATATATTTCTTCAAGATTTTGTTCTAATGTAGAATATTCAGAACATGGTATCTTGAGAAAATTACAATACATCTTTATATAGCCATTAATGTATGCTTCTCCTGGAACTTCATCTAAACGGTTTTCTTCTATAGCAACAATATACTGCTTACGTATTTTAAGCTTGTTTGCTACCTCTTCTACTGTCAAATTCAAATGAATTCTTGATTGCTTAAGTTTGGAAATCATGCCATCTTCTTAATGTTTACTATAATCTAAACCTTTCTTAGCAACATTTCAAATTGTTTATTGGCTAATATCATCATATTTAGATCAATATTCTCCTGAAGCTTTAATTCTTCGATGAAATTGATGAATATAGTCACGTGCTTACCGCTATGTTCTAGCCATTTTTCAAGATTTGCTTTACCAGGTTCAAAATCAATGATTTTTTGCAACACCCTACGCTGTTTATCATATAAATCATCTTTTAGCGCTTGTATTGACATTCTATTCCAATAAGAGTCGGTAATATTTTTCTCTACGCATTTACGCATCCAATCTATATGAAAATAATCAGCTACTTTGAAATATAACTCAGAAATTTTCAGTGTATCAATATCAGAAGATTTAGACACTAACAACACATCTAATGTTGAAATACCATAATCCAGTATTGCAATATTATGTACTAATTGCTCAGTTACGCCATTGGTTTCATAATGAGCAATTCGTGAATTCAATTTTTCCTTAGCTTCTCCAAGTAAAAACATATTTAATCTGCTACATAATTTTTGTACAGATTCTCCATAAAATTCTATAGTTTCTGCTATTTTGATAGGGTGAGGTAAATTGCGTATGAACCAAGAAACACCCCTTCTGAGCAATTTAATTATCTCTGAGAAAATATCCATTTGTATTTGAAGCTGCACCTGCCCTGATAAACTTTCAGCTCCCTTCCATAGATTATCTATATCAAATATTTTACTCACTATCATATAAGACCGCACAATATCGCATAATTTTGCTCCTGTTTCAGATTTTATATGGTTTACCATTGGGCTTCCCAATTCATTTATCATTTTATTGGTAATAACAGTTAGTATAATATCTTTTTTTAGAGGATGAGATAATATTTCTTCTCTAAATCGCTCTCTCATTAGAGGAGGAAAATAGCTGAATAATAATTCCTCAGCCGCAGGATCATCAGTTATAGTGCTATTTAGCAAGTCTTTATACACTGACATTTTGCTATACGAGAGTAATACAGATAATTCTGGTCTTGATAATTTTTCATTAGCAGCACTTATTTTTGCTACTTCCTCATCTGTTGGAAGAAATTCTACATTCCTATCAAGCAACCCCTCAGCTTCCAAAGCGTTCATTAAATGTACAAACATACCAGTGCTATAAGCTATAGAACGCTCTGTAATTGTTATGCTACTTGTTTGGCAGAAATTATCATTTAACACCAACTTTTCTACTTCTTTAGTCATCTCAGCAAGAAGCTTATTACGCTCCTCTAGAGATATTTTGCCAGCTTTCATAGCCAACTCAAAGGCTATCTTGATATTTACTTCATGGTCTGAACAATCTACACCAGCAGAATTATCAATGAAGTCAGTATTAATCTTACCACCATTTTTTGCATATTCTATTCTTCCCAATTGAGAAAAACCAAGATTACCACCCTCGCCGACTACTTTAGCTCGTAATTGATTACCATTACACCTTAAGATATCATTTGCCTTATCCCCTACTTCAAAATGGCTTTGATTAGTTCCTTTTACATATGTACCTATGCCACCATTCCATAAAAGATCAACATTAGCTTTAAGGATATTATGTATAAGAGCTTCAGGAGTTGTTTCTGCAAAGGGACTATCTAATAATTGCATTGCCTCTGGAGAAAGAGTTATTTTCTTGCTAGAACGTTCATATACCCCACCTCCATCAGAAATAATCGATGAATTATAATCACTCCATTTAGACCCTGGAGTCTCAAATAATCTTTTGCGCTCTAGAAAACTCTTAGCAGGATCAGGGGTTGGATCTATGAAAATATGACTATGATTAAAAGCGGCCACAAGCTTGATAGATTTGGATAGTAACATTCCATTCCCAAAAACATCACCTGCCATATCACCAATTCCCACAACTGTAATAGGATCATTTTGGACATTTATTCCCATTTCTGCAAAATGACGCGTAACGGAAATCCATGCACCTTTAGCAGTAATTGCCATTTTTTTATGATCATATCCAGCAGAACCCCCAGAAGCAAAAGCATCCCCAAGCCAAAATCCATATTCTTTAGATATAGAATTTGCATAATCGGAAAAACTTGCTGTACCCTTATCAGCAGCTACTACTAAATACGGATCCTCATCATCATACACTACTACATTTGATGGATGGCTTACTTGTCCATCTATAATATTATCAGTGATGTCTAGCAACCCACGTAAGAAATTTTTATAACATTCCACTGCTTTTGCAAAATATTCTGCTTTGTCAAAATTCGCACTATTTAGCTTAACATAAAATGCACCCTTAGAACCTACAGGCACAATAACACTATTCTTTGTCATTTGAGCCTTCATAAGACCTAGAGCTTCAGTTCTATAGTCCTCTCTGCGATCAGACCATCTAATACCTCCACGCGCTACTTTACCTCCACGCAAATGTACTGCTTCAAAATCATTGCTATATACAAAAATCTCTGCGTATGGCAAAGGTAATGGGAGTCCTGGCACCTGTTTAGAATTGAGTTTAAATGATAAATATGGTTTATGATGTCCATTTTCTGTAGTTTGATAACAATTTGTACGAGTCATTGCTTCAATAACCCCTTGTATTGTGCGCAGAATTTTATCCTCTACACCATCAGTCACATCATTTAAATACGTTGTTAGTGACTTTGAAATAGATATTATATTAGTACAAGTTGTAGGATCTGGTGAAAATTTTGCTTCAAATAATTTTATAAGCAATTCAGAGAAACTATAATGTTTTACCATCACCGTCTGCACATATTCTCTACCATATAAAAAACCCATCTGGACTACATACGCCGTAACTGCTTTTAATATATTCACTTGCTTCCATTTAAGCCCACCTATAACAATTAACTGACATAGTGTGTCATTTTCAAGCTCCCCTATAGACAAGTTATGTAAAGCTTCTTCAACGTTATGCTTTATCTTTTCAAATGAGAATTTTGTGTCTACATTAGTAGATAGTATAAACTCACATATCCACTTCGTTTTATTTGCAATAGATATCGCAAACATTTGTTCACTTAAACCCTTAAATCCAAGATTTTCTATTAAAGGCAATATATCAGATAGAAATAACTTCTGAGAGCTATAGATTTTCATACTATAGTCATGATTTTTTATTTTTTGCAGATTAAATAATGTGGTGTTTTGAGAATTGAGTTTGTTTAAATATTCATAGTCATTAGCGCCTTCTATTGCAGAATATTTATACTGATATTCCTTAGGAAAAATATTTTCTGGAATATTATTAGTATCTTTATTGACCAACGCTAAAGATTTTACAAAGGCAAAATGCCACTGAGCTGAAAGATTATCTAGCTCTGACTCAATATCAGACAAAGAAAATTCTGCTATAGTACTATTAATTTCCAAAGTGACATATAAATAGCAAAAATTACCACTAATATCTGTTATTTCTTCAGTAATAACTTTGGTATCAAACTTAGATATAAGATATTTGATTATGGCCAGATGCACTTCTGGTGTTAAGCGTTCTATAGGCATAAATACTAGCACATTTAAAAACTCTCCAGAACTATCATGCTGTATAAATAATTTAAGAGTTTTTGCAACCATAGCTGAAAGAATATGTAAGCATATGCAGTATAAATCTTCCTCATCTATCTGGAACAATGCATCTCTGGGAAAGGCTTCTGCTATTAAAAATAATTTTCTGTAATTATACCCACCTTTTTTGAAGCCAGAACGCTGCAGCACATAATGAATCTTGTTGCTTAAAATAGGTATATTTTGAACAGATTCAGTATGTAGAGTTGATGTGTAAAAACCAAAAAATATAGTACCACCATTTTGGTTGCGCACTAATATATAATCTATAAATTTTCCAAGATTAAGTTCTGAAATTTTATTCATTTTACCTAGCAATAGGTCGTTACCATAACTAGCTAAAGCTTTTTTTATTATATCATCTAAATGTTGCCTATCTGATTCAAATACCGAAGAATCTCCACAAACTTCGTCTAAAGCCATCTTAGAGTTATAACTCAAAGAGCCAAGAAATACAAAATGACCTGCTCCTACCCATTCCAGAAACCTAATGTCATCCTCAATATATTTAGCGCTTTTTATTACGCTATTAAGCTTTTCTAAGCAAGCAGTGGATGAATTCACCGTAATTGCAATTTTTTTTAATAACTCCTCACATTCTTTGATCAATAAATGTTGCGTAGCTGTTGAAACTTTATCTAAAATAGCAAATACTATCGATTCATCATGATTTCCTTCCGAAATATCTTCTAATTCTCCATTGCTGGAACGCTTAATATTTATTACGGGATGTAGGAGAATTTGAATATTTACATTATGTTTTTTGAGCAAATATTTGATAGAATCTACTATAAATGGCTTATCACTTGTAAGTATTTGAAGTACACTGCCACCATATTTTTTATGTTCATCTTTTAAAAATAATATTTTATCCTGACCTATATCGCGCTTTTGGCAGAGAGTAAAGGCATCCTCAGCAATTGAGGCAAAAAAATCTGCTTTATTTGGCTCCATATAATCAACTGGTAGGTAAGCGTAGAATTTTTGTACGAATTCTTTGAAAACCACTGACTCATTTTGTTTGATTGCAGTATCAATTATATGTTTTCTATATGACGGATTCTCACAGACTAGATTAGTCTGAATAGTATTTTCAAGATATCGAGGCATAATTAATCCTTTGTGAGGTATATGTTGGTATTTAGTATACAAAAAAACTATGAACTATTATATAGCGCAAAAGAGTTTGAGGCGCAATAACCAAAAACCACTTGTTATACTACATCAACGATATCTATCTTTCAATACGTGTATAATTTATATGAAAATTTCTTAAGAAAAGCTTATCAAGCATTATATTATCATTTATTGATACATTTTTGTCACATTAAATAAGGATACAGTCACTATTCTCTATCCCATAGCTTTATTATAGCTCTTTGTTAAATGCTCAATATTTACCTTGGTATATCTTTGAGTAGCAGATAAATCACTATGCCCTAAAAGCTCTTGAATAGAACGCAAATCTGCTCCGTTTTCTAAAAGATGCGTTGCAAAACTATGCCGAAAAGCATGGGCTGATGTATATTCTGGAAGACCAAGAAGACGCCTTAGGTCAATAAGTCTACGACTAAATACTCCTGCGCTTAAAATCTTGCCTTTTTCACCTCTAAACATCGGCTCATTATCCTCCAATTCAAAAGGCATTACTGCTAAATATTCTTTTATTATTCTTTTCGCCTCATCAATCAATGGAATCACTCTCTCTTTGCCACCCTTCCCTTTGATCAAAATATAGTCGCTTTTTATATGGTTATTTGTAATAGATAAAGCCTCGGATATACGAAGCCCTGAAGCATAAATTAACATAAGCAAGGCTTTATCCCTAAGAGAGACCCAATTATTCTCATTCATTGTCCATTCTGTAGAATTAATTGCTCTCATTACTTCTTCAAAACTTAGGGATTTAGGGAGAGATTTAGCTTTTTTAGGACTGCGCATATTCATTACTGAATGATTTGCACTACCTGTTACCTGATAGGTGAATTTATAGAAACTTTTTATTCCTGACAAAGCGCGGCCGTTTGAAGCATTCGAAAAATTGGAGTTTTTACGCTTAGACAACCAGCTTCTCATTAGCTGAATATCAGCTCCAATTATATCACACAACTGCACTGGAGCAGCATTATATTCATGTATAAATGATATAAATTCCTCCATATCATGACGATATGAAATAAGCGTATGCTCTGAATAACCCCGTTCATGACGCAAATATTCAATCCATTTTTCTATCATATCTTTTGGCATATTATCATGCTATTTCGTTTAATTTTAGCTCTGCCACATCATTTAACATTAGCTTCATTGTAGGAAGAGAGATTTTTGCTACCATATTACCTTCAGATGGAATAAAAATTGTTATATGAGTATTTGCACCATCTTTTTCATTCCTTTTATTTAACAAAGCTCCCGTTAATTGTTCTAATTGCATTATATTATCAAGCTTGATTGTCATTTCATGCAAATCTCTATTCAAATATTGCTGAATATCATAAAATTTTATAGCGGTAAGCCTTCCACTTCCTTCATCCTTAAACATATCACATGTTACGACTACCATTTTTTGCACTTCTAAAAGCTCTACATATTCCTTTAAAACCGACTCATTAAAAATAGTCACTTCAAAATTCCCATATTGATCAGATAATTGTACGGTTATAAATCTTCCTCTAGAAGACATACGGGAATCTTTTTTCTGAATAATCCCAGCAATATCTATTTTGTAACTTCCAGGTTTAATATCATTTTTTATTTGATATGAGTTTTTGGCATTTTTAGACTCTAACATTTTACTATATTTTGCTAAAGGATGCTCACGCAGAAATACTCCGCATACTTCAAATTCCATAATAGATTTCTCTGTGTTTTCCAAATCATCTGCTTTCTCAAGAACATACTCTACATCAGCACTAAGGAGACTGATTTGCTGCATCTGCATTTCATGATGATAACTATTTGCATGAGAAATTAATTTAGGAATACTAAGCAAAAGCTCATTGCGATTTAGATGCAGATTATCAAAAGCGCCTGCCTTTATAAGATTTTCTAATCCTCTTCTATTTAATGCTTTTGTGGGCATACGTTCCACAAAATCCATAACACTAGAAAATGGACGAATCTTTCTTTCTGCAGCTACGATATCCCCAAAAACTATAGTCACGTTTTTAATAGCACCAAGGGCAAATAGAATATGTTTCTTACCAGAAACTTTATTACTAGAATCATACATTATTGTATCAGAATTATTTCCGATTCTAAAAGACCCATAAGACTTATTCACATCAGGTGGTATGATTTCTATTTCATAATTATTAGCTTCTTGAATAAAAAGATTTACTTTATCACTATCACCAATGTCGAGATTTAGGCAAGTTGTAAGAAATTCGGCAGGAAAATTTGCTTTTAAATATGCTGTTTGGTATGAGATTGTACCATATGCTGTAGCATGAGCCTTATTAAATCCATAGCCAGCAAATTTAGCTACAGAAGCAAAAATATTAGCGGCTTGTTCTTCGCTTACACCATTCTTTTTTGCCCCCTCAATGAACATTGCTTCTTGATCATTCATTTCAGATTTAATTTTTTTACCCATGGCACGACGCAACAAATCAGCGGCTCCTAAAGTATAGCCTGCAAGTATTCTTGCTATTTCCAATACTTGTTCTTGGTAAATAATTACACCATAAGTTTCCTTTAAAGTTTTCTCTAATTTGGGGTGTAGATAATCTGGCGCTTGTCTACCATGTTTGCACGAAATATAGGCTGGAATATTATCCATTGGCCCTGGTCTATAAAGAGCACCTATGGCGATCAGATCTTCAATACAGTCTGGTTTTAATTTACGTAGAGAATCTTTTACCCCAACACTTTCAAACTGGAACACACCAGAAGATTCGCCATGAGTAAGCAATGCATATGTTTTATCATCTGTAAAAGGAAGATTTGCTATATCAATATGAATATCCTGCTCTTCTATTAATTTGACGCATTTATCTATCAATGTTAAGGTTTGCAGCCCTAAAAAGTCAAATTTCACAAGCCCTACAGCTTCAGCATATTTCATAGAATATTGGATTATAAGCATATCTGAAGATGGGTCTTTATAGAGTGGTAAAATCTCCACTAAATCTGTTGCACCTATAACAATGCCAGCAGCATGAACAGAAACATGTCTATGCACGCCTTCAAGGATTAAAGCTGTGTCCAGCACTTGTTTTATAAGCTCTTCTTCACCTTTAAGGCTATATAAACCACCACCCCTCGCAGCTTGGCCAAGTTCTGCTACTTCATTTATAGCCTGTCCTAGGGTTACAGGGCTAATGGCGTTAAATGGGACTAATTCTGTAAGATAATCAGCGTACTCATATCGCAATCCAAGCACACGTGCTACATCTTTAATCACTGCTTTGGCTTGCATTTTTCCAAATGTAATAATTTGGCCTACTTTATTATCACCATATTTACCACGAACATATTTTATTACCTCATCACGGCGTTCTTGGCAAAAATCTATATCAAAGTCTGGCATAGAAATACGCTCTGGATTTAAAAAGCGTTCAAATAAAAGCCCAAATTTTATAGGGTCTACATCTGTAATAAGAAGGCTCCATGCCACTACTGAACCAGCTCCAGAACCCCTTCCAGGACCTACTGGAATACCATTATTTTTGCTCCATCTTATAAAGTCAGATACTATAAGAAAATATCCGGAGAAATTCATTTTACATATTATACCAAGCTCATACTCTATGCGATTTATGTAGGTATCTCTTATTTCTTTTTGATCTTTTTCAGCAATATTATCCAGCATAAATTTCTGCTTAAGACGCTTCTCCAAACCTTCGTGAGCGTCTTTGCGTAGTAAAGCTTCCTCACTTATATCTCCACTAACAAAATTAGGAAGAGTTGGTGGATTGGGCTCTGCCATTACTGAGCAGCGCTCCATAATATATCGAGTATTTTCTATTGCTTCAGGCAAATCATAGAATAATTCTACCATCTCAGCTTCTGATTTAAAATAACACTGATTACTCACGTGTTTCCTCTCAGAAAGCTCTTTTACCACACCTTCTGCAATACATAAAAGCACATCGTGAGCATCATGGAGCTCTATGTTTTCAAAAAATATATTATTTGTTGCAACTAATGGCAATTCGCATTCTATAGCTAAATTTATATATGCTTCTTCTATGGTTTTTTCTTTTTCTAAACCATGTCGCATAATTTCCATGTAGAATCTATCACCTAAAAGCGTTTTAAATTCTTTTGCATATTTTGTTGCTAGATCATTATTTTCTGAAACCAATGCTTTTCCTATATGACCATTTATGTAGCCAGAAAGCATTATTAAGCCCTCTTGATGTTGAGTTAGATCCTCAAAAGTAATTTCTAGATTATTACCACGCTCTGGTTTTGTATAAATATGGCTAACTAATTTGAGTAGATTCTTATACCCAATATTATTCTTTGCTATTAATACAACCTCTCCTAATTCTCCATAAAATTTTAGGTCAAGAATAACTCCATGTATAGACTGAATCCTCTTTTTCTTTGCTTCCATAGCAAATTCCAAAGACCCAAAAAGGTTATTTCTATCTGTAAGAGCAATAGCAGGCATCTGTAGTTTTTTAGCTTTTTCTACGATAGCATCTATTTTAAGAGCGCTCTCTAATAACGAATAAGAGCTTTGTAGTCTTAGATGTATAAATTTAGTGTCAGTCACTTCATTTTTCCATATATTTCAGCGTGATAATTAGTAGAGATAATAGCCATTATTAAGCCTTCTGATGTTACATTTTATAAGGAAAAAAGTCAATTTAAAGTGATGTGAAATTTAGGGAGACGTGAACCATTTCAGCAAATGTTTTTAGGATTTTATGCAACCTTTGGCTAAAAGCGCCTTATGTGTCGTATTATTACCACGTGTATTAATTTATTAATTTTCATGCGCTTCTATAATAACATATAGTTCACTGTTATATGTTATTATAGAATTGTTAAAAAGAGAGATTTTATATGTCTACCGCTGGTACAGGACGCGTTCCAAATAATCCTAGAGTGTCAAGTGCTACCACAGCCCCAGACCCAGGCTCAGATACTGATCCAAAATTAGGTCAAGAATCTGCGACTCCATTAGTCGCAAATACCACCTCTTCGGTGCCACTAGCTAGAAATGCATCTCAGGCATCAGAAGTAAAAACACAGGGGTCAATTACACAACCAGTAGCAAATACCGACACTTTACTAACCCCACCTGGAACTTCACAAAATTCTATAACACCATCAATAGGTAATACATCTCGAATTCCACCAACTGCTCCCACTCTATCACCTCATGCACCAGGAGCAAATTCAATCCCTGCAGCTGAACAAAGCCCACCTGCTCCAGCACAGAGCGAAGCTGCTAGTATTCCCGCACCAGATACCACAGAAGATGAGGCCAAGAAAAAAAAACTCCTAACTGCTGATGGTAGCGGAGGAGTATGGAGTCGTATGAGAACATGGGTAAAAAATCACAAATTAGCTACTTTTGGAATAGTGTTAGCCTCTACAGCTACATTAGCGTTAGCAGGCCCTGCTCTTGTTGCTGCAGGACCTTTACTAGCCGCTGCTGCAGGAGTGGCTTTAGCCGGTTGCGCTATAGCAGGAGCTGGTTGGCTTATTTACAAGGGAATGCAAGGTGGAACTAAAGGGTTAGCAGAAGGGTGGAATGGTGTAAAAGCAGCATGTGTTAACGTGGTAGCAAAAACCGTAGAAGTTGCAAAAGCAGTATTTATCACAGCCCCCAAAAAACTCTTTAGTAATATAGTCAATGGGTGTAAAAGTGCAGCAACCTGGCTGAAAAATATAGGCAAAAAAAAGGAATCTCTATTAGCTAATGATGATTTACAAAATCTGCAAACACCCCCTCCTACACCAGCCCCATCCCTTACATCTCAACACTCTATTGCGGATTCACAACTCACAAATTCACCGCCTCAAAACACTGCATCAATATCAACTACATCACAAGTAACCAATGGGACCAGTCAACCTTTACCTCCAGCTGTAGCAGCTTTGCAAAGACACCAACCAGCCAAACCTTTAGTTGTAACTCCGACTACACCACCTCCAACCCCTCGCTCACCTACGACTAATCGAACACCTCATAACGTAGGACAATAAATGGATTGATTATGTCTAATACAGAACCAAATATAGATCAGAAAAACCTTCAAGCACAACCTCCATCTCCAAACCTAATGAATGATATTCCAAAACAAGGTCTAGGTTGGATTCCTATGGCATTTGCTATAGCAACACTTATTCCGACTTCTCTTTGGATGTTTCCAGATATAATATGGTCAAAATGGCTGCCAGATAGAGATTATTTGATGAAAATTTCTATAGGAATAGCTCTAATTGCACTTGGGTTGAAACTAAATACTTGGCTTAAGAACAAAAGTGAATCCACTTGGGATTCCAAAAGCAATATTGAAATTGGAGGTAGTGGTGGTGGAAGCTCCAACAAGAATGCTAACTTATCTACACAAATACAAGACCCTTTTCAAAGCAAACCTCTAACTAAATCATATTCCATGATGAATCAAGTAGGCGGCAAAGGAAAATTCAAAGAAGTCGGTCATTATAGACATGAAGAAAAATTGCAAAACGATGGTATGATGATGAGTGACAAAATAGGAAGCTGGGGAGGTACAGATGGTGCTTCTGGGGGAGCCACAGATTCTGCTGGCAGATCTATACAGAAAAAGCAAGTGACACGGTAGAGTCAATACCAGATAGCCTTTTCAAGGTCTATTGCCAAATTATCTACTGTAGGAGCAGATTCGGTTGGGTCTAGATTTTCTTCTCTTATAAGCGCAATACCATTTTTATTATATCCGGAACAAAACATACCTATTTTTTGACCATAAGAGACTATCTCGGTTCCATATTTAATACTATCTAAACCATTTTCTGCCGTAATTTTATATATTTTTTTACGAACCTGCCCCTGATATTTTGTTCTAGAAATCACCTCTTGCCCAACATAGCATCCTTTACTATAACTAATTGCATTCAGCTCTTCTGCTCCATATTCTTGAGGCATTGCTTTATCGTAGAGCAAATCTATTCCTCCATCTGGTATGGAATAATTATATTTATCTTCCTTATATGAATTATCTTCTGATATTTCATTTGACGTGATAAATCTGTACCCTAATTTTTCAAAACGTGGATCTTTATAATATATTTCTACATTTGGTACCAGTCTACCATAACATATTTTGCTAATCTCACTAATATCTTCAATATTGACTTTCATATTGATTCTATACATATCAAGCTTTTGTAACAAAACATCTTTTGTAGATTCTGATATATCTAGTAAAAAACTATCTTCCACTCTAATTATAAATATGTCAAATAGGAATCGTCCTTGTGGTGAAAGCATCATGGCATATATTGGTTTGTCTGAATATATGTCATTTGTTATAAGATTTTGAAGAAATTTAGCAGAATCTTCGCCTGTTATTTTGAGCAAGCTGCGATCACGTAATATTGAAGTCATGATTATGTCCTAGTTTTATCCAAACACAGCGTAGTAGCTATCACCCAGCCTTTTTACGAGGTACTTTAGCAGGAGCCATATCCTGAACTATTGGCTGAACTTCACCATCTACTACAGCTTTAGTAATAATCACTTTCTTACCCTTATTATCAGACAGATTAAACATTGTATCCAACAGCATATTTTCTAAGATTGCTCTGAGACCTCTAGCTCCAGTTTTACGCTCTAAAGCCCTTTTGGCAATTGCATCTAAAGCATCTTTCTCAAATTCCAAAGTAGCTCCATCTATTGAGAAAAGCTTAGTGTATTGTTTTGTTAAAGCATTTTTAGGCTCTGTAAGAATCTGGACTAAAGCATCATGGCTTAATTCTTCTAAAGTCGCAACAACTGGCAAGCGTCCAACAAATTCTGGGATTAATCCAAATTTGATCATATCTTCCGCTTCCAGCTTTTTTAAAGCTTCACTTGGGTTAATACTATTTTTAGCAAATACTTGTGCTCCAAAACCTATACTGCCACCAGATATACGATTTTGTATTGTATTTTCAATACCAACAAATGCCCCTCCACAAATGAAGAGTATATTTGTAGTATCAACTTGCACAAAATCTTGTTGTGGATGCTTTCTTCCACCTTGAGGCGGAACGGAAGCAATAGTACCTTCCATTATTTTAAGCAATGCTTGCTGTACCCCTTCACCAGAAACATCTCTAGTAATAGATGGGTTATCTGACTTACGTGTTATTTTATCTACTTCATCAATATAAATAATCCCTCTTTGTGCTTTTTCTACATTGTGATCAGCAGCCTGCAATAATCTAAGGATTATATTCTCTACGTCTTCTCCCACATAACCAGCTTCTGTGAGCGATGTAGCATCAGCCATGGTAAATGGTACATCTAATATTTTTGCTAAAGTTTGTGCAAGTAGCGTCTTACCAGAGCCTGTTGGCCCAATTAACAATATATTAGATTTTGAAAGCTCAACATCTGTATTGCCCTTATCCAAATGCTCTAAGCGTTTGTAATGATTATACACAGCTACAGATAATACTTTTTTAGCATAATCTTGCCCAACGACATAATCATTTAACGTTGCATACACATCTTTTGGTGTAGGCAATTTCGATATATCAGGTTTATTTGTTTCTTTTAATTCCTCTTTAATTATATCATCACAAAGAGTAACGCATTCATCACAAATAAATACCGTAGGTCCAGCTATAAGCTTTTTTACTTCTCCTTGTCCTTTACCACAAAAAGAACAATATAACATCTTTGTATCACTATTTCCCATCAACTAACCTCAAAATTAAACACGGTATTTGTTATTTTTTAATCTTTTCTACTTTTTCAATAGAAGAGCGATCTGTTATTACTTTATCAATAATACCGAACTTCAGAGCTTCTTCAGGACTCATGAAATTATCGCGTTCTAAAGCATGAGCCACAGTGTCTCTTTTTTGTCCTGTATGTTTCATATATATACCATACAGAGATTCTCTGACTTTTAGCATCTCTTTCGCATGAATCTCTATATCTGTTGCTTGCCCCCTATATCCACCTAATGGCTGATGTATCATAACCCTACTATAAGGTAGAGCATATCTCATACCTGGCTCACCTGCTGCAAGTATTATAGAACCAAATGAGCATGCTTGACCTATACATATAGTACCTACTTTTGGTTTGATATATTGCATAGTATCATATATAGCAAGACCTGAGGTAACTACGCCACCTGGAGAGTTTATATACATCCATATTTCTTTCTCGGGGTTTTCTGCTTCTAAAAATAAAAGCTGAGCTACAATAAGATTTGCCATATGATCTTCGAACTCCCCTGAGACGAAAATAATACGTTCTTTAAGTAGACGGGAATAAATGTCATAGGAGCGCTCTCCGCGACTTGTCTGTTCGACAACAATAGGCACAAAAGTCATAGAATTCTCTCAATAAAGTCTAGGCACAAATGGTAGCCCAAATTATTTTTAAAGTAAAGTATAAAAAGATTTCTGCTCAGCAACCTATCTGCTTATCTATGATGGGGCGAATGACCGGGCTTGAACCGGCGACCCTCAGTTCCACAAACTGATGCTCTAACCAACTGAGCTACACTCGCCATAAGAATTGAGGGAAAATAATAATATACTAGCCTTATGAAGTCAAGGGTTTTCACTGTTCATCTCAAGCTTAGCAAGCTCCACCTCTGCTCTAAGCTCTATATCATCAATTACTTTTTGTAAATCTGGAAATTGCAATTTTATCTTAGATTTTTTTATAGCCTCATTTAATTTAGATATATTATCCTTAGATAATTCACCAGATATAAGACCCATTCTAATCTCACTTAGTTCTTTTAACAAACCACTTCCTACTTGCTTCATTTTTTCTAAGTCAGCAGCATAACTATCTACTTCTTGTAAAGTCCATAATGAGCTAACATTAACTCTGGTAGCACTTACTTCTTTAGATTCTAATTCACTGGTTTCTTGACCTATTACGAAGGCTGTTCCAGAATTTATAGACTTTCTTTTTGTAGAGGTAATATTTTTCTGGACAATTTCGCTAACTTGCATAATTTATATTAGGTAATTATATTTTTTTCAAAATACAACTTTTTATAATATGTTTCAAACACTTACTCAAAATCTAACCAATATTTTTAATAAATTGCGAGGTCACGGTGCTTTAACCGAAGAACATATTGACAATGCAATGCGAGATTTAAGGGTAGCATTACTTGAAGCTGATGTTTCACTAAATGTAGCCAAAGAGTTTATCAACTCAGTCAAAGATCGAGCAAAGGGACAAGAAGTAATAAAATCTGTTACTCCTGGACAAATGGTTGTGAAGATTTTTCATGACGAACTTATAAAAATACTTTCTAGCGAAGAAGAGGCTCAAAAATTAGATCTTAAAGCCTCCCCTCCTGTAAATTTCATGATGATAGGTCTGCAAGGTAGCGGCAAAACTACCTCTTCTGCAAAACTCGCTCTGCGTCTTAAAAATCAAGGTAAAAAATGCCTTTTAGTCTCTCTTGATACTTATAGACCCGCGGCCCAAGAGCAACTAAAAATTTTGGCAGACAATATAGGCGTTGACTCTATCCCTATAGTATCTACAGAAGACCCTATAACAATCACTAAAAGAGCAATAAAAGAAGCTAAACTTGGTGGCTATGATATTGTGATTTATGATACAGCTGGACGGCTACATATAGATCAAACAATGATCGATGAGTTGCACGAACTCAAATCACTAATAAAACCAACTGAGATATTATTTGTAGCAGATTCAATGACTGGACAAGACGCTGTGCTTGTAGCTCAGAATTTTAATGACGCTCTTTTTATCACTGGAATAATACTTACTAGAATAGATGGCGATGCACGTGGTGGTGCAGCTCTAAGCATCAAATATGTTACTGGAAAACCCATAAAATTTCTAGGTGTAGGTGAAAAAACTGACGCTTTAGAAGAATTCCACCCTGAGAGGATTGCTTCAAGAATTCTTGATATGGGAGATATAGTATCATTTGTTGAAAATGCTGCTGCAAATATTTCACAAGAAGAAGCTGAGCTTGCTCTAAAAAAAATGAAATCAGGACAGTTTGGATTAGATGAATATCTTTCACAACTCCGTTCTATAAGCAAGATGGGTGGTATAGCCAAGATAATGGGCATGATGCCTGGCATGGGTGGTATGATGGGAAAGATAGATCCTAATAAAATGGATGGCAAAGTGATATCACATCAAGAAGCTATAATACTATCTATGACAATTAAGGAACGTAAAAATCCAGACTTACTCAATGCTTCACGCAGAAAGCGTATAGCAGCTGGTTCAGGTAGAAATGTACAAGAAGTCAACAAGTTGATGAAGCAGTTTTTGCAGATTCGCGACATGATGAAAAAAATGGGCAGGATGGATCAGAAATCTCTCATGCGTAGTGGTCTCGGGAAGTTATTTGGCTGACTAATTACATGAACGTATCCATGCGTCATACCATTTGAGCAAACAGGGGAATTTGTAGTCGTCATTGTATGAAGAGACCTTTAGGAACATAGCGCTCTGGTTTATCAACTCCTAAAATGCAAGGTATTCATAGGATGGCACGCTCGCTCGTAATAACAAGCGCTTGTGGCAACTTGTGGTATACCCGGGCCAGTCTACAGTCGGTGTTATTCAACCTAGAACAGAATCCAGTAATTTAAAACCTGGATTCTGCTCCAAAACCTTTTATTTCAACGCAGCCAAACCTTCTTTAAGACCTTTAGCAGACATAGTAATATTGATCTGCTTACCTTCTATTGAAATAATGCCAACATATGACTCTGTAGCATTAGCAATGGCATCTATATCTTGCTTTGTCAAATCTGCTACAGCTATACAACCGAAAGCTTGGCAATTTGTAAATTTACCAGGAGCAATTATCATGTCTTTTCCAAGAATAATAGAAGTACCTGATTGCAAACTGGTTCCGAATGGCAGAATTTGAAGCATTTTCACTTCTTTCGCTTTGCCAAAATATCCAACTCTAAATGTAGCTATATGTTGAGGATTTTTTTCATCCTTTTCATTTTTTGATGTAAGTACTTGAGATAAAAAGCAAACCTGTTTGTTTTTTTCATCTTTTTCACATCCAACAACCCAATCTCCAAATCTTTCGCCTTCTTTCATATTTGCATGAGCGCTATATGTACGAGAAAATAAAACTATTAAAGTCACTATTGCCAACCCAGACAATGTAAATAATATTTTTTTAGTATCTAGTTTTGTCATAAAAATCCTATAATTCATTAAGAACGATGTAGTATTTTATATGATTTCAAAAAAAAAGCAAATTAATTTGCCTTTGTTTGTATCATTTGTCACACAGTAGTGTTTTATTAAATACTATTGAAAGGAAAAAAGCAATTGACATTAATCAAGTGAATGTTAACATGGACCAAACTGAATTCATGATTATTAATGGAGATTACAATGTCTAAAACTATAGCTAAACGTCCGAGACCTTTACAAAAACTTATATCATTTACAGAACAAGATTTAGATATGATAAAAAACGAACTAAAGGAAGGTTGGAGAGTTGTTAGCTTAGTGGCCACTGGCTCCAGATACGTTGGGGTAATTGAACAAATGGACAAAAATAGCGATGGAGAGTCAGTTTATATCCCGCCACGTAAAAAAATTAAATTAGTAGGATAAGTTTAGACAATTAATAAGTTCCACAAAAAAATGATTGACATTAATGAAGAAAATGTTAATATAGCCATGATTTAATTCATGATTTAGCGGAGTATTGATATATGTCAGAAGTACCAACAAAACGTCCTAGGCCTTTACAAAAACTCGTTTCTTTTACTGAGCAAGATTTTGACGTCATGAAAAATGAACTCAATGACGGCTGGAGAGTTGTTAGCCTTGTTGCGACTGGATCTAGATACGTTGGTGTAATCGAACAAATGAATAAACACGAAACGTCTCTTAATGATGACTCTATTTACATTCCACCACGCAAAAAAATCAAACTTGTAATCTGATTTTGACAACTTAATAAATACCAATTGACAAAAACAAACAAATAATTATAATGATCACATTATGATAAAGAATTTTAATACGCAAACATCGTCCTTTTCTTCTATAGTGATTATTGTGGGTGCATAACCCATATACACAACATCCCCCTATAAGACTTACATTACTAAAATATATAGAGACCTAAATAAAGGTCTAGCACAATCTATAATGAGTTTATTATGTATAAATTTAAAATTATATTTACTACTGGTCTTGCGATGTTTGCAATGTTTTTTGGATCAGGAAATTTAGTAGTTCCTCTACAACTTGGCGCAGAGTCTGGAAACCAATATCTTATATCAAGTATAGGGTTTCTTATAACTGGCGTAGTAATGCCATTTTTAGGCCTGTTCAGTGTAATGCTGTATAACGGAGATAGAAAAAAATATTTTGGGTTACTCGGAAAAAGAGAGCCATTTTTATTAACTCTAATTCTCCTTCTGTTGATGGGACCATTCGGCGTTGCCCCACGATGCATCATTGTTGCATATGGGGGTATAAATGCCTTATATCCAGGTTTATCTTTATTATGGTTTAGTATATTTTTCTCCTTCATCGTGTTATTAATAATATGGGAACAGAATAATATAGTGCCTATTATTGGTAAATTTTTAGGGCCTATAAAAATATCGACTATTATTATTATCATTATAGCTGGATTACTCTATGCACCAGAACTCACACCACAATCCACTCAGATAAATCCTTTTCTTACTGGGATATTTGAAGGATATCAAACTATGGACCTACCCGCTGCATTCTTTTTCTCCGTTACAATAGTGCAATATTTAAATAAAGCGGTAAAAAATAAAGACGATGTACTTGGTATTAGCTTGGCTTCTGGCGGAGTAGGCGCTGCTTTGATAGCCAGTATATATATGTGCTTCACTACTCTAGGAGCGCATTATTCCGAAATACTTAGTGGTATGCCACCAGAGCAGTATTTGGCTATTATAGCGCATTATGCACTTGGGGAAAATGCAGTATTGATTTTTGCCATTACAATGTTTTTAGCCTGCTTAACTACTGCCACAGCATTATGTAGGTTATTCGCAGAATTCCTATCACATGATATTTGCCGCGACCGTATTTCATGGAAATCATCTAGCTTAATAACAGTAGGAACAACTTTTTTACTATCTTTAACTGGCTTCGCAACTATTGCTACAATACTTGGAACAATACTTACTTATGTTTATCCAGCCTTAGTTGTACTTGCTATATCATCGCTGTTTAGTAAATATGCAAAGTTTAAATACACACGACATGCGTTTTGGATAACGATATTTTTAGGAATAATATTTAAGTTGCTATATTCTTAAAGTACAAAAACAAAAAAAGCCTGGAAGATAAACTTCAGGCTTTTTCAATCTATTAAAACACTAATAAATTATTTTGCTGCTTCTGCTGCTGCTGCATCTTTTGCACCTTCTGCTTCTGCATCAGTTGCTTTTTTAGCATCAGCTTGAGTAGTAGCGTCTGTTGTTGTTGCGTCAGACGCAGCACCAGCATATGCCAATGTTGAAGCTAATAGAATAGCTGCAAGTGTCAATGATTTTGTCATAATATAAACTCATTTTTTGTTGTTAACGGTACGTGCATTATATATAACAACTAATATGTAGTCAATACCAGCCCTACATATAATTCGTACCATGTTGTTTTTATACATCAGCACTATCTCTAGATTTTATTTTTATATATACTAAGCTTAAATGACAATATTTTATATGTTTTATAAACTATGAGTATCAAACGTATTATAGAAGAAGCACCAGAGACTCCAGGCATATATCAGATGATGGATGAAAATGGGACTATTTTATATATAGGTAAAGCTAAAAACATAAAAAAACGTCTCCAGAATTATATAGGCAATAATCTTACAACAAAGACGTTGCTGATGCTTCGTCAAATAAAGATTATAGAATATATAAAAACTTCAAATGAATCTGAAGCCTTACTCTTGGAATCTAGGTTAATAAAAAAATATCAGCCAAAATATAATGTGCTATTAAAAGATGATAAGTCATTTCCATATATTATGGTTACCAAAAATCAAGATTTCCCTCAAGTAATGAAACATAGAGGAAAAATCACCAATAGTGAGAATAAATTTTTTGGACCATTCGCAAATATTGGAGCAGTAAATAATTCTATCAAATTCCTTCAAAAAACTTTTAAATTACGTAATTGCACAGATTCATTTTTTTCAAATCGTACAAGACCATGTCTACAATATCAAATTGGTAGATGTAGCGCACCATGTGTTGGTAAAATTTCTAAAGAGATATATAGCGAATCTGTAAATCAAGCTATTATATTTCTTAGCGGAGAAAGTCAAAAATTACAAAATGACTTAGCTGATCAAATGACTATCGCAAGCAATAATATGGAATATGAAAAAGCGGCTGAGCTCAGAGACAAGATTCAAAATTTAAGCCATATACAACTTGGCAGTGATAATATAAAAGAAGGAATAAGAGATTTAGATGCAATAGCCGTAGCCGAAAAATACGGTATATATTGCGTTTCAATATGTTTCTACCGCAGTAGCCAATTTTATGGGAATAAATTATATTTCCCCACTGGTGAAAAAAATAACCTTTCGGAAGTCCTGTCATACGTTATAGGATTATTCTACCAAAATACAATTTGCCCTGAAGAAATAATGATAAACACGGAGATAGAAGATAAAGATATATTAGAAGAAGCATTATTTCAGCTACATAATAAACATACAAAAATATACATACCTGTAAAAGGAATAAAAAAATCCTTGATTGAAGCTGCTTTATCTGCTGCAGAAGAAGGTTTGAAAATTAAAATCAGAACCCAAAATACAAATCGAGAAATATTACAAGAAATTGCTAAATTATTTCATATACCAAACATCCCCGAACGTATCGAGATATACGATAATAGTCATATAATGGGTAGTCATGCCGTAGGAGCTATGGTAGTTTCCACTCCAGAAGGTTTTAACAAAAGGGAATATAGAACATATAACGTAGAAAATAAATCTGGTGATGATTACGCAATGCTAAAAGAAGTAATGACAAAGCGTATGAAAAAAATAGCTGAAAATATCGGATCTATACCTGATTTGATTATTATTGATGGAGGAAAAGGACAGTTATCTACTGCAAAAGCAGTTATGGAAAAAATGGGATTAATTCTTAATATGGTCGCTATGTCAAAAGGAATAGACAGAAACTCAGGACGCGAGATATTTCATACAATACAAGGAAATGAATTTACCCTAGATAAAAATGCACCTGCTATGAAATATTTACAAATACTCAGGGATGAGGCCCATAATTTTGCTATAAGTAAACATAGAAAAAAACGCTCTAAAGCAATTTATTTTTCTAGTTTAGACGATATAGAAAATATAGGCATTGCTCGTAAAAAAGCTTTGCTAAATTATTTCGGTGGAATCGAGGAAATAAAAGCAGCTTCAGTAGAAGAATTATCTAAAGTACATGGTATTAGTAAATCTATAGCCATAAAAATATACGAGACATTACATTAGCTATCTAAAAATCTATATATCACCTATACTTATCTAACATTTTGAGCAACAACTATTACCTCTATAACCACCGGTTGATAAACTCAATGATACTCCTTCATATTGACTAAAATTGTTTCAATTCTGCAATATGTTGTAGCATAATATACATAAAATATTATATCTATGTATTCAGCTGATCCAAACTATAGCAAAATTATGATATATGGACTGAGCAAATCAACATTTAAGTGGCAAAAATATGCGATGGAACAAAATAATAGAACTAACTGATGCTTTAGAAGAGAATTATCCTGATGAGGATTTATCTTCGCTTAGAATCACAGAAATATACGATCTCATACTAAGTCTTCCGGAATTTGAAGATGACCCCGATGAAGCAACTGATGGTCTTCTAAAATCTATATTAGAAGCCTGGAAAGAGCTTAGAGAAGAGCGTCATGGATAATATGATCTTAAAAGCACGCGATATTATAGATGATTACGATTTGTTTCTGGTAGATATATGGGGAGTGCTTCTTGAAGAAACGGAAGCATATCCTAATGTTGCTGACACTTTAAACTGGATTAGTAGTCGCAAGACTCTTTGCTTTCTTTCAAATACCCCAAGGCTTAGACCAGCTGTACAGGAAAGATTATCGAGCCATGGAGTGAATATCTCAGAAGATAGGATTTACACTGCTGGAGAAACAGCTGCGAAAATTCTGTATAATAGTCATAAATATCTGTCTATAAAAGATCCTGTAATATATTACTTAAGTGACCCACGATTTGCAGATTCTTACTCTGATATTAATTTAAATACTACAGACAGGCTTGAAGATGCTAATATCTTGCTAGTTACTGCAATGATTGAAGAAGGGGGGGTATTAACAAAATATGATGAGCTTTTAGACAAAGCTGCATCACTTGGAATAACTTGTATATGCGCTAACCCAGATACTATAATACCCACTCTGGGTAAACTAAGATATTGCCCAGGATACATAGTACGAAATTATAAGGGCAATTTAATATATACTGGTAAACCTCATGGAGAAATCTTCCAAACCGCTTTAGATGATTATTCACATATAGCTAGAGATAGAATATTAATGATAGGCGATACTCTAGATACTGATATTTTAGGAGCCACTAACGCTGGAATAAAATCAGCTTTAGTAGATACCGGAAATGCTGCAATATTATGTAAAGAAATGGGTGCAAAAAATCTTACAGAAATTAAAGATAAGCTATCACCACACCCATCAATTTTTCTTTCCCTCTCTTGATAACACAACCATCCTTACCATCAAAAATGATACCCCGCTTGTAATACTAAGAGCAAGGAATAGTGTAGTAAAAGCCACTATGGTAGTATAATCAATTTGGGATATAGCATAACTAACTATAGCTGTGATCATATAATATAAAGACCCAAAAATTGAACCCGCTGTACCACTAACCTCTCTGTAGTCTTCTAGTGCAAAATGCAATATATGTGGTACAGTAAAAGTATGCCCCATAGCATGTATCATAGAAGGCAGCATTATTATTAGCAAAGCGCTTAGTTTTGTTGAATTTTCATTTAAAAAGAATGACCCTATAAACATAATAACACACCCTATAATGCTCAAAGAAATACCACATCTAATTACCAAGTAGCTGCTAACATAGTTTTTTACAAGATATCTATTAGTTAGCCCCCCAAAAAGATTTGCAGCAGCTATTGCAATTCCTAGAAGACCATATTCTGATGGAGATAGTTTGAAATAATCTATAAAGATGAACGGCGCTTCTACATAAAAACCAAATGTCATCCCACTCACACACCCTACAATCAAAGCATATAACACAACTTTTTTATCAGTAATAACTTTTAAAAATATATCAAAATAAGAAGAATTACCTGCAAAGCCTATATATTTGTTCGTTTCAGGTAAATAATAACCACATAATGCTAATAATATTATGCCTAATAATCCTAGCATCCAAAAATTTGCAGTCCATCCTATATGTTCCGTGAGATATCCGCCCATTATAAGCCCCACTGATGGAATAAAGGAAAGGCTAATAGCAACCCCTACATATACATTCGCAAGAGCCGGTCCTTCAAATGAATCTCTGGCCATTGCTTGCGCTAACACTGATCCTACGCTTACTCCAAAAGCTTGTATAAACCTACATATAAGCAGGGCATAACAATTAGTAGCCTGACTACATAAA
>Ga0209550_10000775_pt1 | contig 30639 bp, 27 predicted proteins | sample LauGreSuBDMM15SN_2_FD_187567 | JGI IMG/M metagenome (GOLD analysis project Ga0209550, IMG submission 187567) | Freshwater lake microbial communities from Lake Michigan, USA - Su13.BD.MM15.SN (SPAdes) (version 5) | ecosystem: Environmental > Aquatic > Freshwater > Lake | place: Lake Michigan... | reverse complement strand
TTCATGCCCGACCACACGCCGGCAAAGCGGCTCAGCGCCAAGGCGTGCACACCCATGTCCAAAATGTCTTGCACCGACGCCGGGAAAAACACCGGCATGCCACAGGCCTTGAAGATGTGGTCGCTTTGGTGCGCGGCGGTGCTGCTTTTGGCCACATGGTCGTCACCGGCCACGGCCATCACCCCGCCCCAGGGCGTGGTGCCGGCCAGGGTGGCGTGTTTGAACACATCCGAGCAGCGGTCCACACCCGGGCCTTTGCCATACCAAATGCCAAACACCCCATCAAAGCGGCGGCTGGCCGGTGGCGCAAAGCCCAGTTGTTGGGTGCCCCACAAAGCCGTGGCGGCCAGCTCCTCGTTGACACCCGGCTGGAACACGATGTTTTGGGCTTGCAGATACGACTTGGCCTTCCACAGCGCTTGGTCGTAGCCGCCCAAAGGCGAACCCCGGTAGCCGCTGATGAAGCCAGCGGTGTTTTTGCCCTGCAAGGCATCGCGCTGGCGCTGCAACATGGGCAGCTTGACCAAGGCTTGCACACCGCTCATGAAGGCGCGGCCCTGGTCGAGGGCGTATTTGTCGTCCAAGGTCACTGTTTCCAGCGCTTGGCGGATGTGTTCGGGCAGCGGGGCGTTCATGGCTTGTCTCCTGGCACGGGGCTGGCTGACAGTGTAGGCGCAGGGCGGGGGTTTGTCAGCGCGGCCACAAGACCCACAGGCGCAGGTTTTGTTTGACCCGGCCGGCCAGCTCACCGGCAGCCGCGCCCGCACCGGCATAGTAATCGGCGCGCACCGCACCCACGATGGCGCTGCCGGTGTCTTGCGCAAACACCAAGCGCTGCACCCGCAGCGCCGGCCCACTGCTGGCCATCCACACCGGCGTGGCGTAGGGAATGGACTCGCGGTCCACGGCGATCGAGCGCCCCGCCGTCAGGGGCACGCCTTGGGCACCGCGCGGACCCGCATCTTCAGCGCCATCGTTCAAGGCCTCTTCGCGGAAAAAAACATAACGCGGGTTGGCCCACAGCATCTCTGGCACCCGCTGCGGATTGCGCGCCACCCAGGCTTTGATGCCGCCCCAAGTGGCGTCTCGCACCAGGCCTTGGTCGAGCAACCAGCGGCCCACGCTTTGGTAAGGCTGCTCGTTGGTGCCGGCAAAGGCCAGGCGCACCATGCGCGATCGACCGTCGGGCTCTTGGATGCGCAATTGCCCCGAACCTTGGATGTGCAGCACCAGCGCGTCAATCGGGTCGGCCAGCCAAGCGATTTCTTGCCCGGCCAAGGCTGCACGGGCCTCGGGCAAGGTGTCGAGTTGCTGGCGCGTGAACCAGGGCGCGCCCTGGCGCTGGGCCTGCTGGGCCGCCGCCGGGTAGGCGTACAGGGGCACGCCAAAGCCGGGCGCGGCTTGGCGTGAGGCGTTCATGATGGGCTCGTAATAACTGGTGAGCAGGCCCTCGCTGGCGCCCTGCACCGGTTCGACCCGGTAAGGCTGCAAGCGGCTGACCATCCACAAGCGTTGCTCGTCGGCGTCGGCAATGCTCAGCCGGCGCACATCGGCGCACAGGGGGCCAAACACGGGGCCAGGGCGTTCGCAGTTTTTCAGCCAGGCGTTCCAGGCCTCGTGCAAGCTGTCCTCGCTCCAACCGGGCAGCTCGTCCCAAGGCACGGGCGTCCAGCGGCTTTTGACCGGCCGATCGGGGGCGGGTGTGCCGGGCAAACCGGCCAAGCCCGCGCGCGGCACCCCCGTGGGTGCGGCTGGCACAGGCCGGGTCGGCTCGCTGGCGGGCCGCTCGGGCGCGGGCGCAGCCCATGGGGGATCGGTGCGGCTCAACACCGGTGCGCTGGGGCGCGGCGAAGGGGCACTGCACGCCACCAAGCTTCCTACAATCACGGCCATGAACCACCCCGAACTGGCGCGCTGAATGACACTCATCTTATTAGAGGCCTTGGGCGCGGGTTTGCTGCTGGTGTTCATCGTGTGGTGGACCATGTTTTCTGGCCGACCTTTGGACCCGCCCGCCGAGCCACCGGCGTCTCCCCAGCCGCCCGACGCGCCCCGGGAAGCGCAGCCGTCGGATCAGGCCACCGCCGAGGCACCCCAGCCAGGCGGTGTGGCCGCAACCGGCAACCCGGCCCCCAGCGTTGACACCGTTGCGCCAGCGGGTACGCCCACACCGCCCACACCCGACCGACGTTGACGCGCCTCACCCTGGCACACGCAAGCGGTTGGAGAGTTCGACGGCCGAGCGCACGGCCATTTTTTCGAACACCCGGGCACGGTGCACCTCGACCGTGCGCACACTGATGTGCAGTTGGTCGGCGATGAGTTTATTGGGCAAGCCCTCGACCACACAGTGCATGACCTCGCGTTCGCGCTCGGTGAGGCCGTCGATCAGTTCGGTCAAGCTTTTCTGGATTTGCTGAGCGTGCAGCTGCTGGGCTGATCGCTGCAAGGCCTGTTCGACCCGGTCCACCAGCGAGTTGTCAGAGAAGGGCTTTTCGCAAAAATCAAAGGCACCGCGCTTGACGGCGTCCACCGCCGTGGGCACATCGGCGTGGCCGGTTAAAAAAATCACCGGCAGGGCGGACAACAGACCTTTATCGATCAAGCGATCAAACAAGGCCAAGCCGCTGATGCCGGGCATGCGCACATCCAGCAACAGGCAGCAGGCTTGGCACGGCACTTGGGGGGCGTGGTCCAGCCCCAAGTGCGCAATCAGGCCTTCGGCGCTGTCAAAGCACTGGGTTTGCAAGCCCCGCGAGCGCAGCAGCCAGGCCAGCGCTTGGCGCACGCTCTCATCGTCGTCGACCACATAGACCAAGGCATCTTGAACCGGTTGCATGGTCAAGATTGTGGCAGGGCGGGCGCGAGCAGGGCATCGGCCTTGTGGGCCAAGGCCAAGCTGAAAAAGAACTCGGTGCCGCCCGTTGTCAAGGCCCGGTGCTGCAAGCGCGCACCGTGCTGCTCAACCACAGTGCGGCACAAGCTCAGGCCCAGGCCCATGCCCTCGGCCTTGGTGGTGAAAAACGGGGTGAACAACTGGGCCGACACCTCTGACGTGATGCCCAAGCCCCCATCGGCGACCGAAAATACCAAGCCCTCACCGGGGTCTGGGCAGGGGCGCACCACAATGCGCAACTCACGCGCCCGACCCGGGGGCAGGTCTTGCATGGATTGCATGCCATTGCGCGCGAGGTTGAGCAAGACCTGCTCGACCATGGTGCGGTCGCACCACACAGCGGGCAAGTCGGGGGCGCAGTCCAGGTGCAAGCGCACACCGGTTTTGCGCGCCTGCAAGCTGACCAAGGGCAAGATGCTGTCGATCAAGGTGTGCGCCGCCACGGCCTCGCGCGCTTGATCGCGGCGGCGCACAAAGTTGTGCACGCTTTTGATGACCAAGCCTGCGCGGCGCGCTTGATCAGCGATGTGGTCCAAAGCCTGGCTCAGTTGCTGGCCCATGGCGCGGGGCATGGCTGCATCGGCTTGCAGCAGGTTTTGGCTGCCGCTGGCATAGCTGGCAATGGCGGCCAAAGGTTGGTTGAGCTCATGGCTGAGCAACGAGGCCATCTCGCCGACCGTGGCCAAGCGCGCGGTGGCTTGCAAGCGGTCCAGGGTGGCGCGGTTCAACTCCTCGCTGGCGCGTTGGGCGCTGATGTCAAGCACGGCGCTCATCCAGCCGGTTTGGCTGCCACTGGCATTGATCAAGGGGGCCTCAAAAATCAGCACGGGGAACCGCTCGCCGTTTTTGCGCTGGAAGTCCGACTCTGTGCCCTCGCGCGGCGGCGTGTTGCCAGCCAAGCGCCAGGCCTGGCGTTTGCCGTATTCATCGACTTTTTCTGGTGGCCAGTAGGGTGCGGGGATGCCTTGGCCGAGCAACTCATCGGCCGCAAAGCCCACCATCTCGCAAAACGCCGGGTTCACATAAGTGATGCAGCCTTGCAAATCGCGCGCGCGCAAACCGGTGACCAGCGAGTCCTCCATGGCTTTGCGAAAAGCCAAAGCGTCGGCCAGGTCGCGCTCGGCGCGTTGGCGCCGGCGCATGTCGCGCGCCAGCAAGGCCAGCACCGTCACCAAAGCCAGCGACAAGCCCAGCACCAAAACGGTGAGCAAATTGGGCAACCAATTGGGCAAGGCGCGCCAGCTGTCCAGGCGCAGCACCAAGGCATAGCCCGGCAGGTCGATCATTTGCTGGGCGCTGAAGATGCGCTGACCGCGGTGGATGCCACCGCGCAAGGCCAAACGGGTGCCATCGAGTTCGACAAACGAGACCTCTTGGGCGCGGGTGTGCTCGCGCCGAACCATGGCCTCGAGCATCTCCACCAAGGCATAGCTGGCGACCAAAAACCCGCTCAACCGACCGCCTTGGTACACCGGCAAGCACAGCTCCATGACCTCTAAGCCCACGCCGTCTTGCACCGACACAAAGGTGCTGGGCGCATAGGCGGCCGCACTGGTGCGCCGCGCCAGCGCACAAGCCTGCTCAACGTCGGCCAGCGCGTTGTCGCGCCCCAAACGGGCAAACACCGGGGTGCGGTAGACGCTGTCCACCCCCACCCGCAGCAGCAAGGCCGGGTCGCGCCATTCCAAGCGCACCCACTCGCGGTGGTTGCGCAGCACCTCTTCGGTGGGCGGCACCCAAGCCGCCGGGCTTTGCTCATCGGGTTGCAGGGCTTGCAGGGTTTGCACATTGCGCTGCATCGCGGCACGCACATCGCCCACCGCGTCCACGGTGTCGCGCTCGAGTTGGTCTTGCATTTGGGCTTTTTCGTAGCGCAGCGCCAACCAGGCCAAGGCTGTCAGCAATACCGCCACGAGCAACAGCAGCACACCCCACAGCACCCAGCGGCGCGCCTCCACGGCAGCGAGCCAGCGCCAGCGGCTCACAGCAACCGGTGGCCCAAGGCGGGCAGTTGGCTGCGCCAGCGCAGCAAGGCATCCATGTCCAGATCGGCCAGCACCAGACCAGCGTCGGTGGCCTGTTGAGCGACCACCTCACCCCAGGGGTTGACGCACAAACTGTGGCCCCAGGTGCGCCGCCCGTTGGCATGCAACCCGCCTTGGGCGCTGGCCACCACCCAACACAGGTTTTCAACCGCCCGGGCGCGCAGCAACACCTCCCAATGGGCCTGGCCGGTGGTGTGGGTGAAGGCGCTGGGCACCAGCAGCAACTGCGCCCCGGCTTGGCTGAGGTGGCGGTACAGCTCGGGGAAGCGCAGGTCATAGCACACGCTCAAGCCCACACGCCAAACCTGACCATCGCGCGCGCTCAGGTCAAACCAAGCCGGGGTGTCGCCGGCTTGGAGCACGCGCGATTCGTCGTAGCGCTCTTGGCCATTGTCAAACCCAAACAAATGCATCTTGTCGTAGCGCGCCACGCATTCGCCCGCCGGGTTGTAGACCAAGCAACTGTTGCGCACCCGATCGGGTTGGCCGCTCACCGACAGGGGCAGGGTGCCCCCCACCACCCACAGACCCAGCTCGCGCGCCGCTTGCGCCAACATATCCTGAATGGGGCCGTGGCCAAAGCGCTCTTGGATGGCCAGTTTGTCGGTGTCGCGCTGGCCCAACAAGCAAAAGTACTCGGGCAACACGGCCAACTCGGCACCTTGCGCGGCGGCCTGGGCCAGTGCTTGGCGGGCTTGGGCCAAATTGGCATCGCACTCGGTGCCTGAGACCATTTGGATCGCGGCCACCCTCATGGTTTGCCCGTCCTGGGGGTTTTGGTGTCGCTGTCGGAGGCGCTGTAGGGGCTCACCCGCGGTTCAGCCCAGCTGCCATCCACCCGAAAGGTTCGGGTGTTGACGTCGATCAAAGGTTGGCGCAGCACCAATTGGGCCAGAAAGCTGGTCAAACCGGCCAAGGGGTTGATCACCCCATAGACCAGGGAGGCGGTGCCCGCGTTGATCTCGGGCACCACCACCACCTTGATGTCTTGGGTTTCGTGCTGGATATCGGCACGGCCCTCCATGAGCACCGCGGCGGCCACGCCCTTCATTTGCAAATTGTTGGTGATGGCCACGCCTTGCTCAATTTGCACATCGCCCCGAAAGAAGTCAAAGGCAAAGCCTTCGCTGAACAGGTCGCGAAAATCCAGCGTCAAGCGCCGAGGCAGCGACTGCAAACTGAGCACGCCCAGCAAACGCGCCGCGCCGGGGTCGGACTTGAGAAATTGCCCGCGCTCCACGTTGACATTGAACTGCCCCACCATGCTGGGGTAGTCAATGGTCATGGGCGAGCCCAGCCAGCCCACCTGGCCTTCCATGCGGCCCTTGCCCCCGCGCACCGCACCGGGCGTGCCCATGCGGGCCAAAAACTCGCCCGCATCGCCAATGTCCAAGGTGAATTTGAGCTGGGTGCGGCGGCGGGTTTGGCCCGGCAAGGCCAGCCAATTGCCCGTCGCGCTCAGTTGCGCTTCGGGCACCGTGACGTTGAGCCGATTGAGCCGCCACTCGCCAATCGCGCGCGGCCCGGCAGGCAGGTTCACCGCTTCGACCTCGGCGCGACCGAGTTTTTTGCCACGCAATTGCAACTCATTGACCACGATGTCCAGTGCCGGCAGGCTTTTGGGTTGCTCAAACATCAGGTTTTCGATGTCGCTGACGGCACTGGGCGGCACATCCAAGCGGGCCAAGCGCACAAACAAACGCGCCGGGGTGTTGGCCACCACGGGGCGGTACTCCAGGTAGCCCTCCAACTCTTGGGCATGCATATTGGCCCGCCACAGCGGGCCTTGGCGTGTGCCACCGACGTGCAGCTGGTGCAGTTCGCGCCGGTCCCAGCTGACTTTTTGGGCCTGCACCACGGCGGCATTGGGCAGATATGCGTCCCACCCATCGGCCGCGCCAGGGGCCGTGCTGCCTGCCGCACCCAAACCGCCCACGGCGTCGCTGTCGATCACCGCTTGCCAGCGGTCCAAATCGATCTGTGGCCACTGGAGTTTGAGCAACACGCCTTGGTCCGGCCAAGGCAAAGGATCGCTCGCCCCCTGCCCCAGGGCGATGGCGCCGCGCAGCACCCGAGGCGTGGCGGCACTGGTGTCACGGTCATAACGCAGGTTCAAAGCGCCGCCCAAACTGGCATGCAAGCTGTCGCGTCGCCCATCGCGCGCCACCCGTTGTTCCACGCGCAAAGGCCAGGTGGCATCGGCGCTTTTGGCCAAGGGCGCGGGCAAAGCGATCTCCAGACCTTGCAAGCTGCTGGTGAGTTGCCACTCGGGCTGGCCTTGGCGCAAGCCCAGGTTGAAGTTGTAGTTGCTGCGCCCGCGCAAGAAGGGGGCGAGCCGCGCCAAGCCCGGCAAGTCGCGCGCCGCGCGCATGCCCTCGGCGGTGATGGCACCTTGAACTTGCAAACTCAGGGGCGATTCGTCCACCGCTGCGCGGCTGTTGTAGCGCAGGTCCAAGCGCGTGTCGCCACCCCAGACACGGGCCTGCGCATCGGTCACGCTCAGGCTGGTCTCGGTGAATTGCGCCGTGGCGCGCAAGCGCGACATGGCCGGCGTCCAGCTGGACCATTGCAAATCGTTGCCAGGCAGCACCATGCGCCCTTGAACCCGCACCCGCTCGGGCGCGGCCAAGGGCAAGGTGAAGGCCAAGCGCAGGTCGGCCAGGCCGCTGCCTTGGGCGCTGTCAAACACCTGGCCGGTCAATGCGCCCAGGGGGGAGCGGGTCACCAATTGCAGCCATTCGCCCAAAGGGGCACGGCCATCGGCACTGAGCTCGACTTGTGGGGCCGCGCCCATGTCAGGGATCTGGGCTTGGATGTTTTGCCATGCCAAGTTGGGCACCGAGGGCATGCGGGCTTTGGCGTCCTTGATGCGAAAACTGGTGCGGTCCAGCACCCATTCGCCCGAGGCCACGCTCAGCGCGGGCCACTCCGCAGGCGCTGGAGCGCCCCGCGCGGCGCTGGCATTGGGCACGGGCGGGGGCACATAGGCAAAGCCCACTTCTTTGAGCTGGCCCTGGATGGAAAACTCGCCTTGTTGCGGCTGGCGAAACGGGAAGTGGCTCAAGTCGCCCTTGACGCGCACAGCGGCTTGCACGGCTTGGCCCCGCAGCAAGGCGTTGCGCAGGTAGTCGCGCACACTGGCATCGATGGCCGTGGGCAAGTAACGGTGCAATTGACGCGCCTCGATGCGCACAATTTTTCCCTTGAGGTCGAGCACCCCAGGCCACGGCTGATCGCCCTTGGCACTGCTCCAGCTGCCACTGGCCTCGACCGCGCCATCGGGGTTGCTGAGTTGGGCGTCTTTGAATTTCACGCTCAAGGCCTCGCCATTGCGCTGCCACTCCACATCGGCCTGTCCCTTGTCCACCACCAAGCGGGGTTCGCTCAGGCCCAAGGCCCCTTCAATCACGCCCGACTTCATGCGCAACTGGACGCGGCCCTTGGCCTGGTCGAAATCAAAATCCAGATCCGCCCCTTGCAAGCCCGGCAGCGGCCAGCGGCCAGCGACCATGGCGGGCTTGAGCCGGGCCTGGCGCCACAGCCCTTTGGCGCTGAAGCGCGCGCCGCTGGGGTTGTCTTGCCACTGCGCCTTGAGGCGCTCCAGTTGACCTTGCGGCTGGTGCGCACTCAAAGCCTCGCGCAAAGCGGCGGGCAAGGGCAAGCGCTGGCCAATGCGGGTCAACGCACTCAGGTCCAAGCGGTCGGCGCTCACCTCCAGGGGCCCGTCGCCTGGGCGATCGCCGCGCCAGCCCAAGCGCACCGCACCACCGGGCCAGTGCTCCCCCTCGGCGGTGGCAAATTGCAAGTCGTCGCTGAACACCGCATGGCCGTCAGCGGTGCGCGCATAACCCACGCGGCCGCGCAGCTCGCGCAAGTCCAACGGGGCCAAGCCCGCGCCCCATTGGAGCTCGGCGCGCTCAAAGGCCAGGTCGGCGGTGATGCCGCTGACCTGCATGGGGGCCGCGATGTCCACCCAGGCCTCGACCGCGCCCGCGCCCTTGAGCCAGGGGTCGGTGTCGGTGCTCAGCTGGGAAGGGGTGGGCAACCACGCCGCGTCCAGGCGGGGGGCTTTCACATAGGCTTGGCCCGACCATTCTTGCCAGCGCCCATTGTGCAAACTGAGCAAGGGCTGGCGAAACTGCCCGCGCAAGCTGATTCGCTCACCCCAGCCTTGGGGGGGCGTGGCGTCAAGCCGCATATCGTGCTGGTTGAGGTGGTTGCGCAGCACCGCTGTGACGTTTTCCAGCCAGACCGGTTCGGGCCCTGGCCGGGTGTCGTCGCGCCAGCGCACCCGCCCTTGGCTGACGACAAACTCGGACTGAGAGAAAAACCAATCCAGTGCATCGCTGTGACCGGCGTCATCCAGCTTTTGGCCGCCCAAGCGCCACACGCCTTGGGCGTCGCGCCCCACCTCGATCTCCAGCCCCTCGAGGTGCACCTGGTCAAACGACAAACTGGTGAGCGAGCGCAGCGACAAACGCATGACCAAACGGGCCACGCGCAGGCTGGGGGGGTCTTGCGGGTTGGCACTGTCCAAGATTTGCAGGTCTTGGATTTCAAAGGTCGGTATCCACCCCTCTGAATGGGCACTGAGCTCACCCATGCGCAGGTTGACGCCCATTTTTTGCACCACTTGGCCCTCGATCCAAGGCCGCAAATCGCCAATGCGGGGCACAATCAGTGCATGGATGCTTCCCCACACCAGCAACAAGGCCACGCCGGCCCACACCAGCGTCCAAACCAAGCCCCGCAACAAGCGCGGCAGCCAGCGCGCCACAGCGTGATGAGGTGGGGTGGCAGGCGAGGTCTGGGTCATGGGCGCATATAGGTCCCTTTAATTATCCCCTGCCACCGTACCCGCCCGCCCATGAGCGAACCCACACACAGCACCAGGCCCCCGACAACGATGGCCGAACACAGCCGCTTGGTGCAGCGCTTGCGCCGCCGCTATGGGGATTGGCTGGCGCACCTGCCCCCTGGCGCACCGGTGGCGGACACCATGGCTTTGGGCTATGCGCGGCTGCGCGAGCATGCTGCCCTGGATGTGCCCGACGCTCTTCGCTGCCTGCGCCAATGCGTGATCGAGCGCTTGGTGGTGCTCGACACCGAGCAGGGCGCCGATTTGGCCGTGGTCACCCGCGCCATGACCGATCTGGCCGAGTTCACCTTGGACGTGGCCTGCCAAGCGGCGTTTGAACAACTCGATGCGCTGCACGGCGCGCCGCTCAAAGCCGATGGCAAACGCTGCCCGTTTTGGGTGGTGGGCATGGGCAAGTTGGGTGCGCGAGAACTGAATGTCTCCAGCGACATCGACCTGATTTATGTCTACGAGGACGATGGCGAGACCACTGGACGCGCTGACGGTCGCGGTCAGATCGACCACCAGGGCTACTTCAGCAAAGCGGTCAAGCTGATCTACACCTTGATCGGCGACACCCAAGCCCATGGCTTTGTGTTTCGCATGGACTTGGCGCTGCGACCCAACGGCATGTCGGGGCCGCCGGTGGTGTCGCTGTCGGCGCTGGAGGAGTATTTCTTGGTCCAGGGCCGCGAGTGGGAGCGCTTTGCCTGGCTCAAGAGCCGGGTGGTGGCGCCGCGCTGCCACATGCAAGACGCCTACGCCTTGCGCGACACGGTGCAACCCTTTGTCTATCGGCGCTACTTGGACTACAGCGTGTTTGAAGCGCTGCGCGGCCTGCACCGCCAAATCCGCGACCAAGCGGCACGCCACAGCGCGGGCCGGCCCGAGCGGGCCAATGATGTCAAGCTTGGGCGCGGCGGCATCCGCGAAATCGAGTTCACCGTGCAACTGTTGCAAGTCGTGCGCGGTGGGCAATTCCCCGAGCTGCGCACCCGGCCCACGCTGAATGCCTTGCAACGCCTGGCCCGCGCCCAGCTGATGCCCGAGCCCACCGCCCAGGCGCTGGCCCAGGCCTATGTGTTTTTGCGCCGGGTGGAACACCGCATCCAATACCTGGACGACCAGCAAACCCATGTGTTGCCCACCGACGATGCCGACCTGCGGTGGTTGGCGCTCAGTTTGGGGCTGGCCGATGTGGCCGGGCTGCAAGCCGAGCTGGCCCGCCACCGTGCCGTGGTCGCGGGCGAATTTGAACGCTTACTCGGGCAAGACGGTGCCCCAGCCAGCCCGGGGAGCACGGCCACCCAGCCCGCCACAGCCCCCATGAGTGACATCGATCAAGCGCTGGACCTGGAGGCCTTGACACCCTTGCTGCCCCCGGCCTTGGCGGCGCGGGTGCGCGAGTGGCCCGAGCACCCACGCGTGCGGGCCTTGCGCGAAGACGGCCGCCAGCGCCTGGTCAAGCTGATCAAGCGCACCCACCAATGGACCCAAGAGGGCAGCATCAGCGAAACCGCTGCGCTGCGGTGGTGCGATTGGATCGAGCCCTTGCTGCGCCGCGAAAGCTATTTGGCGCTGCTGCTTGAGCGCCCCCAGGTGCACCAGCAACTGCTGCGCTTGCTCGGGGCGGCGCGTTGGACCGCGCGCTATTTGCTGCAACACCCTGGGGTGATCGACGAATTGGCCAGCCCGGCCTTGCTGATGGAACGCTTTGACCCTGTCGAGATGCAGCGCAGCCTCAACGAGCGTCAACAGGCCCTGGCAGGTGTGGGCCAAGACGACGAGGAAAGCCTGCTCAATTTGCTGCGCCGCGCCCACCATGCCGAGACCTTTCGCATCCTGGCACGCGACGTGGAGGGCCGCCTGGGGGTGGAGCAAGTCGCCGATGACCTGAGTGCGCTGGCCGATGTGATCCTGCGGGTGACGGCGCAATGGGTGTGGCAGCGCTTGAAGCAACGCCACCGCGAAGCACCCGCTTTTGCCATCTTGGCTTACGGCAAGCTGGGCGGCAAAGAGTTGGGCTACGGCAGCGATTTGGACATTGTGTTTGTGTACGACGACGCGCATGAGCAAGCCGGTGAGGTGTATGCCCTGTACGTGCGCAAAATCATCCATTGGCTGACGGTCAAAACCGCCGAAGGTGATTTGTACGAAATTGACACCGCGCTGCGGCCCAATGGCAATTCGGGACTGCTGGTGAGTGACTTTGAGTCGTTTGCCAACTACCAAGCCCAACGCGGCAGCAACACCGCTTGGACCTGGGAGCACCAGGCGATGACGCGGGCGCGTTTTTGCATGGGCCAGGCCGACTTTCAAGCGCGCTTTGATGCGGTGCGCGAACAAGTCATTTGCGCCCCGCGCGACCTGGCCGCCTTGGCCCAAGAGATCGGTGCCATGCGCGAAAAATTGCGCCACGCCCGACCCGCCCAAGCAGGCCTGTTCGATGTCAAGCACGGCCCAGGCGGCATGGTGGATGCGGAGTTTGCGGTGCAGTTTCTGGTGCTTGGCCATGGAAAAGCCCATCCCGGCTTGCGCGCCAACGTGGGCAACATCGCCTTGCTGCAACACGCCGAAGCGGTGGGCCTGCTGCCCACAGGCGTGGGCCAAACCGCGGCCCGCGCTTATCGCAGCTTGCGCCGCTTACAGCACCGCGCCCGCTTGGACGAAGCCCCGACCCAAATGGCACCCGACAGCTTGGCCGCCGAGCGGCTGGCCATCGAAGGCTTGTGGGCCTGCACCTTGGGTGCAGAAGGGGCCCAAACCTCACCACCGCTTTGAGTGGCTTGCAACCATGCGAACACCGTTGGGCGCGAGGGCCAACGGCGTGGCGCTTGGCGCGGCTGAGCCCTGAACCTTTGCAGGCGCTCCAGCGGAGCACGGCTTGGGTTTGAGGTCGAGCCGAGCGAACCACACGATCGGCATCAGCGGTTTTGGCGAATTTTCTGCACCAAGGCCGTGGTGGAAAAACCCGACACGAAGGGAATGGCCAAGGCCGTGCCGCCCCAACGGGCCATCGCATGGGTTTCGGCCAAGGTGGCCATGTCGTAATCGCCACCCTTGACCAGCAGATCTGGGCGCAAAGACTCGATCAATTGCAGCGGCGTGTCTTCATCGAACCAAGTGACCAGGTCCACCGAGGCCAGCGCGGCGATCAAACAAACCCGGTCAGCCTCGCGGTTCAAGGGGCGGTCCGCGCCTTTGCCCAAGCGCCGCGCCGAGGCGTCGGTGTTGAGGGCCACCACCAAGCTGGCGCCCAAGCTGCGGGCTTGGGCCAAATACGTCACATGGCCCCGGTGCAGCACATCGAACACGCCGTTGGTGAACACCACCGGCCCACGTGCACGCAAGGCCTGCACCGCAGAAGCAGCCTGGTCAGGGGCCACGCATTTGGTCAAAAAATCGGGTTCATCCATGCGCTCGATTCTAGGGATGCGCGGCCAACGATATGCCCTGGGAAAACTGGCGCAACGGGGTTTAGCGCGGGGTGGCTTTGGGCGCATGGGCGGCGCGCCATTTGCGCACCTCCTGCGCAATGTCGCCGAGTTGGGTCAAGGGCACCATGCCAGGGATTTCGCGCCGGCGCAAAGCCGGTGAGCTGCCACCGGCCCAAATCACCATGTGGGCCGGCAACATGCTGCGCAACTCTTGCAAACCTTCCACCACTTGGTTGGGGTTCATGCTCATGCTGCAACTGAGCGCCACCACATCCACTTGGTGGGCTTGGGCCGCCAACACAATGTCGCGCAATGGGGTTTGAATCCCCAAGGACACGCAGCGACAACCCTCGATGGCCATGATGCTTTGGGCCATCAACAAGCCCACCGCATGTGACTCCTGGGGGAAGGTGGTCAGCAAAACCTTGGGCGTGCTGTGTTGGCCTTGTTCGGGCACGCTGCCAATGGCATGGCGAATGACGGTGGTGACCGACTCGGTGTAGAGGTGCTCCTCAAACACCTCGAGCGCGCCGCGCAACCAGGCTTCACCCACCATCACATTCAGGGGGGCCACCACTTCGGTGACAAACCGCGTCAGCCCCAAGGTGATGGCCGCCTGGCTGAAGGCCCGGCGCAAATCCTCGGCCCGGTGCTCTTTGATCATTTGCATGAAGTCGCGCAAATCGACCTCGGCCTCACCCTCGTCCGTTTGGGCCACCCAGTGGACGCGCTCACCCGACATGCCCTGGCTCAAGCGCTGCAACTCTTCAATCGGCAAAGCCACGATGCGCCCGGGGCGGTGGCCTTGGTCGAGCAATCTTTTGATGACGCGCAACTTTTCCACCTCAGACAAGGTGTAGGCTCTCTCGCCAAAGGCATCGCGCCCAGGTTGCGGAAAACCATAACGGCGCTCCCACACGCGCAAGGTGTCTTTGGCCAGACCGGTATCGCGCTCCACACCGGCGATGGACATGGTCAATGGCTCATGTTGGGCGCGAAAGTTCATGCAGCAATGTCCTTGTGGGTGGCCTTGTGATAGCCTGATTGTCCTAGACAATTCGACCAGTTTGGTGCATCATCCTACAACCGGGGCCAAAAATCAAGTATGGATTGCTTGGCCTGAACAAGCGCCATGACCCGCAAGCCCCCGTTGCCCTCCTCTCCCCCCTTCCCCATTGGACCCACCCATGAACCTGCTCCAACCCATGCCCGAAACGCGCCCCCTGGCACAGGCTGCCTTGGCCCTGCTGCTGTGCGCGGCAGCTGGCTGGGGCTGGGTCCGACCCGCATCGGCCCAAGCCATGGGCCCCGCGGCTGCCAGCCCACAGGCCAGCCCCAACGCCGCTTGCCCGCGCCTGCTGCGCCACACCCACGATCGGCTGCAAGACGAAAAGCCCCAATCCCTTTGCCAATACGCCGGCCAGGTGGTGGTGGTTGTCAACACCGCCAGTTTTTGCGGTTTCACACCGCAATACAAAGGCTTGGAAGATTTGCACGCGCGCTACAAAGGGCGCGGCTTGGTGGTGCTGGGCTTTCCGTCCAACGACTTTTCTCAAGAGCCCGAGTCGAATCAAAAGATCGCCGACTTTTGCGAGAACACCTTTGGGGTGAAGTTCCCCATGTTCAGCAAAACCAGCGTCACCGGCGCCCAGGCCGTGCCCTTGTTCAAGCAATTGAGCGAACTGACCGGCACCCGCCCGCGCTGGAACTTCTATAAATATGTGATTGCCCGTGACGGCACCCACGCCGTGGCCTTCAACAGCATGACGGGCCCGCAAGACAAAAACTTTGTTGCCGAAGTGGAAAAGCAGCTCAATGTCAAGCTGCCCTGACACTTTTCGCCAAAATACCTGCATTGGCGGGCCTCTTCAGGCCCCAGACCTTGTTGGTTCACACACCCCATGAAAGTTGCGATCGTTGGTTCTGGCATTGCCGGCCTGAGTGCGGCCCACGCCCTGCATGGCCAAGCCCAGGTCAGCCTGTTTGAGGCGGGTGACTACTTTGGCGGCCACACCCACACGGTGGACGTCACCTTGCCCAGCGCTGGCAAACCCATCACGCACGGGGTGGACACCGGTTTTTTGGTGTTCAACGAGCGCACTTACCCTGGACTGATCGCCTTGTTGGCTGAATTGGGCGTGCCCAGCGCGGTCTCGGACATGTCGTTTTCGGTGCAAGTGCCGCGCCCCGACGGCCGGCCTGGCCTGGAGTGGAATGGGGCCACCCTCAACGCCGTGTTTGCCCAGCGCAGCAACCTGCTGCGACCGCGCTTTTGGGCCATGCTGCGCGACGTGCTGCGCTTCAACACCCTGGCCAGTGGCCTGGCCGAGCAAGGGCAAGAAGCCGGGTTGCAACAGCCTTTGGAAGATTTTTTGACCGCCCACCAGTTTGGCCCGGTGTTTCGCGACTGGTATTTGCTGCCCATGTTGGGCTGCATTTGGAGCTGCCCCACCGATCAAATGCTGCGCTTCCCGGTGGCCACCTTGATCCGCTTTTGCCACAACCATGGGCTGATCCAAGTCAACAACCGCCCGCGCTGGCACACCGTGCGCGGGGGTGCGCGGGAGTATGTGGCGCGCATCACCGAGCGCATCGGCGACAAGCGCTTGCGCACCCCGGTGCGGCGCATTGAGCGCACACCCCAAGGCGTGCGCGTGTTCACCGACGCTGGCCCCGAAACCTTTGACCACGTGATCCTGGCCTGCCATGCCGACCAAGCCCTGGCCATGCTGGCCCATCCCAGCTTGGAGGAGTCAGCCACCTTGGCCGCCATCCGCAGCCAGCCCAACGAGGCCGTGCTGCACACCGACGCATCGGTGATGCCCCAGCGAAAACTGGCCTGGGCGGCGTGGAACTACGAGCGCAGCGCCAGCCCCCAGCGCGAACAGCAACAGGTGTGTTTGCACTACTGGATCAACCAATTGCAGCCGCTGCCGTTTGATCAGCCGGTGATCGTCTCGCTCAACCCGCTGCGCGAGATCGACCCGGCCTGCGTGCTGGGCCGCTACGCATACGACCACCCGGTGTTTGACCTGGCTGCCATCGAGGCGCAGCGCCACATGGCGGCCTTGCAAGGTCAGCAACACACTTGGTATGCCGGTGCCTGGCTGGGCTATGGCTTTCATGAAGACGGCCTGCGCGCCGGTCAAGCGGCTGCGCGCGGCATCTTGAACGGGGCAGACCCGAGCGTGAGCCAGGTGGTCCCATGAACCTGGCATGGACACCCCCAGCTGCGGTCGGCCCGATGCTCGGGTTTGGCCAGGTGCGCCATGCGCGCTTAAAGCCCCAAGCCCATGCCTTTGCCTACCCCACTTATTTTTTGATGCTGCCCATGCGGCATCTGCAAGCCCATGGCGGCGGGGCTTTGGCACTGAACCGGCGCGCGGCGCTGAGCTTTCACGACACCGATCACGGCGACGGCCGCAGCCCCGCTGAAGGTGGGTCCTTGGGCTGGCTGCTGGAGTTGCTGGCGCGCGAAGGCATCGACGACGCCGATGGCGAGGTGTGGCTGCACTGCTACCCCCGGGTTTTGGGCTATGCCTTCAAACCGGTGAGCTTTTGGTATTGCCACCGCGCCGACCACCGCTTGCGCGCCATCGTGGTGGAGGTCAACAACACTTTTGGCGAACGCCATTGCTATTTGTTGCCCACGCCGCAATGGGGGGCGGAGCAAACCGCATCCAAGGTGTTCCATGTATCCCCCTTTTGCCACATTGAGGGCGTCTACCGCTTCCGCTTCATGCGCACCCAACGCGCTGACGGCGAGCGAACGGTTGTGCGCATCGACCACGACGACGCCCAAGGCCCGCTGCTGCAAACCAGCGTCAGCGGCCAGTTGGAGCCGGTGAGCGCCCACAGCCTTCGCCGCGCGATTTGGCAGTTCCCATTGATGACCTGGGGCGTGATCGCCCGCATCCATTGGCAAGCCCTGAAACTGTGGTGGCAGCGCATACCGTATGTGCCCAAACCCCACCGCCCCTCTCAATTTGTGACCCGCTGAGTTGACCCGAACCGATGAACACCTCCACCGCGCCGCAGCACCGACTGCCCACCGACATGCCCCTGGCCGCACGCCAGGTTCTGCCCCTGCTGCAAAAACTCCAGCATGGCCGATTGCACCTGCGCTTGCCCAACGGCAGTGAGTCGGTCTACGGCCAAGGCGAGCAACCCAGCGCCAGTTTGGTGGTGCACGACTGGGGGGTGTTTGCCGCCGCCATGCGCAGCGGCGACATTGGCTTTGCCGAGTCGTTCATTGCCGGCGAATGGGAAACCCCCGATTTGTGCGCCTTGCTGCGCGTCTTCATTGCCAACCGCAACGCGCTGGAAGACGTGATTTACGGCCACTGGTGGGGCCAGTTGGCGCACCGGCTGCGCCATTGGCTCAACCGCAACACCCGCAGCAACAGCCGCAAAAACATCCATGCCCATTACGACCTGGGCAACGCGTTTTACAGCCTGTGGCTGGACCCGACCATGAACTACTCATCGGCCTGGTTCGATGGCAACCCCATGCTGCCCATGGACCAAGCGCAAGACGCCAAAGTGCGTCGCGCCTTGCGCATGGTCAACCTCACACCGGGCCACAACCAACGCTTGCTCGAAATAGGCTGCGGCTGGGGCGCGCTGGCCGAAATGGGCACCCGTGAATGGGGCGTGGCGTTCACCGGCGTGACGCTCAGCGAACAACAACTCGCGCATGCGCAAAAGCGTTTGACCGATCAGGGCTTGGGCGATCAGGCCCAGTTTCGCTTGCAAGACTACCGCGACATCACCGACCCCGCGTTTGACGCCATTTGCTCCATCGAGATGATCGAAGCCGTGGGTCAGGCGTATTGGCCCACCTACTTTGAAACCGTGGCGCGCTTGCTCAAACCCGGTGGACGCGCCTGCATCCAAAGCATTGTGATCGCCGACGCCCACTTTGATCGCTATGTGCGCGGCACCGATTTCATCCAACAGTACATCTTCCCCGGCGGTTGTCTGCCTTCGCCCAGCGCGTTTCGCCAGCACGCACAAGCTGCGGGCCTGCGCGTGGTCGACGAGTTTGCCTTTGGCTTGGACTATGCCCACACCTTGCGTTTGTGGCGCGAGCGCTTCATGCAGGTCAAGCCCCAGGTGCTGGCGCTGGGCTTTGACGAGCGCTTTGTGCGCATTTGGCAGTTCTACCTGGCCTACTGCGAAGCCGCCTTCATGGAAGCCAGCACCGACGTGGTGCAGTACACCTTGCTCAAGCCATGAGCTTGCAAGGCCCGGCTTTTTTGCTGGCATGGCTGTGGTTGGGCGCGCAAGCCTTGGGGCCCGCCCATGCCGGACCCCCGCCCAGGCCTGTGGCGGCCACGCCCAGCCCCAACGACACGCTGGCCATGGGCACTGCATTGGAGCGGCTGCTCAAACGCTGGTTGGGGACACCCCAACTGGTGGGCCAAGGAACGCTTCGGTATTTTGGTTTTTCCATCTACCAAGCCCAGCTCTGGGCGGGTCAACGCCCGCCAGAGGCGGGCCTGTCTTGGGCGCAACAACCCGTGTTGTTGTCGCTGCATTACCAGCGTGATTTCAAAGGCGAGGACATTGCGCAGCGCAGCTTTGAGGAAATGCAGCGCCACCCATTGATGCGCGCGAGCGATCATGCGGCCTGGCTTGCAGCACTCAAGGCATTGATGCCCGATGTGCGCACAGGAGAACGCTTGATCGGCGTTTACCAGCCCGGCCAAGGGCTGCAGCTGTGGCACGACGGGGCCAGCTTGCGCGAATTGGGCACCGCGCCCGACGCGCTGATGGCGCAGGTGTTCATGGGCATTTGGCTTGACCCATCGACGTCGCAACCTGAACTGCGCCAGCGCTTGCTGGGCCTGTCCAAGCCGTGACGACCGCGCCTTGGCCGCTGGGACGCGCCGACCTGGCGCGTTTGGGCGCGATGGGTTTTCCGCTGGCCTTTGTGGCCTTGCCCTTGTACGTGGTGCTGCCCCACCACTATGCCAACACCTACGCCCTGCCCCTGTCGTGGATCGGCGCTTTGCTATTGGCGACGCGCTTGGGTGACGCCTTCATCGACCCCTGGTTGGGGCGTTGTACCGATCGCTGGTTTGCCCAGGCCCACACGCGGGTGTTGGCCTGGGCGCGCGCCTGCAGCGTGGTGTTGAGCGGGGGTTTGGTGCTGCTGTTTTTTCCGCACGGAGTCTTGCCCGCGCCCGCTTCTCCAGTGGGCTTGATGGGTGTGGCCAGCTTGGCTTTGGTGGCCTGCTGTGTCGGCCTGAGCACCTTGAGCTTGGCCCACCAATCCTGGGGCGCGCGCCTTGGTGGCAATGAGGCGCAGCGCAGTCACTTGGTGGGCTGGCGCGAAGGCCTGGGCCTGTTGGGGGTGATTTGCGCCAGTGTTTTGAGTGCCACGGCAGGCGTGGGCGCGATGGTGGCGGCGTTTGCGCTGGCCTTGGTGGTGGCGCTGTGGGCATGGCACCATGCACCGGCACCCGCACCAACATCCGGCGCAACGACCGCGCATGCCAAGGCCGCCCCAGACGCCCAGAGCCCTCCATCCACCGCACCCACCCTGACACCCATGCGCATGGGCGCGCCATTGCAGCAACCGTTGTTTCGCGGTTTGTTGGCGGTGTTTGTGCTCAATGGCATTGCCAGCGCCATCCCGGCCACCTTGGTGCTGTTTTTTGTGCAAGACCGTTTGCAAGCCGCACCCGGACAAGAGGGGATTTTTTTGGCCATCTATTTTTGCGCGGCCGCCGTTTCCATGCCCCTGTGGTTGCGCGCTGTGCAACGCCTGGGCTTGGTGCGCTGCTGGCTGCTGGGCATGGGGCTGGCCATGGGGGTGTTCATTTGGACTTTGGGCTTGGGCACGGGCGACACCTGGGCCTTTGGCTGGGTGTGTGCGCTCTCGGGGCTGGCCCTGGGCGTGGATGTGATCGCCCCCGGCGCCTTGCTCACCGGCGTGGTGCAGCGCTTGGGACAGTCGCAATCGCACCAAGGCCTTTACTGGGGCTGGTGGCAGGTCGCGACCAAACTCAACCTGGCCTTGGCCGCAGGACTCACCTTGCCCGCCCTGCAATGGTGGGGCTACACGCCAGGACAACACGATGCCGCTGGCCTGTGGACGCTCAGCTGCGCTTATGGCCTAATTCCTTGCCTGCTCAAAGTTGCGGCCGCCCTGTGCCTGTGGCTGCACCGGCACCCACTGACCCCACCCACCCCGTCGGAGACCTCCCCATGAAACGTCGTTCTTTGTTGCTGGCTGCACCGGTCGGTGCATTGGTCAGCTTGGCCGGTTGTGCTGGCCCGCGCATTGACGAGTTGGCCCAAGAGCTGCCGCGCTTGGACCTGCGCCGGTACTTCAACGGCACCGTGGACGCCTGGGGCATCTTCACCGATCGCAACGGCAAAGTGGTCAAGCGCTTCACCGTGGTGATGGACTGCCGCTGGAGCGGCGAGGAAGGTGTGCTTGACGAGCAATTCAGCTACAGCGATGGCACCAAACAGCGGCGCGTGTGGCGCTTGCGCCATTTGGGCAACGGGCGCTACAGTGGCCGTGCCGACGACGTGGTGGGCGAGGCCCAAGGCCAAACCCAGGGCAATGCTTTTCAATGGGGTTACACCCTGGCCTTGCCCGTCGATGGCCGGGTGTGGGAGGTGCAGTTCGATGATTGGATGTACCTGATGGACGAGCGCGTGATGCTCAACAAAGCGCGCATGAGCAAATGGGGCATCTACCTGGGCGAGGTCACCCTGTCGTTCACCAAGCGAGGGGGGGTATGACGCCCAAGTCCCAACGCATTGACGCATTGGCTTGCGCCTGCATCTGCGCCACCACCGGCAAAGTCGACATCTTCATCGACTTCGGTCACGGCAATTGCATCAGTTGCAGCGCTGTCAACCACTCCCAGAGGCGGCCATGGCTTTGAACCCCACGCTGGCATCTTGGCGCGGCCAACGCGTGTGGTTGATTGGCGCCTCCAGCGGCATAGGCCTGGCCTGCGCCGAGGCCTTGCACCAGGCCGGGGCCGTGGTGTGTGTGTCGGCCCGCAAAGCCGCCGCGCTGGATGCGTTTGTGGCCCAGCACCCCGGTGCGCGCGCCCTGGCCATGGACGTGACCGACGCCGCCAGCGTGGCCCAGGCCTGCCAAGCCGCTTGGGGTTCGCAAGGCCTGGATTGGGTGGTGTATTGCGCCGGCCACTACCAAGCCCACGATGCACGCCACTTCGACCTGCCCGACATGCTGCGCCACCAAGACGTGAATTACACCGGCGCCCTGCGCGTGCTCGACGCGCTGCTGCCGCGCCTGATGGCCCAGGGACGCGGGCATGTGAGCCTGGTATCGAGCGTGGCCGGCTACCGGGGCCTGCCCAAAAGCCTGGCCTATGGGCCGACCAAAGCCGCCCTCACCCATTTGGCCGAGGCCTTGTACTTTGACCTGCACCCGGCGGGCTTGGGGGTGAGTGTGGTCAACCCCGGCTTTGTGCAAACCCCGTTGACCGCGCAAAACGACTTTCACATGCCGGCCTTGATGCAACCCGCCGACGCGGCGCAATGCATGCTGCAAGGCTGGCAGCAAGGCGCATTTGAAATTCACTTTCCCAAACGCTTCACCCGCTGGATGAAGCTGATGCAAGTCTTGCCCTACGCGTGGTTTTTCCCGCTGGTGGCCCGCATGACCCGACCGCGCCCATGAACCCAAGCCCAAGCCTTGTTCCAGATGAAGCCCCTGCCAGCGACATCGCGGACATCGAGCGATTTTTCTCCGAGATGACGCCGGCACACTTAACCCGCCTGGGCGAGGTCTACAGCGCCGATGCTTGGTTCAAAGACCCGTTCAACGAGGTGCAGGGCTTGGAGGCGGTGCGGGGTATTTTTCAACACATGTACGACAGCCTGAACCAGCCGCGCTTCATCGTCACCACCCGGGTGGTGCAAGGCCACCAGTGTTTTTTGACCTGGGACTTTGTGTTCGGTCTGCGCGGCCAAACCACCGAGATCACGGTGCGCGGGGCATCGCATTTGTGGCTTGCGCCCGGCACCGATGGGCGCTGGCGCATCTCACGCCACCGCGACTACTGGGACGTGGCCGAGGAGCTGTATGAAAAGCTGCCGCTGCTGGGCGCATTGATGCGCTGGCTCAAGCGGCGCGTGAACGCACCGCCCCGCTGATCAGGTGGGTGCGGGCAAAGTCTCGCTGAAACTGCCGCGCTGGCTCATGCGCTCGAGCAGCTTGTCCAAGGTCGGGTAATCACTGCGCCAGTCGATCTGGGCGAAGCGAAAGTCCAAGTAACCCAGGGCGCAACCGACGGCAATATCGGCCAAGCTGAAATGGGTGCCCGCACAAAAACTGCGCTCGCCCAAGCCCCGCGCCATGGCGCTCAAGGACAAGTGGATTTTGTCCATTTGCCGCGCCACCCAGGCCGGGCTGCGCTGGCTTTCCTCGCGCCCTGGCCAGGTGTTTTCCAAGCGCGCCAAGATGGCCGCATCCAGCAAACCATCGGCCAAGGCCTCCCAGGTTTTCACCTCGGCGCGCTCGCGCCCCGACGAGGGAATCAGTTTGCCCACAGGCGACAAGGTGTCCAGGTACTCGACGATGACACGCGAATCAAACAAGGCCTCGCCGCCTTCCATGATCAAGCAGGGCACCTTGCCCAGTGGGTTGGACAAGTTGATGGCGGTTTGTGCCGACCACACGTCTTCTAAAACCAATTGATAGTCGAGTTTTTTTTCGGCCATCACGATGCGCACTTTGCGAACGTAAGGGCTGGTGATGGCACCAATGAGTTTCATGCTGAGCGGTCAAAACGAAGTGGCCTTCATTCTATCGGTCACCGCGACCCCGAATGCAAAGACATTCCCCTGTTGACAACAGTGCCTGGCCTAAAATCATTCGATGAACCACTCTGCCATCACTGCTTTGTCGCCGCTGGACGGTCGCTACGCCAACAAACTCACCGCGTTGCGCGCTTTGATGAGCGAACAAGGCTATATGCACCGGCGTGTCCAGGTGGAGGTGGCCTGGTTGGTCGCTTTGAGCGAAGCCGGTTGGGCCGAGTTCCCCCCGCTCAGCGCGGCCGCCCGTGCCCACTTGCGCGCATTGGTGACCGACTTTGGCACCAGCGACGCAGCGGCCATCAAAGACATTGAAAAAACCACCAACCATGACGTGAAAGCGGTGGAGTATTGGATCAAGGCGCAATGCCAGCGGTCTGATTTGACCGATGCGGTGCGCCATGAGCTGGCACCCGTGGTGGAGTTCATCCACTTTGCCTGCACCAGCGAAGACATCAACAACACCAGCCATGCCTTGCAATTGCAAGCCGCGCGCACCCAAGTGGTGTTGCCTGCGTTGCAACGCGTGTTGGGCCAGTTGCGCAGCATGGCCAGCGTCCATGCCAACGTCCCCATGCTCAGCCGCACCCATGGCCAAACCGCCACCCCGACCACGGTGGGCAAAGAGTTCGCCAACGTGGCCGCACGCTTGCAGCATGCCCACGACGGCATCGCCGCCGTTCGCCTGATGGCCAAAATGAATGGCGCCGTGGGCAACTACAACGCGCATTTGAGTGCCTGGCCCGACATGGATTGGGAGGCCTTTGCCCGCCGCGTGGTGGAAACCCCCGACCACAGCGATGCCCAGGCCCCCTTTGGGCTGGGCTTGAACTTTCAAGCCTACAGCACGCAAATTGAGCCGCACGACCACATGGCCGAGTTGTTCGACGCGGTGGCGCGGGCCAACACCATCTTGATCGACCTGGCGCGCGACGTGTGGGGCTATGTGTCGCTGGGCTACTTCAAACAACGCTTGAAAGCCGGTGAAATTGGCTCGTCCACCATGCCGCACAAAGTCAACCCCATCGATTTTGAAAACGCCGAGGGCAACTTAGGCCTGGCCAATGCCCTGCTGCGCCACATGAGTGAAAAGCTGCCGATCAGCCGCTGGCAGCGCGACCTGAGCGACAGCACGGTGTTGCGCAACATGGGTGTGGCCCTGGGACACGCGGTGCTGGCTTACCAGTCGCTCAGCGTGGGGCTGGACAAGCTCGAGCTCAATGCCGAAGCCTTGCAAGCCGATTTGGACAACGCTTGGGAGGTATTGGCCGAACCGATCCAAACCGTGATGCGCCGCTACGGCGTGGCCGGCGCTTATGAGCAGCTCAAAGAGGTCACGCGGGGCAAACAGGTGCGGGCCCAAGACCTGCATGCTTTGATTGAGCGGCTCGACATCCCCGCTGACGCCAAAGTCCGCTTGCTGGCCCTGACGCCAGCCACCTATGTGGGCATGGCCGCCAGCCTGGCCCAACGCCAGGCCTGACATGGCGATCAAATCCACGGTCTTCAAAGCACAGCTGCAAATTGCCGACATCGATCACGCGTATTACGCCGATCATGCCTTCACCCTCGCGCGCCACCCGAGCGAAACCGATGAGCGCATGATGGTGCGCTTGGTGGCCATGGCCCTGAACGCGCACCAACTGCAAGACACCTGCCATGGCGACGGCCATTTGCTGTTTGGTGCGGGCTTGTCCGACCCCAACGAGCCCGATGTGTTGCTGCGCGACTTCACCGGCCGCACCCGCTGGTGGATCGAAGTCGGCCAGCCCCAAGACAAGCCTTTGCTCAAGGCCTGTGGCGTGGCCGATGTGGTGTGCGTGTACGCCTTTCACCACGCCGCCGATGTGTGGTGGCGCGGGATCAAAAACGCCTTGATCAAGCCGCGCAATTTACAAGTCTGGCGCATCCCCGCCGATACCGCCCAAGCGCTGGTGGGCCTGGCCGAGCGCAGCATGGCCTTGCAAGCCACGCTGCAAGAAGGCGTGCTGATGCTGGGCAATGCCCGTGGCACGGTGAATGTGGAATGTGAGCGTTGGCTGTGAGCCCTCGCCGGCTGAATTCAGCCGCCTGGCGCGGTCGCCTGGGGCATTGCGGCCACTTTGTTCAGCGGCCTTTTTTCTGCAGCGCGCTCGGCGTAGCGATTAAAGCGCCACGAGTCCGCACTCAAGGTGATGCGCCGCCAGGTGGTGCGTTTGGCACCCGGGCTCATCTCGGTCCAGCGCTGCACCTCGTCAAAACTGCGCCCGCAACCTTTGCACCAGGCGTCGCCTTGGCTGGTGGAGCAAATGGCAATGCACGGGGTGTCTGGCGTGGTGTCGTACCAGGTGCGCCAAGCGTCCATGGCCTTGGGCGGGAAACCCTTTTCCGACGCCTCGTCCTCGTGGTGGTACACCATCAAGGCATACACCTCGGCCAAAGCGCGGATTTCTGGCGCCAAAGTGATGCCGTCTGGCGAAGGCTTGCGCTCACGCCAATAATTGATCGCAGCTTCGATGTCGGTGATGTGGATGGCGGCCATGGGGGGGTGGATGATAGAACATCCTCTCAGGGCCCCATCGCCCGCATGACGCGGTCCGCAAGCCAAGGTGCCCGCCCATGAAACTGTTGCTCAAATGGCTGCTCAGTGCCACGGCGCTGATGGCCTTGTCCGAGCTGCATCCTGGCATTGAAGTGGCCCACTTTGCAGTGGCCTTGTCCGCCGCACTGGTGATTGGCTTGCTCAACTTGTTGGTGCGTCCGGTTCTGGTGCTGCTGACCTTGCCGGTGACCTTGATCAGCCTGGGCCTGTTTGTGTTTGTCATCAACGCCTTTTTGTTTTGGATGGCGGCACAAATGCTCAACAACTTTCGCGTCGACAGCTTTGGTGACGCGCTGGTGGGCTCGCTGATTTACTCGGCGCTGGGCATGCTGATCGACTCAGCGCTGAAGCAGTTGTTCCCGCCGAAGTGAGTCGAGCTCGCGCAAATTGGCGTCAATGATCGACGCCTCAATGTGGTCGCCGCGCTCCATTTGCCCATCCCGGGTTTTTTGCTGCACCAAGGCCTGCGCGGCGCGCAAACGGTCTTGGGCACCGGTCAAATCGTGCTGCAACCAATGCACCTGGGCTTGGGCCCGGATGGCACGCAAGGTTTTGCCTTGGCATTGCCAAGCCTGCGATAACAGCGACCAGGCCAGGGTGTCGCGCGGGCGCTCAAGCATCCAGGCCTCCAGTTCTTGCGACGCCGTGGCGCACTGTGGTGCTTGAGCCAGCGCCAAGCGGGCTTGGGCCAACCACAACACCTCCGAGCGGCTTTGGCGCGACAGCTGGCCTTGCAACACGTCGACCGCCGCTTGCGGCTGTCCGGTTTGCAACGCCACCTCGGCGCGCACGCCACGCCACCACGCTGGCGCCGCCGTTGCCAACAAGGGGCCCAAACGCTCGAGTTTTTGCTGCGCTGGTAACGCTTGTTTCAAGCGCAGATCGGACAGCACAGCGGCATACAAAACAGCAGCTTGGCGCTGTGGCGCATAGGTAGACAAGTCGCTGTCTTGCGCCGCTTCGGACAAGCGGCGCATGCCCTCGACGCCGGTTTGCACCAGGGCGCGCGCACGGGCCCCCGTGAGCACATCGTCCCAATCCACCGGCGCGGGCTTGGGCTGGGCCAAGCCAGGCTGGCGCAACTGCATATCGGCAATGCGCTCGGTGGTCAGCGGGTGGCTGCGCAAATAAGGGTAGTTGCCACGGTCATTCAAGCGCGAAGCGATTTGCAGCTTCTCAAACATGCCCACAAAACCTTGGGTGTCAAAGCCCGCGTCGGCCATCACCCCAAAGCCCACCCGATCGGCTTCGCGCTCCATGTCGCGCGAAAAATTCAATTGGGTTTGGATGGCCAAGGCCTGCCCCCCCGAGATCATGGCAGTTCCAGCCGTGGGGCTTTTGCTGGCCGCCAAAATGGCCAGCAACATGGCCCCCATGATCAACGGCGACTGCTGGCTTTGGCGCGACATCAAACGGGCAATGTGGCGCTGGGTCACGTGGGTGAGTTCATGCGCCAGCACCGAAGCCAACTCGTGGCGGTTGGACACCGTGGCCATCAAGCCCAAATGCACCCCCAAATAACCGCCCGGCAGGGCAAAGGCGTTGACACTGGGGTCGCGGATCAGGCTCACCTCCCAGGCAAAACGCTGCTGCAACTCGGCCGATAACTCGCCGCGTTCACGCGCGGCCACCATCAAACGCGACCAAATTTGTTGCACTTGCTCGCCCAACAAAGGGTCGTCCAGGTAGTCGGGGTCTTTGTAAATTTCGCGCATGATGCTGTCGCCAATGCGGCGCTCCGACACCAATGAAATGTCCCCCGCGTCGCCCAAACTGGGCAAACGCGATGGCGCCACGCCTTGGGCTTGTGACAAGGGCAAGGGCATGGCCAGCAAGCCCGCGCACAGCGCGGCCGCAGGCGGCACACACCAGCATCGGCGCATCCAGCGGAAGAGGGCAAAGAAGGTGTTCATGACCGTATGATGGCCATGTTACTCCGCGCCTTTGCAGAGGCGCAGCTCAGCAACCCAATTGGCACACACCCGATGTCTGAACTTACCCACTTTGATGCCCATGGCCAAGCCCACATGGTCGATGTGGCGCAAAAGGCCCATACCCACCGCGTGGCCGTGGCCCAAGGCCGCATCCAAATGCTACCCCGCACCCTGGACCTGATTGCCCACGGCAACGCCAAAAAAGGCGATGTGCTGGGCGTGGCCCGCTTGGCCGGCATCATGGCAGCGAAAAAAACCAGCGACCTCATCCCCCTGTGCCATCCCTTGGCCCTCACCCGGGTGACCGTCAGCTTCGAGCTGGAGAACGATCAGCACAGCGTGCTGTGCAAAGCCAGTGCCGAAACCATGGGCCCCACCGGCGTCGAAATGGAAGCCCTCACCGCCGTGCAAGTGGCGCTATTGACGATTTACGACATGTGCAAAGCAGTCGATAGGGGCATGACCATCAACGATGTGAAGTTGATGGAAAAGCACGGGGGCAAGAGCGGGAGTTTTGTGCTGAAACCCTAAACGCTTGCGGACACAGCGCTTTAAAGACCGTAGACAGATTGCAGGCGCGAGCGCCAAGCTGGGGCCTCGCGGTCACCCGCGCGGCAGTGCCATTTTGTTCACCTCGTCCTTGAGGTCATTGATGGCCAGTTTGATCAAGCGGCTCATCTCGTTCAAAGCCTCGCGATGGGTTGGAAACACTTGATGCAAAACATACGAGTCCGGCTCGAGTTTGGAAAATTCATCATGTTCAAGGACGCGATGCAACTGCTCTTGTTCAATCAAATACCAACCACTTTTGATTTCCATGGGCACCTCTTAGTTCGGACACAGGTCAACGGGCTTCGCCAGACTGAATGTATTTTTTAAAGTCTTTGCTCAACTTTTCTTGCGTTTGGGTGTTCAGCACCGCCAAGGGGGGGCGCACGCGCAACCAATCCGCATCTCGATAGTGGGTTGCCATCAGGTATTTGAGTGCCGGCACGGTTGGCATACCTTGGATCATGCGATCAAACGCCTCTAAGCGCTGATCGTCCACCCCAATTTTGTTGCCGGCCACCGAAACCTTTTGGACCCCATCTGATGCAAGCATGCGCGCCATGAGCTCCGGCAGCAAGTTGGCGTAGCTGGACAAACTGGTGCGCAGCCCCAATTTCGCCAGCACAGGGATGTTCATGTCTTGATTGGAAATGACAGGGGTCTTTGGCAGGAAAGAGCGCACCCAGTCCATGGTGTGGCTGGCGTTTTGGCTTTGATCGATCAAGCCTTGGAATGCGCCCACATGTTTGTCCAACAACTCACTGAGCACGCGCGGGTTGAGGTCTGCAGGGCCAGCGTTGGTTTGGGAGGCCAAATACAGCTTGGCGCCCATGGAGCCGACTTTTTGAACGATGTGGCCAAAAAAATTGACCAGCCCTTGATCGGTTGCTTCTGGCCCTGCAGGCGGCGGGGTCAGGATGTAGCCATGCAAACCCAATGCGTGGGCATCGCTAATCAATTTGACGATATCGGTCAAGTTGGCAAAAGCAACGTGCAACAAAATATCTTTGCCCTCAACGCCATGCGCCATCAATTGTTTGACCGCATCCAATCGCTCAGCGGCGTTGAACGAGTCGCCCTCGCCCACATGGCTGAACATGACGACCCCTTGTATGCCTTTGGCACCCAGGGTTTGCACATGGGTGGCAAGTTTGGCGTGGTGAACAAACAGGTCTTCGGTCAAAGGGGTCACCAGTTCGACCCATAAGCCCTGCAGACCGACACCGGCAGTTGCCATGAAAGCTCCTTGATTGGCCACAAAACCCTTGCAACTTTATTGGCGCCCCGATGCCATGGCTAGGGGGAAAGGCTTTAGTGGGCTGCATTATGCGGCCCTTGGCTAAAGGCAGTACCCGGGTGTTTACGGGGGGGCCAGCTGGTTGGCCCTGGGCGTGGGCTCACCTGCGCGGGTGAGCCATTTGGTTTCAGTTGCGCCGCGAGCCCCGTGCTGGCTCGTACAACTCCACCCGGGGTTCGGGCCTGGGCGCAGCGGCAGGTTTTTCTTGCACCGGCGCTTCTCTGCGCTCGTCTCTGACCTCACGCCGAGGCGCGGGCCTGACTTCACGGGGGGGTGGGGGAGGGGCAGATGCTTCAATGCGTGGCATGGTGATGCTTTCTAGCGAGTGAAGACCGTAATGTAACGGAACTGCTTGGGCCCTGTGCGACTCGGCGCAAGGGCCCCCACACCGAGCGAGGCCCCCCGCACAGCCGGGGTGCCTGATGAGAAAGTTTTTTCCGTCATATGGCAGAACTATGATGCCAGCGCTATTTGTTTTGCCTCAGGCAAACGCCATTCCCAATGACCTTACAGCGCACAACCCCCACTTTTTTCTCCTTTTTGGTCTGGCCGTCTTTGATGACCCCCTTTGCTTTCCAAAGTAAGCCATGGCTCCAGGGATGTATTGCTTTGTTGTTGGTATTTTGCGCGGCCCTGCCCACGGCTGTCCAAGCAGCAAGGCCCTTGAACACCGACGACGCGAATGTGGTGGACCCCAAAAGCTGCCAGCTCGAGACCTGGGTGCGCCGCACGCGCAGCAGCACCGAGCAATGGGCCATTCCAGGATGTAACTTTTGGGGCGATGTGGAGTGGTCATTGGGCGGGCAGCAGCGCAGTGAAGACACGCCTTGGGCCTCAGGCTTGTTGCTGGGCCAAGCCAAAAAGCGCTGGCTGCGCTTGAGCGACGGGGATTGGGGCTTCTCCACCACCCTGGGTTTCATCAACACCCAACCCACCAGCGACTTCAATGCCCCCCAGCGCGATGTGTACTTCAACGCGCCCATCACGCATGCTTTGGGACAAGACCGCTTTGTGCACCTCAACCTGGGGTGGATTCAGCACAACCGCGACGGCAGTTCACGCGCCACCTGGGGCCTGGGGGGCGAGTGGCCCTTGAGCCCACGTTTGATCGCCATCTCCGAGGTGTATGCCGAAACCACCACGCCCAGCCAATACCAAGTGGGTTTGCGCTTTTGGGTCAAGCCACAACGTGTGCAAATTGACACCACCTATGGCAATGTCGTGGGCAG
>Ga0209550_10000774_pt1 | contig 30646 bp, 29 predicted proteins | sample LauGreSuBDMM15SN_2_FD_187567 | JGI IMG/M metagenome (GOLD analysis project Ga0209550, IMG submission 187567) | Freshwater lake microbial communities from Lake Michigan, USA - Su13.BD.MM15.SN (SPAdes) (version 5) | ecosystem: Environmental > Aquatic > Freshwater > Lake | place: Lake Michigan... | reverse complement strand
TCCGTCAAAATGGAATGAAATGGCAAAAAGAACAACATGGCAGATCAAAAAATTTTCATCTTCGATACCACATTGCGCGATGGCGAACAGGTGCCCGGTTGCAAGCTCAATACAAAGGAAAAAATTGAAGTGGCCCTGGCACTGGAAGCCTTGGGGGTAGACATCATTGAAGCCGGCTTTCCGATTTCCAGCCCTGGCGATTTTGAGTCGGTGTCAGAAATTTCCAAAATCATCACCAATGCTATTGTATGCGGCCTTTCTCGTGCAGTGGAAAAAGACATTGAAGTGGCCGGACTGGCGCTGAAGCATGCAAAAAGGGGAAGAATACATACAGGCATTGGCACATCCGATTCACATATCAAAAGCAAGTTCAACAGCAACCGGGATGAAATCCTGATCAGGGCTGTACAGGCTGTAAAATGGGCAAGGAATTTTACTGATGATGTTGAGTTTTATGCGGAAGATGCAGGCCGTACCGACAATGTATATCTGGCAAGGGTTGTAGAGGCTGTGATTGCTGCAGGAGCAACAACGGTGAATATTCCCGACACTACAGGTTACTGCCTGCCAACCCAATATGGCGAGAAGATCGCCTTCCTGAGAAACAATGTATCCAATATAGACAAGGCCGTCCTCTCCTGCCATTGTCACAACGACCTTGGTTTGGCCACTGCCAATTCTATCGCCGGTGCCATGAATGGCGCCAGACAAATCGAGTGCACCATCAATGGGTTGGGTGAACGTGCCGGGAACACCGCATTGGAGGAAGTAGTGATGGTGTTGAAACAACACACGCATTTAGGACTCTATACCAATATTGATGCAACACAACTCAATCCGCTGAGTCAATTGGTTTCTGAAACAATGCGCATGGCTGTTCAACCCAACAAAGCCATTGTGGGGGCGAATGCTTTTTCCCATTCTTCAGGTATCCACCAGGATGGTTTTTTGAAAGATTCACAAACCTATGAAATCATCAGGCCTGAGGAAGTGGGTGCAGCAACTTCAAAAATTGTATTGACCGCCAGGAGCGGAAGATCAGCATTGGCCTATCGCTTCAAGAATTTAGGACATGAATTCAACAGGAACGACATTGACTTTTTATATGATCAGTTTCTGCAATTGGCAGACACCATCAAAGAAGTGAAGGACATGAACCTCAATTCCCTGGCCATACAATACCTAGAAAAAAAATAAACAATAGTGAACGCAAACAAACATATTGTCATTATACCAGGAGATGGCATCGGACCAGAGGTTACGAACCAGGCCATTCGTGCCCTTGATGCAATAGGAAAAAAATTTGGTCATCAATTCTCTTACAGCTTCGCCTTGATGGGTGCAGATGCCATCGACAAGACAGGAGATCCACTTCCGCAGGAAACCATCAACATATGCAAGCAAGCCGATGCCATCCTGCTGGGGGCTGTAGGTCATCCCAAATACGATCATGACCCTTCTGCCAAAATCAGGCCTGAACAGGGTTTGCTCAGGATCAGAAAAGAACTTGGCCTTTTTGCCAACATCAGGCCCGTGTCAACCTATCCTTCCCTCTACCATTTGTCTCCAGTAAAATCAAGCCTCCTGGAACATGTAGACATCGTCATTTACAGGGAATTGACCGGTGGAATTTATTTTGGAAAAAAGGAGTTGAATGAAGCAGGTACGGAGGCATCGGATCTTTGTATTTACAACAAAGATGAAATCACAAGGATTGCCCATCTTGCCTTCAGGCATGCACAAGAAAGAAAGCGAAAATTAACCCTGGTAGACAAGTCCAACGTATTGGAAACATCAAGGCTTTGGAGAAAAACAGTTACAGCCATGGCGGCCGATTATCCTGAGGTTGAATTGAATTGCATGTATGTAGACAATGCAGCCATGCAGCTGATCATCAACCCTGCACAATTTGATGTCATCCTCACTGAAAATATGTTTGGCGATATCCTGAGCGATGAGGCCAGTGTATTGGCAGGATCGCTTGGCATGTTGCCCTCTGCTTCAATCGGTACCGGAACCGCTTTGTTTGAACCCATCCACGGCTCCTATCCACAAGCAGCAGGGAAAGACATAGCCAACCCCGTCGGTGCTATTCTCTCTGCAGCCATGCTGCTGGATCATTTAGGGATGAAAGAAGAGGCCAATACCATCAGGCATGCAGTGGAATGGACAACCCACAATGGATTTGTTACCAAAGACATTGATCCGATGAATTTCTATTTTACTTCAACCATCGGGGAGTTGGTCAGCGATTGCATCATGAACAAAGCAGATGAGGCCATCCACAAGGCCAATATCCTCATCAGAAAATCAACCATAATCTAATGCCAATAAACATACCATGAGCGAATTGAACAAATACAGCAAAACCATTACACAAGACCCTACACAACCTGCCGCACAGGCCATGTTTTACGGCATTGGCCTTACGGATGAAGACCTTGCGAAGGCACAGGTAGGTATCGCCAGCATGGGCTGGGATGGGAATACCTGCAACATGCACCTGAATGAATTGGCAGCAGAAATCAAAAAAAGCGTTTGGGCCAATGACCTTGTAGGACTTACGTTCAATACCATTGGTGTAAGCGATGGCATGTCCAACGGAACGGATGGCATGAGGTATTCTCTGGTAAGCCGTGATGTGATTGCAGATTCCATTGAAACAGTATGTGGTGCCCAATATTATGACGGACTCATTACCGTACCCGGCTGTGACAAAAATATGCCAGGGTCCATCATGGCCATGGGCCGCTTGAACAGGCCTTCGATCATGGTCTATGGCGGTACCATTGCCCCCGGACATTACAAAGGTGAAGACCTCAATATTGTTTCTGCTTTTGAAGCATTGGGCAAAAAAATTGCGGGACAGCTGGATGAAAAAGATTTCAAAGCAATTGTCATGCACTCATGCCCGGGCGCAGGTGCCTGTGGCGGAATGTATACAGCCAATACCATGTCTTCAGCGATTGAAGCGTTGGGAATGAGTCTCCCCTATTCCTCTTCCAACCCGGCCCTGAGTGAAGACAAAAAAAGGGAATGTATCGAAGCAGGAAAAGCCATCAGGCTCTTGCTTGAAAAAGACATCAAGCCTTCAGACATCATGACCAAAAAAGCATTTGAAAATGCTTTGACCATGATCGTCACCCTCGGCGGCTCCACCAATGCAGTGCTGCACATGATTGCCATGGCGCACAGTGTTGGGCTTGTCCTTACACAGGATGACGTGCAAGCCACCAGCGACAAAGTGCCCGTCATTGCAGACTTTAAGCCCAGTGGCAAATACCTGATGGAAGACCTGCACAATATTGGTGGCATTCCTTTGGTCATGAAATACCTGTTGAGCAAGGGCATGATCCATGGAGACTGCATGACCGTAACCGGAAAAACAGTTGCAGAAAACCTTGCAGAAGTACCAGACATAGCATTTGAAAAGCAACAGATCATTCGCCCGATTGAGAACCCATTCAAAACAACTGGGCATCTTCAAATCCTTTACGGCAATATTGCTGAAGGCGGCAGTGTAGCCAAGATCAGCGGAAAAGAAGGAGAGAAATTTGTTGGGCCTGCCCGGGTTTTCAATGGAGAAAAAGAACTCATCCATGGCATCAGCAGCGGCAAGGTTCAAAAAGGCGATGTAGTGGTGATCAGGTATGTAGGACCAAGAGGCGCACCAGGAATGCCAGAAATGCTGAAGCCCACTTCGGCCATCATTGGTGCAGGATTGGGCAAGGATGTTGCATTGATTACAGACGGCAGGTTCAGTGGAGGAACCCATGGATTTGTGGTTGGACACATCACACCTGAGGCTTTCGACGGCGGGACCATGGCGTTGATTGAAGATGGTGACATCATTGAACTGGATGCTACCCTGAACAAGATCAATGTATTGGTGGAACAATCAGTATTAGACGAAAGAAAAACCAACTGGAAGCAACCTCCATTGAATGCAACAAAGGGAATTCTCTACAAATATGCAAAACAAGTGACAACGGCTGCAGAAGGCTGTATCACGGACAAATAAAAAACAACGTATGCAAACTGAGACGATCAATGAACAAATAGATGCTGCTGTAGCACCCATTGAAATTACAGGTGGTGATGCAGTGATGCGTGCACTGGTTGCTGAAGGTGTAGAAACCATTTTTGGATACCCCGGTGGAGCCATCATGCCGATTTATGATGCCCTTTACGACTACCGTGATCAGCTGGAACATATCCTGGTAAGACATGAACAAGGCGGTATTCATGCCGGCCAAGGGTATGCAAGAACCTCTGGTAAAACTGGGATTGTGTTTGCCACCAGCGGCCCAGGCGCAACCAACCTTGTTACAGGACTGGCCGATGCCATGATCGACTCAACTCCCCTTGTCTGCATCACCGGTCAGGTCTTTGCACACCTGTTGGGTACGGATGCCTTCCAGGAAACAGATGTCATCAACATCACCACGCCTGTTACAAAATGGAACTATCAGGTAACAGACGCCAATGAGATTCCTGAGGCACTTGCAAAGGCATTTTACATTGCCAAAAGTGGAAGACCCGGCCCTGTGTTGATAGACATCACCAAAAATGCACAGGTTCAGAAATTTAACTATCCCGGTTACAAACCTTGCAAACATATCCGCAGCTACAGACCGAAGCCTGTTGTGCGAAAAGAATTTACCACAGCTGCGGCAGCTATGATCAACAAGGCAGAGCGCCCGCTGGTCATCTTTGGTCAGGGTGTAATTCTGGGCTGTGCCGAAAATGAATTCAAGGCTTTCATCGAAAAATCAGGCATGCCGGCAGCCTGGACCATACTGGGTTTGAGCGCATTGTCTACAGACCATCCTTTGAATGTTGGCATGTTGGGCATGCATGGCAATTATGGACCCAATATGCTCACCAACGAATGTGACGTACTGATTGCCGTAGGCATGCGTTTTGATGATCGTGTTACTGGAAGGCTTGACCGTTATGCAAAACAAGCCAAAGTAATTCACCTGGATATTGATCCATCAGAGATCGACAAAAACGTAAAAGCTGACGTACCTGTTTGGGGAGACTGCAAGGAAACACTTCCCATGATTACGGCTTTGCTGGAAAAGAAAGACCACCGCCAATGGGTGAATAAATTCAGCGAATGCATGGAAAAAGAGAAGGAAGCGGTCATCAATGAAGAGCTTAATCCATCAACCGATAGCTTAACCATGGGAGAGGTCATCGAACAGCTTAATGTGCTGACAAAAGGGGATGCTATCATCGTAACAGATGTAGGGCAACACCAGATGGTAGCCTGTCGATATGCCAAATTCAACCAGACCAAAAGCAATATCACCTCCGGAGGATTGGGCACAATGGGCTTTGCCTTGCCCGCTGCCATTGGCGCAAAATATGGTGCCAAAGACAGAACCATTGTTGCTGTTATCGGTGATGGTGGCATTCAAATGACCATTCAAGAACTGGGCACCATCATGCAGAACAATATCAACGTAAAAATCCTGATACTCAACAACCGTTTCCTCGGCATGGTAAGGCAATGGCAAGACCTGTTCAATGAAAAAAGATATTCATTTGTAGACATTGCCAGCCCTGATTATGTGGCCGTAGCCAAAGGATACAAGATTGAAGGAAATTCTATTGAGGAAAGAAAAGACCTGATCAATGCATTAGAAACCATGCTCAATCATGACGGACCATACCTGCTGGAAGTCTTTGTAGGAAAGGAAAACAATGTATTCCCCATGGTGCCTCAAGGCTGTGGCGTTAGTGAAATAAGACTTAAATAAATGAACATGAAACAGGAATATACACTGACCATTTATACGGAAAACCAGGTTGGTTTGCTCAACAGGATAGCCATCATGTTTTCAAGAAGAAAGATCAACATTGAAAGCATGAATACATCACCTTCAGAGATTGAAGGCATACACCGCTTCAACATCCTCATCAACGAAACCGAAGATGTTGTGAGAAAAATCGTTCGCCAGATTGAAAAGCAGGTTGATGTACTCAAGGCTTATTTCAATACCAATGATACCATCATCTGGCAGGAACTTGCGCTTTACAAGGTACCTACAGATGTCATTGCAGAAAAAGTAAAAGTAGAAAGGCTGCTCAGAACCTATGGCGCCAGGGTGGTTGCCATCATGTCTGATTATACCATTTTCGAAACGACAGGACAGAGGGAAGAGACAGATACCCTGTTGAAAGTTTTGGGTGAATATGGCCTGATTGAATTTGTGAGGAGTGCAAGGATAGCCATCATCAAGGACAGCAAGGGCTTTCACGAAAAACTTAAGGAATTTGAGTTGGCAGAGCCAACACATCATATCATTGATGAACCCATCTCTGCTGCTGAGGCAGCATCTAAAGTGGTTTAAACATTTTCTACAATTAAAAACAAAAAACAAGGTTTATGGCAAAGTTAAATTTCGGTGGAACTGAAGAAAACGTGGTAACACGTGAAGAATTCCCACTGGCTAAGGCGCAAGAAGTTTTGAAAGATGAAGTTGTAGCTGTAATCGGCTACGGTGTTCAAGGTCCCGGACAGGCATTGAACCAAAAAGAAAATGGCATCAATGTCATTGTTGGACAGCGGAAAAATTCAAAGACATGGGACAAGGCCATCGCTGATGGATTTGTCCCTGGCGAAACACTTTTTGAAATTGAAGAAGCCCTTGAAAGAGGTACCATCATCTGTTACCTGCTCAGCGATGCTGCACAAATTGCCATGTGGCCAACTGTAAAAAAACACCTTACTCCAGGAAAAGCTTTGTACTTCTCCCATGGTTTTGGTATCACCTATAACCTCCAGACAAATATTGTTCCTCCTGCTGATGTTGACGTATTTCTGGTAGCACCAAAAGGATCAGGAACTTCTTTGAGAAGGATGTTCCTTCAAGGAAGAGGTTTGAACTCAAGCTATGCCATCTTCCAGGATGCAACAGGCAAAGCGCATGACCGTGTTGTTGCCCTTGGTATTGCCATAGGCAGCGGCTACTTGTTCGAAACAGATTTCAGAAAAGAGGTATTCAGCGATCTTACCGGTGAAAGAGGTACACTCATGGGAGCCATTCAGGGCATCTTTGCTGCTCAGTACCAGGTACTGCGTGAAAGGGGTCACTCTCCTTCAGAAGCATTCAACGAAACGGTTGAAGAACTGACACAATCATTGATGCCACTGGTAGCAGAAAACGGAATGGACTGGATGTATGCCAACTGTTCTACTACCGCACAAAGGGGTGCATTGGACTGGTGGAAGAAGTTCAGGGATGCTACAGCACCTGTATTCAACGAATTATACGATAGCGTTGCTGCAGGAAAAGAAAGCCAACGCAGCATCGAAAGCAATTCACAACCTGACTACCGTGAAAAACTTGAAGTTGAACTCAAGGAACTCAGGGAAAGCGAAATGTGGCAAGCTGGTAAAACAGTAAGAAGCCTCAGGCCTGAAAACCAAGGAAAATAAATATTCCTTAAAACAACCATTTACAGGGGGCGTTTCCATGCCCCCTTTTTTATTGCGTTATTGACCTTGAAAATGAATCTGCAATAGTATATTTGCAAAAATATTTTTAGATGAACCTCCACGAATACCAAGCCAAGGAACTGCTCAAGAAATACAATGTACCTGTTCAAGAAGGATTTGCCTGCAGCTCTGTAGAGGAGGCCACTGCAGCATATGAGCAGATCAAGGAAAAAAGCGGGAGCAGGTTTGCTGTGGTAAAAGCACAGATCCATGCGGGTGGACGCGGAAAGGGTCAGGTAATAGAAACAGGCATCAACGGTGTGAAAGTGGGTAAAAGCCTTGAGGACATCCAGGAATTTGCACAAAAAATATTGGGTGGTACACTGGTAACCATACAAACAGGTCCTTCAGGTAAACTGGTCAGCAAAATCCTTGTTGCCCAAGACATGTACTATGATGGCCCTTCAGAGAGAAAAGAATTTTACCTCTCTATTTTGCTCGACAGGGCCACAGGCCAAAACGTGATCATGTACAGCACTGAGGGTGGAATGAACATTGAAGATGTTGCCCATAATACACCTGAAAAAATATTCAGGGAGTCTGTGCACCCGTCCGGTGGCTTGCTTCCCTTTCAGGCAAGAAAAATTGCTTTCAACCTGGGTGTCAGCGGAGACGCATTCAAAAATATGGTCAAGTTTGTGACCAACCTCTACAATGCCTATGTGGGTCTTGACTGCTCCATGCTCGAAATCAATCCCCTTTTCAAAGCATCAGATGATAAAATCATTGCTGTAGATTGCAAAATGGGTATTGATGAAAATTCATTGGGAAGGCATGCTGACCTTGCTGCGATGCGTGATTTTTCTGAAGAAGATCCAACAGAAGTTGAGGCAGGAAAATTCAACCTCAACTTTGTAAAACTTGATGGCAATGTAGGCTGCATGGTAAATGGTGCTGGTTTGGCCATGGCCACCATGGACATGATCAAACTCAGTGGTGGCGAGCCTGCCAACTTCCTTGACGTAGGTGGTACAGCCAACGCACAAACCGTTGAGGCAGGATTCAAGATCATCATGCAAGATCCCAATGTGAAGGCCATCCTCATTAATATCTTTGGTGGAATTGTACGCTGCGACAGGGTTGCCTCAGGTGTGATTGAGGCATACAAGAACCTTGGTAACATCAACATCCCGATCATTGTGCGCTTACAGGGAACCAATGCGGTTGAAGCCAAGAAGCTGATCGATGAGAGCGGATTGAAGGTGCAAAGCGCTATCCTTCTTAGTGAAGCTGCAGACCTGGTAAAGAAAGCAATCGCCTGATAGCCATCCAACGCCACATATTGTCCCTCAGGTTTTTCCCATTTTTATTGCTGCTCTTTGCATCACCCCTGCTCCTTTTGTCGCAAAGAAAGAACGATGACCTCAACTACCATATCAAAAAAACACCAACGCCGATTTTGATTGATGGGGTAATCGATGAAGCATGGTTGTTGGCAGAAACCGCCGACAATTTCAACATGGTATTTCCCATGGATACCAGCAAATCCCTGGTGAAGACTGCTGTCAAAATGAGTTATGACAACGAGCATCTTTACCTGATTGCCATCTGCTACAACAAGCCCGACCAGGCATACATGGTTGAATCCCTGAAAAGGGATTTTGTTTTTGGCAAGAACGATAATTTCCTTCTTTTCATGGATCCCTTCGATGACCAGACCAATGGTTTCAGTTTTGGGTCTAATGCTGCTGGAGCGCAATGGGACGGCATCATGTATGATGGAGGAAAAGTAGACCTGAACTGGGACAACAAATGGAGTTCTGCTGTAAAGAATTACCAGGACAAATGGATATGGGAAGCGGCCATCCCTTTCAAAACAATTCGCTACAAAAATGGCATCAAAACCTGGGGCATCAATTTTAGCCGGCTGGATATTACCATGGCTGAAAAATCAAGCTGGGCGCCAGTTCCAAGGCAGTTCCCCACCGCCACATTGGCCTACAGTGGTCAGTTGATTTGGGATGAACCCCCACCAGAAGCCGGCACCAATATTTCTATGATCCCCTATGTGCTGACCAGCGGTAGCAAGAACTACAGTGCAGGCACAAAAAATGCTTTCAAAAAAGAAATTGGACTAGAAGCCAAAATAGGTGTCACCTCTTCGTTGAATCTTGACCTGACAGTGAACCCTGATTTCTCACAGGTAGAGGTTGACCGGCAAGTGACCAACTTAGACCGTTTTGAATTGTTTTTTCCAGAGAGGAGACAGTTCTTCCTCGAAAATGGTGATCAGTTTTCCAATTTTGGCTATGCAGGCATCAGGCCATTTTTCTCAAGAAGGATAGGATTGAATGTTCCCATTCAATTTGGTGCAAGGCTGAGTGGAAAACTGAACAAGGATTGGAGAATAGGCCTCATGAACATGCAAACCGGTGAAAACCCTGCAAACAAGACTTTGGCACAGAACTATACTGTGTTTGCTTTGCAGCGAAGGGTCTTTGCCCGCTCCAATATTGGGCTATTGGTGGTCAACCGTGACCAGGTATTATGGGGCAAAAAAGATGCTTCCTTGATGGCCAACCCATTCAACCGAAACATTGGCATTGAATACAACTTGGCTTCTGCGAATAACCTCTGGACAGGCAAGGCTGTATTGATGAAATCATTCTCCAAAAACACCAGCAAAGAAGACTGGGTGCATGCCGCCAACATCCAGTACAGCAGCAAAAAATGGTTGTTCAGCTGGCAACAGGAATATATAGGAAAAAATTATACCGCCGAGGTGGGATATGTTCCCCGCAAGGATTTCATCAAACTTACACCTGGTATAACAAAAACATTTTTCAGCAGAAACAATAAAATCACCAGCCACTCCCTCAAACTGAGCAGCTACAATTATTATACAGACAGGTTGAGGCTTACAGATAATACCAGTTTCATGGCCTATACCCTAACGCTCAGAAACCAGGCAACTTTTACACAATGGATTGCCTATGACTATGTGCAGTTGCTCCAACCTTTTGATCCTACCAATTTCAACAAGGATACCCTTGCCAGAGGAACGAAACACAGCTGGAGGGCAACAGGTACTGAATTTGTATCAAAACCCCAACAGCTTTTTACCTATGCATTTTCTACACGGTTTGGCGGATATTACCAAAATGGATCGAGGCGTTTTGTCAGTGCTGAAATGGGTTACCGCTTTCAGCCATTTGTCAGTGCCGCATTGAGTGCAAGCTATAACCAAATCTCTATGCAAAGCCCCTGGAACAAGACCACATTTTGGCTGGTTGGCCCAAGAATTGACGTTACATTTACCAATACCCTGTTTTTTACGACATTTATCCAATACAACAACCAGCAGAAAAACATCAACCTCAACACCAGGTTTCAATGGCGATACAAGCCTGCATCAGACCTGTATATTGTTTATACAGATAACTACTACCCTGCCCCATTCAATGTAAAGAACAGGGCCCTGGTATTGAAATTCAACTATTGGTGGAATTTATAAGGGTCGATGATCCAGTGCTATGAATCGCCCTACATTTTCTTGGCATCTTCCAAAAACTGCGCCAGTCCGATATCCGTCAACGGATGCTTGAGTAATCCGAGGATTGAACTCAATGGACATGTACAGATATGTGCGCCAGCTTCAGCTGCACGAACAATATGCAGTGGATTCCTGATAGAGGCAGCCAGTATCTCTGTTTCAAATCCCTGCACCATGAAAATATGTGACAATTGCTCAATCAGTTGAATGCCATCCCAGCTGCTGTCATCTATACGGCCAATGAACGGCGAAACATAGGCGGCACCTGCTTTTGCAGCAAGGATAGCCTGACCGGCAGAAAATACCAAGGTGCAATTGGTGCGGATGTCATTGTCGGTAAACCATTTGATGGCCTTGATGCCATCCCTGATCATCGGCACCTTCACCACAATATTGGGATGAATGGCGGCCAATGCTTTTCCTTCAGCAACCATTGATTCGAAATCAGTAGACAATACTTCAGCACTCACATCACCATCCACCAAGGCGCAGATGTCTGCATAGTGCTTGAGAATGTTTTCATTGCCCTTGATGCCCTCTTTGGCCATCAAGGAAGGGTTGGTGGTTACACCGTCAAGGATTCCGAGATCAGCAGCTTCCTTGATATGAGAAAGGTTGGCAGTATCAATAAAAAATTTCATGTAGTTGTATTTGAATCGGGAAGATAAGGAAAGGATAAAAAGAACTGCTGAAATGAGGACAAAAAAAATGGCAGGTTGATTACATCGCACCGCTCAACCACCTACCCTTGCTACCTTCCGGTCCTGGGGGAGTCAGCAGGAGCTGGTCGTGTAAGACCTGCCGGTGCAAATATACAACTTTTATCGAAGTGCACGATTGAATTGACTGTTGAATTGCCTGATGCCAATCAGTTCGTCATAACGGCCTCCAAGCGGCCGAAAATAGACCAAGACCATGTAGGTATTTTCTGTTTCCCATGTATCATTTTCAGTCTGGGTTGTGCTGAATTTTTCTCTGGTATCCGTCTTTTCTTTGATGGCATACTGGTAATCGTAGTAGCCCTGTTTAAGGAATAAACTGGCCTCATAATTTCCAGTTTCATTGTTAAATGTCATGGTAGCATCCGGATCTTTTCCATGGTTGGAAAGCTCTCCCATGATAACAAGTTGACCATTCCTGAAAGGAAGGCCTCCGGGAGGCTTGAAACTAAAATGAACCCTTGCATAATCTGCATTCCACAGGGGATTGATGTTTTCTATGGTTTCGTTGATGAAAAGCCCATTCAGGTCTCTGTAATAAAAATACTGACGGGGCAACCTTGGTAGGTCTTCTTTCACAAACAGTTTAAAACTGCTATCCGTATTTTCCTGCCTTTTTATCCGGTCTCCCAGCAGCCTGAAGCTCCTGAGGTTGAGCCAACGAAACTCTTTGCCTGCAGGCATGATCATCTCATTTTCGTTGCTGTATTGCAACATGTCTTGCTTGATGAAAGTGGGTGAAACAAGCATGAGGTTATTGTCCCATCGGTAATTCTGCAAGACATATACCCGCACTTGCTGTTGCGGATAGCGGATATCAAAACCCTTGGTATCCAATTGAACCTGCAACCGGTGATGGGTCATGTAATATTGTTGGTTGAAAGGCTGCAACACTTGGGCGGCCATGCTGATCTTTTGATCAACCACCAAGAATCTTTTGGTAAAGGCCAGTTTGCTGGTATCGCCGTTGACAAAAACCTTGAGCAAATAATTTCCAGACTTGGTGGGCATGCAATTCCTGTCTGGGAAATTGGCCTGGTAATGGGTATACTTTGTCAAGGCAATTGATGCATTGCGGTAGGTTGAAATCCTCACCTGCGTGTAGCCCTTTACATAGTCAAAATAACTCAACTGCGCCGGTGTCCAGTCGGCATTGCAAAGGACATAGGTATAGAAATAATTTTTAACTCCTCCGGCCATATCGTCAAAATTCAGTTCAAGCAGGTCTGTTGAATTCAGGTTGATGATCGGATAAGCAACAGGATCGCCAAATTTTGTCAGCTTGATGGTTTTAATGGCTGGATTGAACACCTGGTCAGGCTGCCTTTGGGCGAATACAGACACTGCCGAAATAGAGATGAAACTGAATAAAAACAGTGTCTTGTACATGGGGATTGATTGTTTGACGAATTTAATCAATAATTGATTTGTATTTTTACCAGAGAAGCATATCCATTGAATCTTTCACTTCGCATAGCAAGAAAACTCTTTACCGGCAGAAAAAAGTCATTTTCGACCTTTATCATGCGTATTTCAATCACAGCAACCACCATCAGTGTTGCCGCAATGATTGTTGCGCTTTCTTTTATCAATGGATTTCAGAAAATCGTAGCAGAAAAAGTATTTGGTTTCTGGGGGCACATGCGGGTGCAGCACTATGAACCCATCAGGTCTACGATTGCTGAAGAAGTACCGATCAACAGAAACGATACCATTGAAAAGTTGATGGAAGCCCATCCAAACATTCTCTCTGTAAGCCCATTTGCCACCCGATCTGCCATCCTCAATGCCAATGGCACCATTGAAGGCGTGCTGCTGAAGGGCGTTACGGCTTCTTATCCCTTCAAAAAAATTGACAGGTTTCTGGTCAGGGGCAATTGGCCAGCACTGGATGAGAGCCCGAAGTCAGGTCAGCTTGTTTTGTCTGAATACACAGCAAATCAACTGGGCATAGACACTGGACGCAGTTTGCTGATTTATTTTATCCAGGAAAATGGCGCAATGCCAAGGACCAGAAAAATGAAGGTCTCAGGAATTTACAGAACAGGCATCGATGTTTATGACAAGGTATATGCCATTGGTGATATTCAATTGATCCAACAACTCAATGATTGGGACAAATCCCAAATCGGGGGATATGAAATGGATTTGAAAGACCCTTCAACCATGGATTCAACAGCTGCAGGGGTTTTCAATTTCATACCAACAGGCTGGAATGCACTCACCTTGAAAGAAATTTCACCTGAAATTTTTGATTGGCTCAATCTTCAGAACACCAACAAATACATTCTCATCACCGTCATGACCATCATTGCAGTGATCAACCTCATTACCTGCCTGATCATCTTGTTGTTGGAAAGAACCCCCATGATTGCCCTCTTAAAAGCACTTGGGGCGCGGGATGGAATTATCCAAAGGATCTTTATCATCTATGGCTCATGGATCGCCGGAATTGGCATCCTTCTGGGTACAATCATTGGTCTTTCCCTCTGCTACCTTCAACAATATGGCGAACTGATCAAGCTCAATGAAGAGGCGTATTACGTGCGAGTAGCACCAGTGGCCATTGATTATGGCCAGGTATTGATGATCGTGGTAGGCACCTTCGCCATATCCATGTTGATCCTCATTCTCCCATCCATGATCAGCCGAAAAATCAATCCTTCAAGAGCGCTGCAATTCAAATAACTAATTGGTCATCGCGGCAAGAATGACTGCCGTTGCCACACCAGCATTCAAAGATTCGGCCTTCCCTTTTCTGGGGATGGTAATGGCCTTTGTGGCATAGGCCCTTATGCCCGGAGACAGCCCCTTTGACTCATTTCCAATCAAAAGCAGGCAAGGTGTTTCAAAAACAGCTTGCCCGATGGACTCGCCATCCAGCACTGCTGCATAAACCGGCATGTTGGGTACTGCGGAGAGAAATTCCTCCAGTGCTGTATAATAAATCGTGGGGCGCAAGAGGCTTCCCTTGGCAGATTGTACCACCTTGGCATTGTATGCATCCACCGTATCGGTGGAACAGATGATATTTTCAACGCCAAACCAATCGCAGGAACGGATGATGGTACCCAAATTCCCAGGATCCTGGACCTGATCAAGCACCACCGTTATGCCTTTTGGCACAAAACCTGAAATTGGAGGCTGGGGAATCTGAACCAGCGCCAGGACTTCGTTGGGTGATTGCAACGATGATATCTTGCTCAATTCAAAGTCTTCCAGCACCTGCACATTGATCCCAGGAGGCAGGGATGCTTCGTGTTGCCTTGACCATGCATCAATGGCAAAAATATTTTTGATGGCAGCAGGTTTTTCCTCTATCAACTCTTGCACCATCTTCACACCTTCCACAATAAAGAGCCCCTCTTCGTCCCTGAATTTTTTATGGGCTAAACTTTGAATATATTTGACTTCCGCTTTAGCGATCATCTTTTTTCATTTTAAACGGAGGCCTGTTGATTCGATTACTCAAATATTTTATTACTGTGCTGGCTGTTCTTGTGCTAACAGGAACTTCTTGTACAGTTGTGAGGCAATATCCGGAAAACAGGCCTTTCCATTTCGAAAATAACATAAAAATTGAAGCCAATCTTTCAAGGGATGAAAAGGCTGACATAAAGAACAGGCTTCTCGCCCAAATTGATGACAGTGCCCAGATCAGGGTGGCTTCAAAAATTCCATGGCCTTCGTTTCCATTTTTCATCCCAGTTTCGGTCATGGAAAGTCCTACCATTTTTACTGAAACACCATTGAAGCAATCGGTTTTCAGCATGAAAAACCTGATGAGCAGTATTGGCTTCAGAAGAACTGAGATCAGGTACGACACTACTGTACTCATCAAGAAGAAACAACAAAGGACGGTATCCAACTTTACAGTCATTGCAGGCCCCCGTTATACTTTTGACACTGTCATTTACGTTTTCCCCGATTCAACATTACAGGCGATTGCAAGCGAATCAACAAAAACAGCATTGCTCAAAAAAGGATCTGCTTTTGACTACAGCGCCATTGACAAGGAAATCAGCAGGCTGACGGATATTTTTCAGAACCAGGGGTATCAAAAAATTTCCAAGGAAGACATCATTGCAGAAGTGGATACCAACTATACCGAATTGCTGGATGCAACCCTTGATCCTTTCGAATATGCTTCCAGGATGGCAAAAGCATCCCTCAAATCAAAACAACCGGGCGTAGATCTTTACCTGCGGTTGAGGGCCAACAGAGACTCGAGTCATTTTATTGCCTACACCATTGGTGAATTGCTGGTTTATCCCGATCAGAAAGCAGAAGATGCTGACTCGACAAGAAGCAATGCCAATAAGGATTCCAGTGGCATCACCATCCTCTCCCTTCACAATACCTTTGACGACAACTTCATCAGAAGCAATATTTTATTGCAACCTGGCGCCATTTACAAAAGAGAGACTTACAGCAAAACGTTGAACAATTTCAACAAACTTGGGGCCTGGCAAAACATCAATGTGAGCAGTGAAACAGATGAGAAAAAAAGGGAGATCAACTATACATTTAAACTTCAGCCTGCCAAAAAACAATTTTTCAACATCGACTTGGAAGGAAGCAGCATCATCAATACTTCACAATTGATTCAGGTAGGCAGTGGACGTGTTGGTTTGGCCACCAACTTCACATTGAGGAACAGAAATATCGGCAAGAGAGCCATTCAACTGGAGAACAACCTCAGGACAGGTATCGAGTTCAACAACTTCAAGAAAATTCTTTCCGGAGAAATGACCCTTACCAACAGGCTGACCTTTCCCTGGCTTGTGGCGCCAGTTGGCAAAAAGTTTAAATCCTATTTCCAGCAAGCCAAGACAGTTGCCTCTGCAGACTACTCCTATATTGACCGGTTTCGATTTTTTCAACTGAAAACATTCAATACATTTTTGGGATACGAATGGAAGCCAAACCCATACACTTCTTGGCAATTCAGGCCCATCAATTTTGAAAATACACGGTTCAAGGCCGACAGTCTTTTCTTGGAATCCATCAGCAATTTTCCGCTCTTGCTGTATACCTACAACAATGGTCTGATCATCGGCATGAATGCCATGTTCAACAGGAACCTCACGCCCAACAATACCAAGAAGATCAACCTGCTGAAAATTTATGCAGAAGAAAGTGGTTTGGTTACTGGAGCCCTGTTGTACAACCAAACAAAAAAGGGAAAGACCCTTGCTGACCTATTCCGGTTCGTCAAAATGGATATTGAATTCAAACACATCATTTCACACAACAAAAGCAGCCTTCACCTGAGAGCCTATGCAGGAGCGGGTTTGGCGCTTACCACAGGGTCCAAAAAGGGAGAAGTAACCCTGCCTTTTTTCAAGAGCTTCATTGCAGGTGGTCCCAACAGCATGAGGGGTTGGGCCATCAGGAAACTGGGCATTGGTTCGAATGTTTTTTATGATACTGTTGCGGCGGGCACCTTCAGTGACAAGTATGCAGACATGCAACTCGAGGGAAACATTGAATACCGGTTTAACCTATTCCAGTTTTATGGATTCTGGATGCGGGGTGCGGCGTTCACTGATATTGGAAATATCTGGTTCAGGAATGACCTCAACAATACATTGAAAAATGCAGGATTTCGCCTTGATCGCTTGGGCAAGGATATCGCTGTTGCGAGTGGTTTTGGCGCCAGAGTAGACTTCAGTTATTTCTTGTTGCGGTTTGATCTTGGCTTTCCAATAAAGGATCCCCGCTATGGGCCAGACAACAAGGGAAATGCGAACATAGAACGGTTCTATTCGACCAGTTCAGGTGGCTGGTTTGTGAACAATGTTTGGAACAAACCCACCTTTCAATTTGCCATCGGCTATCCCTTCTGATTCAGGCCTGTCATAGTTTTCCTTCAAACCGCAACTGCATCTTCTCTACCATCTTGTAGGTGGCAGGACAATACTCAATGTTCTGCTTATGGACATGGATATAATCCGTCATCTTCTTTTTCGAAAAATGCGGAAACCCTGCACAATCTTCCGGACGGATGGTATAGATGGAACACATGTTTGTTTTGAGTTCCAGGAACTGGCAAGGTGTTTTGGTGTTCATCCAATCGTCTTGCTTGTCTTTGTACAACCATTTTTCCCTGAATTCATCGGGGGTTTGGTTGAAATGGGCCGAGATGCGTTCGGTATCTTTTTTTGTAAAGGTGGGTGTCATTGACCTGCAGCAATTTGAACAGGTGAGACAATCCACCTCTTGCCATATTTCCTTGTCTACCTCTTCAGCAATCTTGTCCAATCGCCTAGGTGCCTTCTTTTCAAGCCTTGAAAGAAAGAGTTTCATTTTGCGCTTGTTCTTGCTTACCTTGACTTTGAATGAACGAAGGTTGATGGGTTCCATGTTGTGCGGTGGCTGTTTGAATAATTGGTAATATTGAATAGCGAATTTAATGGAATAAACCATTCATCTAAAATGAACCTAAACATAGAATAATGTGGGATGCTTTCAAAAAAGGCTTTTTGGTTCACCTCCAATTGGAAAAATCACTTTCTCCCAATACGATTGATGCTTACGGACTTGACCTTGAGAAGCTGATCCAGTTCATGCAACTCAGGGAAATAAAGGCCGGACCAGAAGGAATTTCACTGAAAGACCTCCAGGAATACATCAAATGGATTGCAGGGCTGGGCATGAGTGAGCGATCCCAGGCAAGGATCATCTCAGGCATCAAGGCATTTTACCGGTACTGCGCCCAGGAGGAAATCACCAAAAACGATCCTACTGAACTCCTCTCTGCGCCAAAGTTGAAAAAAACCTTGCCAGATACACTGACTTTTGAAGAGATTGAACTGCTGATTGCACAAATAGACCAGAGCAAACAAGAAGGAGGAAGGAACAAGGCACTGCTTGAAACCCTTTACAGTTGCGGCCTGCGGGTTAGCGAAGCAATCAACCTGAGAAGATCTCATCTTTACCTCGACATCGGATTCATCAGGGTGATTGGCAAGGGCGACAAGGAAAGGTTGATTCCCATTGGAACAGATGCCATCAAATACATACAGATTTACCTGCACCTGATAAGGGTACATATGCCAGAGAAAAAAGGAAACGAAGACATCCTGTTCCTCAACAGGCGCGGGGGAAAGCTATCAAGGGTGATGGTGTTTTACATCATCAAGGACCTGGCCTTGAAAGCCAACATTCAAAAAAGCATTTCACCCCATACCTTCAGGCATTCTTTTGCCACACACCTGGTAGAAGGCGGTGCCGACCTGAGGGCTGTGCAGGAAATGCTGGGCCATGAAAGCATTACCACCACAGAAATGTATACCCATCTTGACAGAAATTTCCTGAGAGATACCTTAAATCGTTTCCATCCCGGATTTAAACAGCAGAAAACAACTTAATTTTATCAAAATAAATTGTTCATGAGCACAGGAACCATCAAGCTGTTGAGAAAAATTGGCATAGCAGAAGGCGCTTCATTTTTAATCCTTTTGTTGATTGCAATGCCCCTGAAATATAAATTTGGGATGCCCGAGGCGGTAAAGTATGCAGGATCGGTTCATGGTTTCCTGTTTGTGGCCTATGTAGGATTGGCGTACTATGCAAAAGAAGTTTACAACTGGCCCTTCAAGCGATTTCTCCTGGCTTTTGTTTCTGCCTGGCTTCCCCTTGGAACCTTTTTCTTTGATGGCAGGCTAAAAATTGAGGAGAAAAGGATTGAAGCAGGCATGCACTAAAAATTCTCTAATTTTACAACAAATACTAAGCAACATGAAAAAAACAATTCTGGCCTTGTTTTCACTGGCGATGGTTTTTCAAACCAATGCCCAAAGCCTCAAGACACCTGCCCCTTCAACAACACAAACGGTTAAACAGGAATTTGGTCTTGGTGCCATTGAGCTCTCCTATTCCAGGCCTAATACCAAAGGCCGAACCATCTTTGGAGACCTTGTTCCCTATGGTGCTATCTGGCGCACAGGCGCTAACAGTGCCACAACACTTACTTTCAGCGATGAAGTAATGATTGGCGGAAAGAAAATTGCCCCAGGAAAATATGGCCTTCTTTCTATTCCGGGTGCAAAGGAATGGACCCTCATCATCACCAAACAAATAGACGTTACCTCACCCTCCGCTTACAAACAAGAAATGGATGTGGTAAGGGTAATGGCACCCGCAGTTTCCATGCCATTTGCCACTGAATCCTTTATGATTCTTTTTGACAACATAAAGAACAACCAAATTGATTTGAACATTGTTTGGGCCAAGACCATGGTGACCCTTCCCATCAAGGCTGATGTCGACAACAAAATCATGGGTCAGATTGACAACCTCATGAACAAGGACAGCAAGCCTTATTACAATGCTGCCATGTATTATATGGACAACAACAAAGACCTCAACCAGGCTTCCGCGTGGTTGGACAAGGCTACTGCCCAGACCCCCAATGCTTATTGGGTTTGGTACCAAAAAGCCAGGTGTTTGGCACAGTTGGGAAAGAAAGCCGATGCCATGACGGCTTCGACAAAATCAATGGAACTGGCAAAGGCAGCCAAGAACCCAGATTACGTGACACTCAACGAAAAACTCCAGTCTTCACTCAAGTAAGCAGATTGAATCAATGATAACAGCTCCCCTGATTATTCAGGGGAGTTTTTTATTGGAGAAAGGCCTGCATATAACTCAGCCAGAGATCTCCTTCGCGCAGGTAGTGGACGGTATGGACAGCAGCAGATTGACCAAATTGAATGGCGGCTGTACCATGGTCTTGTAGATCGAAAGATTGAATCCTGATCTGTTCAGTAAAATCCAGGCCACCATTTCCCCAGCACTTGTATACCGTTTCTTTGATGGTCCAGAACAAGGAAGCAAATACAATCCTGTCTTGATCAGAGAATCTTGCAAGCAATGCAAACTCATGAGGGTTCAGGAATTTTTTTTCTATTTTGAGAACCCTCGGGGAGATGGATTCAATGTCAATACCAACGGGTGTTTCAGCAGAAATGATGCAAGCAGCAAAACCTTTTGTATGTGAAATAGAAAACTGTGGCATCCCCTCAGGTAATGAAGGCTTCCCGGCAGGGTTCAATTGGATCTGGTCAAATGGAAATGAAGGCTGCAAAACGTTGAGCACCATTCTGGAAGCCAGCTGTTGCAATTGCTGTCCAGGGTTTGAAGCTATAGCCCTGTACGGAATGGCCTGCTCAAAAAACAAGGCCTCCTCGGTAATTTCCCATAAGCCCAGGGATATATCAGCATTGTGTATGGAGCGAACCAGCGGCATGGAGCAAAGATAGGGCCTCCCTGTTCACAGTTTGTTGAAAAAATATGTTTCAAAACCAGCCTTCAATACCGAATTTCGGAGTGAGCAAAATGACACGCGATGATCCTTTCTGACAAGCGAATTATGGAAGAAATAGAAAAGGGAACAATCAAGATTACCCCTTTCGACAAGGGCTGCCTGGGCAGCAATTCCTACGATGTACATTTGGGCAAATGCCTTGCAACCTATAAGAGTCATATTCTTGATGCCAAAGCGCACAATGAAATTGAGTATTTTGACATCCCAGATGATGGCTTTGTTTTGTACCCGCATGTTTTTTACCTGGGCGTAACCCAAGAATACACAGAAACCCATGAGCATGTTCCATTCCTTGAAGGAAAATCCTCTACAGGCCGCCTGGGCATTGATATTCATGCCACAGCAGGCAAAGGGGATGTTGGATTCTGTGGAAACTGGACATTGGAAATCTCAGTAAAGCAACCCGTCAAAATTTACCACGGAATGCCCATTGGCCAATTGATTTATTTTCCAGTAGAAGGAGAAATTGAAGTCAAGTACAACCAAAAATCAAATGCCAAATACAGTGGACAACCCGACAAGCCCATTGAGAGCATGATGTGGAAGAACAAATTTTAATTTGATCCCTTAGCCAAGAAAGCCTTGCATCCAGCTGACTTTTTACCCGGTCAATCAGTTCTACATCCTTTTCGGGCATCAACATCCGGTACTTTGCATTGATCGTTTGATTATCAGAACACTACTTAAAATATAAATTCACCAATTAATGTACCAAAAAAACTACCTTGTTAAATTAATTGCCGAAAAAAATCAAGAACTTTAAACAGAATTCAAAAACATCCTACAAAATTCAGATAACCCAAACCGTCTTTGCACTAACCAATGAATAGCAAAATCCCCAAAGCAAGAGCTGAGGGGATTTCTTTTTATAGTATATGAATCAAGGTTTATCTTTAAGGCAAGAATACATCAGCAATTTGAACAAATAAATCAATACGTATCAACCAGCTTAAACATAGCCTGTCAACAACAGAAAACCTCCGCTCCCTGCTCTTTGTCTCCCGCTACCCCAGCAGGTTCATCCCATTTGCGTTTCTCTCAATGGCTTTTTTCCATTTCCCGCTTTTTCTGAACAGGAAACTGAAATTTTATAAACTCATGGGATCAGGCAGGAATGGCACCTTTGACATCATGCCAGATTTCAACCAATGGGCCATCATGGTATTTTTTGAGGCAGACAAATATCCAGAAAAGGACATCAATCACCTTTCTAAACTGCTGCTCGGAAAATTCATCCTTGGTTGGTGGATGTTTTTTAAGGCAGGTACCCGTTACTTTTTGCTCGAGCCTTATGCTGGGCATGGCACCTGGGATGGCCAAAGCTTTGTGGATCCTAAAAACAAAATCGCTGATCCGGAAGGTAAAATAGCAGTGCTCACCCGTGCCACCATCCGTTTGAGCAGGCTGCAACATTTTTGGAAGGCTGTTCCCAAAACGGCAGAGCAGTTGGAGGCCAACAAAGGATTCGTCTACTCCGTAGGCATAGGAGAAATCCCGTTTATCAAGCAAGCAACCTTCAGTGTTTGGGAATCCATTGAAGACATGAAGGCATTTGCATACAAGAAAATGGCACACCAGGATGTCATTCGGAGAACCCGAAAAGAAAGCTGGTACAGCGAAGAAATGTTTCTCCGCTTCAAAATTATCAGGGAGAACGAAGCATTATAGCAGTATGCCCTTGTCATGACAAAAAACAGGCGGAAATTGACTTAAATTGGTTAAATTTGCGACTTCTACCCTACCGAAGATCACCTTGCGAAAGCTGCCCAACATTTTAACCTAGACCAACAGATCAATGGAAAAAAAAGTTACCAAGATTGGTGTCATGACCTCAGGGGGAGACTCTCCAGGCATGAATGCATGCATAAGGGCTGTAGTCAGGACAGGACTGTACCATAACCTTGAAGTTTTTGGCATCACAAGGGGATATGCCGGAATGATTGATGATGATATCCACCAGATGGATTCCAGGAGTGTGGCCAATATTATCCAAAGGGGCGGAACCATCCTGAAAACTGCCAGGTGCAAGGAGTTCATGACTGCTGAAGGCAGAAAAAAAGCCTACGAAAACCTCAAAAAACGTGGCATCAATGGATTGATCGTCATTGGTGGAGATGGTTCTTTCAAAGGCGCCCAGATCTTCTCCCATGAATTTGACATCCCCTGCATAGGTATCCCGGGTACCATAGATAAGGACATTGCAGGCACTGATTTTACGATAGGATTTGATACCGCTGTGAATACTGCCGTTGAGGCCATCGATAAAATAAGGGATACGGCTGATGCCCATGACAGGCTTTTCATCATTGAAGTGATGGGAAGAGATGCCGGCTATATTGCATTGCACAGTGGTATCGGAACAGGTGCAGAACATATCCTGATTCCGGAAAAGAAAACCGATGTTGAAGCCGTCTTGATTTCGTTGCAGGAAAAAGAACGCAGAAAAAAACTAGTAAACATCGTTGTGCTGGCTGAAGGAGATGATTTCGGCGGCGCCAATCACCTTGCCACTGTGGTAAAAGAGCGCATCCCTGGATTTGATGTCAGGGTGGCGATTCTAGGCCATATTCAGCGTGGTGGCGCACCTAGCAGCATGGACAGGCTGATTGCCAGCAGGATGGGCTATTCAGCTGTAGAATGTTTATTGGATGGCAGATTCAATGTCATGGTGGGCATCATGAACAACAAGATGCATTATACTCCTCTAGACAATGCGGTAAAAGCCAAACAAAAAATCAGTGATGAGTGGATGAAGATCGTCAAGATTCTCGCCAGTTGATATTAAAAACAGCAGTAAAGCACCTGCTGTTTTTTCATTTAAAACCGAACAAAACAGACTATGAGCAAAAATATTGGCAAATACTTTCACCAGGAAATGGATAATCAAGCGGCGCATGAGCATACAACCCACAGAACAAAAATTGTTGCCACCGTAGGCCCCGCATGCGACAGTTATGAGAAATTGCTCGAGTTGGTAAGGGCCGGTGTGAATGTATTCAGGTTGAATTTTTCGCATGGTGCACATGAAGACAAGAAGAGAATCATTGAAAGCATCAGAAAAATAAGTGTAACTGAGCCATATAATATTGCCATACTCGGAGACCTTCAGGGACCCAAGTTGAGGGTAGGTGAAATTGAGAACAATGCATTGCATGTCAAGGAAGGTGATATATTGACTTTCACCAATGAGAAAATGGTAGGAACCATGGACAAGATCTATGTTTCCTATCCCAACCTTGCTGGGGATGTCGTACTGGGGAATACCATCATGATTGATGATGGTAAGATTGAAGTGGTTGTACAGGAAGTCATGCCCAATGGTGATGTGAAAGTCAGGGTAAAACTGGGCGGCATCATTTCATCAAAAAAAGGATTGAATCTGCCGGATACAAAAATTTCCCTTCCAGCATTAACTGAAAAAGATTTGATAGACCTTGATTTTATCATCAAGGAAAACCTCGACTGGGTGGCACTTTCATTCGTAAGAAAAGTAGAGGACATCGTTGGCATCAAAAAAATATTGCAGGACAACAACAGCAAATTAAAAGTCATTGCCAAAATTGAAATGCCTGAAGCACTGGACAATTTAAGGGAAATCATCCTTGAATCAGATGGCATCATGGTTGCACGTGGCGATCTAGGCGTTGAAGTACCCATCGAAAAAGTTCCCCTGATTCAAAGGCAAATCATCAGGAAATGTTTGCACCGTGGTAAGCCAGTGATCGTGGCAACGCAGATGATGGAAAGCATGATTGACCGCGTTAAGCCCAACAGAAGCGAAAGCACAGATGTTGCCAATGCTGTATTGGAAGGTGCCGATGCTGTTATGCTGAGTGGAGAAACGGCAACAGGCATGCACCCTGCCCTCGTGGTGGAAACCATGCGCAAAATCATCATTGAGGCAGAGAAGTCAGAATACCGTTACAACAGGGATGAGGACATCAAGCCCCTTCCCCACTCTCCTACATTCATCAGTGATGCAGTTTGCCTGACCGCTTGTAAACTTTCTCAAAACACCAATGCAGATGCCTTGATTGGCATGACACAAACGGGTTATACAGCTTTCATGTTGAGTTGTTTCCGTCCAAAATCCAATCTCTATATTTTCACCAAAGAAAGAACACTCGTCAACCAGCTGAGCCTCAGTTGGGGCATCCGGGCATTCTTCTATGATGAAGAAGTAAGCCTGGATGAGATCATCGCTGACCAGATTAAAATCCTGAAGGAAAGAGGATTCATCCGCGAAGGTGAGGTTGTTGTCAACACAGGCAGCACGCCCATTGAACTGCATCTTTCTACCAATACAATCAAGGTTACGGTTGTTAAATGATCAACGCCAACGGACTAACCATTTACACTGACGGTGCTGCCAGAGGAAATCCTGGCAGGGGGGGCTTTGGTGCCATTTTGATGTGGGGAGGGAAGAGCAAGGAAATCTCCAAAGGATACAAGCATACCACCAACAACAGGATGGAGTTGATGTCTGTTATTGCAGCACTGGAGTCCCTGACGAGACCAGGATTGAACATCGAGGTTTATTCTGACAGCAAATATGTTGTTCAGGCTGTGATGGAAAGATGGCTGGACAAATGGATGGCCACCAATTTCAAGGGAGGCAAGAAAAACAGTGATCTCTGGCGCAAATACCACCAACTCTCAAGGCAGCATACCATCAAATTCATTTGGGTAAAAGGACATGCATCCAACCCATACAACCAACGCTGTGATGAACTGGCAACTGCTGCTGCAGACGGAGGAAATCTTGTAGAAGATACCGGTTACGAAGGTTAAGCCAATTGTTTGATGAAAGCTGATTTCTTCAGCCAATAAAATCCACCGAATAGGACTGTGCCAAAAACAAATGTGGCCACCAGGCTATTGGTATAAAATGGAATGCCATCAATGAATGCCTGTGTCAAACCCGACAATGTCTTGGGCCTGTTGTAACCACCACTGCCCAGCCATGTCATGAAATTGGAAGCGAAAAAGAAAATGGTTGGTGCGGCAATGGAACCTTTTGCGATGGAAAGGGGCTTGTCATTCTTGATGAAGAAACCAACGATGGTCAATGATCCGAACAACAGGTAGTTGATCCACATGCCGGAGTAAAAACCCTTGATTTCAAATATTCCATTGATGTAAAGCAACTCATAAAAAACATCTGATATCAACAATGAAAGAAGGGGCAACAAGAACGCGAGTTTCTTGTCTTTGATGACTGCTCCACCAAAGATGGCCATGGCAAACTGTGGTGCAAAGCCCCAGGGGCGTCCTGGAATGGCGCGGTATGCTGCGGCTACAACAATCAACATCAGGAAGGATAGCAAGGTATATTTTGAAACTTTCATGTTTGCGATTTTAACAAAATTAGTGAATTAATACTCCTGGTAAAGAAAATACAGCCACAGTTATCCTCATGATGTGTATAGCGCAAATTATTGTTGGGGAACGGCGGCCCAAAAAAGGTTTGTATCAGCAGTTGCTTCTGCAAACAACTTTTCGCCAGGAGAAGAGAAAAATGCAGCTGCCCCTTGAAGAACCTCACTGGTATTGCCTTTCCAATGAACATCCCCATTGACCATCAGGAAAATGCTGGGTGAAACTGTAGTGAATTCCATTTTTTCTCCAGCCTTCAAAAAATAGGCAGTCAGCGAAAAATCTCCAATAGGGCAAGGATAATGCTGCACCGTTTTGTTTAAGGAGCCTGGTATGATTTCGGCAATGGTTGGAACAAAGGCTGTATTGGCCAGCAACTCGGGAATATCAACATGTTTGGGCGTCAGGCCTGCGCGCAAAACATTGTCTGAATTGGACATCAACTCAATGTTCTGGCCTTCAAGATAGGCATGGGGCAATCCGGCCCCCTGAAAGATCCCTTCCCCAGGTTTCAAATGGAGGATATTGAACAAGTAGATTGAAAAAATACCCCGGTCAAAATGACCATCTCCACAAAATTTTTGGACCGCCCTGGCTGCCCAAAAATCGGGAGATGATTTGGGCAATTGATGGGCCTCATACAATGGCATAATGGCATGGATCTGCGGGGCAATCAATCGGTCTACTGCTTCCTGTGGCATCTCCATCACCTGTTGATAGAGCCCTCTGATTCCTTCAGACTGAAAGATCCCCTTGAACCCGTTCAGGAATCCATAGGCATCAAGTTGCTGCTCAATGTTTGGAGAAAAGCCATGCAACAACCAGAAATCACTGAGGGCCACCATCATCTCAGGCTTGTGGTTGTCGTCCTTGTAGTTGCGGTTGGCGGCTGTAAGGGGAATGGCCAATTCATTCTCTTTTTTAAACCCTTCCTCTGCGGCTTGCTTGTTGGGATGCACCTGAATCGACAGCATGTCCTTTACGTCAAGGATCTTCAGGAGGTAGGGAAGATTACCGAACTGATCCTTTACCGATTTACCCAGGTACCTGGTCTTATCTGAATTGATCAGGGCTTGCAAAGATGTTGATGCCCCTTGACCCAACATGACATGGGAAGGAGCGCCAGCATGAATGCCCAACCAATATTCTGCGGCGGGTTGATCATCTGGTATTTGCTGAAAAAGCGATGGGATAAACGTGTTTCCACCCCAAGTATAGTGTTGAATTCTCCCTTTTAAGCTGTGCATTTCCCGATGATTTTTTGAAAGTCTGATGGAGTTTTGTAGAGGATTTTCCTCAACGAATACAAAGTTAAATCAATAAGACATCATGGCAAGACACAATGAAACAGGAAAGCTGGGAGAAGCATTGGCCCTAAACTGGGCAGAGAACAATGGATACATCATAAGAAATCAGAACTGGCGGTATGGCCATTGGGAGATTGACCTTGTTGGCTCCAGGGCGGGCAGGTTGCATTTTTTTGAAGTCAAAACCAGAAGGACAAACCGGTTCGGGTATCCTGAAAAACTGGTAGACAGGAAAAAACTGAGGTATTTCATTTCAGCAGGGACGGCCTATATCAGGATCAACCGAGGGTTCAAATGGGTACAGTATGACATCCTCTCCATCAGCCTGGATGAGCAGGACCATCCAACATTTTTTTTGATAGAAGATGTATATTTCTGAGCCTTATTTCAGCAGTGCCGCCAGCCTGGATTGTAGCTCTTCACCCCTGAGATTTTTGGCAATGATCAATCCATTCGGATCAACCAGGTAATTCTGTGGAATGCTTTGAACCTTGTACTGGACTGCAACCGCATTGCTCCAGAACTTGAGATCACTGACCTGGGTCCAGGCCAGGTTATCGGCCTTGATGGCCTCTACCCATTTGTCTTTTGCACGATCAAGGGAAACTCCCAATACGGTGAAATTTTTTGACTTGAATTTGTTGTAAGCATTGACCACATTCGGGTTTTCCTGGCGGCAAGGACCACACCAACTGGCCCAAAAATCAATCAATACATATTTGCCTTTGAGAGAGGATAGTTTTACATCTTTCCCGTCAACATCCTGTTGTGTGAAATCAGGTGCAGGACTGCCAATTGACCCGAATTTGGCATCAGCAACAACCTTGGTGGCCGTTCTTCCAAAAAAATTTTCTTTAGCACCTGGAGCAATCTTGCCCAGTCTTGCCTCCAACACGTTCGGGTCATCATTGAGTTGCATCATGACCAGCAAAACAAATGGCGAAACAGGAGATGCAGGATGTTCACCAATGAATTTATCTGTTTGCTTGTTTACTTCTGCAACAACATCTGCATAGTTCTTTTTGAGGGGTGCATTTTCATTGTTGGGGTTCTGGTTCAGTTGCTGGGCGAATGCACTGAGCTTTGCAAAAAGTGGATTGAAGGTATTGTTGAACACCACAAATTCATCATGTGTTTTGGAACCGGTAACTTTAGCATTTTGGATGACGGCAAAATCACCTTCAACATTGATGGATGATGCATCCAAAAAGATGAACATTTTTTGTTGGCCATTCTTAGCAGCAAGCTGGTAAAGACCGGGCTCCTTTAGCTTACCAGCCACCTGAAACTGGTCTCCTTTTGAAACAAAGGAGGCCAACGGTTCTGGACTGACTTCTTCGTTTTTCAAAACCAGTTCGGTTTTATCTGGCATGCCTTTTAATGTTCCCTTGATAGAATAGTTTCCTTCCTGGGCAAATACCAATGCAGGAAATACCAGGAGTATGGAGAGGAATTTTTTCATTTTTTATGTCTTTGTTTCAGAATATCTTTTACCTGTGCTAAATTAAAGCCTTTGCTGTTAAGCAAAAGCAAATAGTGAAAAAGAAGATCAGCAGATTCGTTCAGAAATTTTTCGTCGTCGTTGTCTTTGGCTTCAATCACCACTTCCACTGCTTCTTCGCCCACTTTCTGGGCAATCTTGTTGATGCCTTTTTTGAACAGCGATCTGATATAGGAGTTTTCATCATCACTGTTTTTTCTCAGTTCGATGATGCCCTCAAGGTGAACCAGGAAATCTTCTGCAACATTGACCTCATCCCAGCAGGTATCTGCCCCGGTATGACAGACAGGACCGGCAGGCTTGACCTTGAAAAGAAGGGCATCCTGGTCGCAATCCAAGGCATAAGACTTCAGGTAAAGAAAGTTACCACTCTCCTCTCCTTTGGTCCAAAGACGGGCCTTGGAACGGCTGAAAAAGCAGATTTTTCCGGAAGACATGGTTTCGTTGAAGGCCTCCAGGTTCATGTAGCCCAGCATCAATACCTTTCCCGTTTCTATATCCTGGATAACAGCAGGCATCAGGCCATCTGAAAACTTATTAAAATCCATGTTCAGCTCCATTTCTTTGTAAAATTAGGCATTATCCCGCTTATCTTACCGGAATGCCCTTTTGCCTGAGGTATAATTTGAGGTCGGGGATGGATACTTCTCGAAAATGAAAAATACTGGCTGCCAATGCTGCATCTGCATGACCATCCAGGATCTCAGCAAAATGCGCAGGAAGGCCACCCCCGCCAGAGGCGATGACGGGCACATTCACCGCCCTGGAAACGGCGCCAGTAATGTCTTTGGCAAATCCAGCTTTTGTACCATCATGGTCCATGGATGTCAGCAGGATCTCTCCAGCCCCACGCTGCACACCTTCGATGGCCCAATCCAGACATCTTTTGTCGGTGGGAACCCGCCCTCCGTTCAGGTGCACATACCACTGGCCATCTTCCCTTTTCTTGGCATCAATGGCCAGTACCACACACTGGCTGCCAAATGATGCCGCAAGCCAGTTGATCAGCTCAGGATCTTTAAAAGCAGAAGTATTGACGGAGATCTTGTCGGCCCCACTGTCGAGCAATATGCGCACATCTTCAACAGAAGAGATGCCTCCACCAACCGTAAAAGGAATATTGATCCTGTGGGCGATACGGTCTACCAATGCTGCCAGCGTTTTCCTTTTCTCATTTGTAGCGGTGATGTCCAGGAACACCAATTCGTCTGCGCCTTGTGCTGCATAGAGCGATGCCAATTCAACGGGGTCTCCGGCATCACGCAAATCAATGAAATTGGTTCCCTTAACAGTGCGGCCATCTTTGATGTCTAAGCAGGGTATGATGCGCTTGGTCAGCATTTGTTTGCGTTTTTTTCGTTGAAGGCTTTGAGGGATTCAATGGAAATCCTGTTTTCATAAATGGCCTT
>Ga0209550_10000770_pt1 | contig 30687 bp, 28 predicted proteins | sample LauGreSuBDMM15SN_2_FD_187567 | JGI IMG/M metagenome (GOLD analysis project Ga0209550, IMG submission 187567) | Freshwater lake microbial communities from Lake Michigan, USA - Su13.BD.MM15.SN (SPAdes) (version 5) | ecosystem: Environmental > Aquatic > Freshwater > Lake | place: Lake Michigan... | reverse complement strand
AGGGGGCGGCACTCCTACAGATTCTCTTTAGGATTGGCCCAGTTCGAGGATTCGGGTGTGTCTCAGGTGAGTTCCCTCTTGGCCTTAATGGCCCTGATCGGTTTTGCGGTGGTGGAAGTGGCCACTCGGGTTTTCACCTAAGTAAGGCGCCCAACCGACCTAGGGCAGGTGGGCCATCAGCCCCAGCAGGGGCAGACCCACTCAACTGTGAAACAACAGCACCAAGCCCACGCCCAGTTGGTGAAACTCCCGCTCCTCGCGGCTGAGGTCCAGGCCCACGGCCAGGCCTTCCTTAAGGGCATCTTCAAAAGGGGGTGGGGTGGGAGCCTGGCCCAGGCGCCACAGGGCCGCAATGCCCACCGGGGTGGCATGCCAGATGAAGCAGGGAGTTTCCCCAATCGAGGGCTCCACGAGGGCCTCTTCCAGTAGGGCGCGAATCGGCATGGTTAGGTCTTGCTGCGTTCAGCATCGAGATTCCGGCGGATCGCCGCAACGGCTTGACAGCTTTTGTGATCTGTTCTGGACCTGACACCCAGCCTTAGGGTGCGGCCCATGAGCTCCCTCCCTGGCCCGGCGGCCCTGGTGCACGAATGGTTCACCCCCCGCTCGGTCGGGGGGGCCGAGCTGGTGGTGCGGGAATTAGATCAGCTCCTGGGGCAGCCCCAGCTCCATGCCCTGGTGGATGGCGAGAGTCGGCGGCCCGGGAGCTGGCTGGCTGGCCGCCCGATCCAAACCAGCTTCATCCAGGCCTTGCCCTGGGGTGTCAGCCATGTGCAGCAGTACCTGCCCCTGTTGCCCCTCGCCATCGAACAGCTCGACCTGGGCGCCTACCCGCTGGTGGTGAGCAGCAGCCACCTGGTGGCCAAGGGGGTCTTGACCAGTCCCGACCAGCTGCATGTCAGTTATGTGCACACCCCCGTGCGTTACGCCTGGGACCAGATGCACGCCTACCTGGCCCAATCGGCCCTAGCCCGCACTCCCCTGGGTCCGTTGATTCGCCTGCAGCTGCACCAGCTGCGGCAATGGGATCTGGCCAGCAGCCAGCGGCCCGACCAGCTGGTGGCCAACTCCCGCTTCACGGCCGCACGCATCCGCCGCTACTGGGGCCGCCGCGCTGAGGTGGTGCACCCACCGGTGGCCGTGGAGCGGTTCCGCTGGGACCAGCCCCGTGATGACACCTATCTCTGCCTCTGCCGGCTGGTGCCCTACAAGCGGGTGGACCTGGTGATTGAGGCCTTTAACCGCACGGGGTTACCCCTGCTGGTGGTGGGCGATGGGCCCGAGCGCCAGCGGTTGCAGGCCCTGGCCGGCCCGAACGTGACCCTGCTGGGCCGCCAGGACGCCGCGGTGGTGAATGGGCTGCTGGAGCGCTGCCGCGCCTACGTGTTTGCCGGCCTGGAGGATTTCGGCATCGCCCCGGTGGAGGCGATGGCGGCGGGGGCGCCGGTGATCGGCTTTGGCGGCGGCGGCCTGCTCGATACGGTGCGCTGCCTCAGCCAGGGCCTCGCCCAGCCCACGGGCCTGCTGTTCCCCGAGCAGAGCGCCGCCAGCCTGGTGGCCGCCCTGGAGCACTTTCACCAGGGGCAACTCTGGCGCCAGTTACCGCCGGAACGCCAGCGGGCCTGGGCCGGGCGCTTCAGTGGCAGCCTGTTCCGCCAACGGTTCGCCGCGGTGCTCGAGCGCGCCTGGCACGACCACGGGTTGGGGCGGGCGCAGCGCAGCCAAGCCCTGGCCTGGGACGGCGCCCCAGGCTGATCGGCTGATCGGCTGATCGGCTGATCAGCCTGGGGCTCACCGGCCCTAGGCAGGCCATGCCCAAGACCCTTTGCGTTGTGGGTGCTTTGTGGCCACAAGCTTCTGTGCCTCTGGCTTGAGTGACCGCCCAGGCCCAGATCGACGAGGTCTGGGCCGTTTTAATGAAGCCCTGTTCCCCTGGGGCGCCAGCGCCGTTGACTCCCCTGGCCACGATTCCGGCCGATCCCACGGCCCATCGGCTGCTGGCGGGCCAATCCCTCCGCGGCCGGGTGATCAAGCGGGCCGGCGACATTGCCTTCTCGCTGGCGGTGCTTTGCCTGGGCGCGCCAGTGTTTCTGGTGCTGGCGGTGGTCGTGAAGCTGAGCTCGCGCGGCTCGGTGTTCTACGTGCAGCGCCGCATTGGCCGGGGCTACAAATCCTTCGGCTGCATCAAGTTCCGCACGATGCGCAAGGATGCCGACCGCCATCTGGCCTCCGTCTTGGCCTCCTCGGAGGAATTACGGGCCGAATTCGCCCGCGATTTCAAACTAAAGGCCGATCCACGCATCACCCCGATCGGCCGTTTTCTGCGCCGCTCCAGCCTCGATGAGCTGCCCCAGTTCATCAATGTGCTCAAGGGCCAGATGAGCGTGGTGGGGCCAAGGCCGATCGTGTGGGACGAGCTGGAGCGCTACGGCCGCTCGATGGATGCGGTGCTGGCGGTGCGTCCCGGCCTGACGGGCCTATGGCAGGTTTCTGGCCGCAACAACCTCAGCTACCCCAACCGGGTAAGGCTCGATCTCCATTACGCCCGCAACCGCAATGCCTGGCTCGATCTGCAAATCATCCTGCGCACGATCGGCGTGATCCTGTTCCCCCGCGATCGCGGCGCCTACTGAAGCCAGGCCCAGGCACCGCCTAGGGCCACCGCCAGCCAGAGCGCTTCCAACCGGCGGCTCAAGGCCAGGATCTTGCCAATCGCCGCCCGATCGGGTGGGGGTTGCCCCTGGGCCAGTAAGGGTTTTTGGCGCCAGTGGCCGCCATAAGAGTTGGCGCCGCCCAGCTGCACCGCCACGGCATGGGCGTAGGCCGCCTGGGACACCCCCGCATTCGGGGATGGATCGGCGGCGCCATCGGCCAGGGCTGCCTGGAACAGGCGCCAGGTTTTGCGGGGTTGGCCCGCCGCCAGGGGCAACCCCAGGGCCACCAGGCGGCAGGGCAGCCAGGTGAGCAAGTCATCCAGCCTGGCGCCGGCCGTGCCCAGCCAGAGCAGGCGGCCCTGGCGGTAGCCGAGCATGGAATCGAGGGTGCTGCTGGCCTTATAGGCCCAGGCCAGGGCCAGGGGGCCGGGACCAGCATGGTCGCTGCCAGCCAGAAGCAGGCCCGCGCCGACCAGCATCCAAAACAGGGGAGCAAACAGGCCATCCACGGCGTTTTCACTGGCGCTTTCGGCCGCCGCCCGCAAAATGGCCGGCCGATCCAGCTCGGCCGTGTCGCGCCCCACAAACCAGGCCAGCCGTTGCCGGGCCGGCTCCAGGCACCCAAGCTGCAGGCCGCCGGGCTCGGGCAACACCGCCAAAACAGCCTGCACCGCCTGTTCCAAACTTCTCCCCGCCAGGGCGCTGGCCAAGCCCACGAGCACTAGGGGCAGGCCCAGGGCTGGCCACAGGCGGGCCAGCTGCTCCAGGCCCCAGCCCGCCAGGCCGCTGCCACCCACCAGCAGGCCGGTGATGCCAAAGCCGGCCAGGCGCAGGGCCCAGGGGCGGTCCCCAGCCCAGACTTCTCCCAGGTAACGCAGGCGGCTGATCCACCAGCCCATCAGCACCACCGGATGGGGCCAGCCGGGCGGATCGCCCAGGAGCCGATCAAGGCCGCAGGCCAGCAGCACCAGCAAAAAGGGGTGGATCCCAACGGAATCCACCCCAGGGGCCAGGTTCATGGCGTCAGCCAACCCAAAGAAGGAGGCATGGGCCTGATCAGGCGGTCTTCAGCCAGCTGAACATGGCACGCAGGCCCTTGCCCACCTGCTCGATCGGGTGTTGGGCATCGCGCTCGCGGATGCGCTTCATCTCCGGCTTGCCGGCGTCGCACTCGGCCACGAAGTTGCGGGCGAAGGTGCCGTCCTGGATGTCGCCGAGGATGCGCCTCATCTCAGCCTTGGTTTCGGCCGTGATCAGGCGCGGACCACTCACATAATCGCCGTATTCGGCGGTGTTGGAGATCGAATCGCGCATGGCGGTGAGGCCGCCCTTCACCATCAGATCAACGATCAGCTTCACCTCGTGCAGGCACTCGAAGTAGGCCAGCTCGGGCTGGTAGCCCGCTTCCACCAGGGTCTCGAAGCCGGCCTTGACCAGTTCGGAGAGGCCACCGCAGAGCACGGCCTGTTCGCCGAACAGGTCGGTTTCGGTTTCTTCCTTGAAGTTGGTCTCGAGGATGCCAGCGCGGGTACCCCCGATCCCCTTGGCGTAGGCCATGGCCAGGGCCCGGGCATTGCCGGTGGCGTCCTGGTGGATGGCGAACAGGGCGGGCACGCCCATGCCGTTTTGGTATTCCCAACGCACGGTGTGGCCCGGGCCCTTGGGGGCGATCATCACCACATCGACCTCAGCCGGCGGCTTGATCAGCTCGAAGCGGATGTTGAAGCCGTGGGCAAAGCTCAGCACCTTGCCGGCGGCCAGGTGGGGCGCGATCTCGGCGTCGTAGACGGCCTTCTGGAACTCATCGGGCAGCAGCACCATGATCCAGTCGGCCTTGGCGCAGGCATCGGCCACGCTCAGCACTTCCAGGCCATCGGCCTTGGCCTTCTCGGCCGAGGGGCTGCCTGCATAGAGGCCCACCACAACGGCAACGCCGCTGTCTTTGAGGTTGAGGGCATGGGCATGGCCCTGGGAGCCGTAGCCAATGATGGCCACCGTCTTGCCATTCAGCAGGCTGAGGTCGGCGTCGGTGTCGTAATAAAGCTTGGCCATCAGGCGTGCGCTCAGGGCAGAGGAGGAGCTTACGAAAGCGCCTGCCAAGCCCCGGATCAGGGTTGGGATCCCCTCCCCCCTGGTCTGGGGACCATCAGCAGGAGCCGCTCAGGAGGCGGCCGCCTCGGTGGGATGGGAAATCACCCGGTCAATCAGGCCGTAGTCCTTGGCTTCGGCGGCGCTGAGGAAGTAGTCCCGGTCCGTGTCCTTGGCGATTTTTTCCAGGCTCTGGCCGCTCATGTCGGCCAGGCTCATGTTGAGCATGTCCTTGATGCGCAGGATTTCACGCGCCTCGATTTCAATGTCGCTGGCCTGGCGCTGGCTGGTGCCGCCTAGGGGCTGGTGAATCATGATCCGGCTGTGGGGCAGCGCCAAGCGTTTGCCCTTGGTGCCGGCGGCCAGCAGGAAGGCCCCCATCGAGGCCGCCAGGCCGACGCAAATGGTCACCACATCGGATTTCACATATTGCATCGTGTCGAAGATCGCCAGGCCGGCAGTTACGGAGCCACCGGGCGAATTGATATACAAATAGATCGGTTTGGAGCTGTCCTCGGAATCCAGGTACAGCATCTGGGCCACCAGGCTGTTGGCGATCGCATCATTCACCTCGGAGCCAAGAAACAGGATCCGCTCCACTCCGAGGCGGGTGTAGATGTCAACCCAGCGCTCGTACTGGCTGCCGGGAAGGCGGTAGGGAACGCTGGGGGTGCCGATGGGCATGGCTTTGGGGTGGCGGCGGTGGCGGGCGGAACTGGACGGAATGGCTTGGGCCGTGGGGCCTTGGAGCAGGGCCGGGGGCGAATCAGAGCGGGGTGGCCGCGCCGGGCAGGGGCGTCGGCAACTCCTTTTGGCTGGTGAGCACCCGATCGATCAGGCCATACTCCACCGCCTCAGCAGCGGTGAGGTAGGTCATGCGGTCGGAATCCTTGGAGAGCTGCTCGACGCTGCGACCGGTGTTGCGGGAGAGCATTTCGAGCAGGGTGTGCTTGTTATGCAGCACTTCCTTGGCCCGAATCTGGATGTCGGTGGCCTGGCCGCGGGCGCCACTGCGGGGCTGGTGCAACACGATCGAGGCGTGGGGTAGGGCGGCCCGGTGGCCCTTAGTGCCAGCGGAAAGGATCATGGCAGCGGTGCCCATGGCCTGGCCGATGCAAATCGTGTGTACCGGCGGCTTGACGTAGCTGAGGGTGTCGGCGATGGCGAAGGCTTCGGTTTCAAAGCCGATCGCATCGCCCGAGTACCAGCTGGTACCGGTGGAATTGATGTAGAAGAAAATCGGCTTATCCGGATTGTCGAATTCCAGGAACAGCAGCTGGGCAATGATCAGCTCGGTTACGTCAATGCCCATTTGGCGCTTGGCGTCGTCGTCGCTGAACAGGGGCAGGCCCAAGTAAACGATGCGCTCCTTAAGAAGCAGGGAGGGCAGATCCGGCGGCGGCGTGCGCATCGCCGCGGAATCTCCGTAGTAGGGGGCTGACACCGACATCCGCGGATCACTGCAGGCCTGGAACGGGAGCCTAGCGGGGGTTTGGGGCGTCATGCTCTGGCCCTTCGGGCCGGTTTGGTTCGGATTTCGCCCGGTTGCCTCGACGCGGCGGCGCCTCCTGGTCGCTGCGGGCGAACACCATCCGGCCCGTGGGGGTCTGCAGGGCGCCGGTGACGGTGACGGCGATCCGCTCGCCACTGCGGCCCTTACCCCCCTCAACCACCACCATCGTGCCGTCCTCCAGGTAGCCGACGCCCTGGTCGGCCTCCTTGCCATCGCGCACGATCTTGAGTTGGAGCGGGTCGCCGGGCTGCACCTCCGGACGCAGGGCAATCACCAGTTCACTCAGGTTCATCACCTTGAGCTCCTGCACCTCAGCCACCTTGGCCAGGTTGTAGTCGGTGGTGACCAGGGTGCCGCCGGTGTCGGCGGTGAGCTTCTGAAGCTTGTCGTCCACCCCATTGCCCTCATAGCGGGTGGTGTTCACCACCAGGCGGCGGCCGTACTGCTCGCGTAATTCGGCCAGCAGTTTGAGACCACGGCGGCCCTTGGCCCGTTTTTCGTTGTTGGCCGAATCAGCCAGGGCCTGCAATTCATCAATCACGGCCTGGGCCACAATCACCTGGCCCTCCAGCAGGCCGGAATCGAGCAGGCCCCGGATGCGGCCATCGATGATCACGCTGGTGTCGAGGATCTTGGCGCTGGCGGGCATCAGCACGCCATCGGCCATCAGCAGGGCTTCAGCGCTGGCGGGGTTGAACAGGCGCAGCAGGGTGCGGCCATGCACCTCGGCCAGGTTGTAGCCCGACACGCCGAAAAACACGTTGCTCAGTACTGCCGCCAGCGGTTTGACGAACACCACCTCCCAGGGCAGGGGCAGCAGCAGGATCGGCGCCAGCAGCAGGTTGGCCACCAGCAGGCCCAAGATCAGGCCCACGGCCCGGCTCACCAGCAGGTCGGTGGGCATGGAGCGCACCTGGCGCATCAGGCGCTTGCGCAGCTGCTGGAAGAAGAACCCCGCCACCAGGCCAAAGAAGGCGCCAAAGCCGCCCATCACCCAGCGCAGGCCCTCCAGGTTCGTGACCTGGACCAGCAGGTCTTCCGGCAGCAGGTCCACCCCCAGCCAGCCGGTAGCGGCCCCGGAGATTAGGAACAGAACCAGGATGAGACTGTCAACCATGGCCTGTGAGCTGCTGGTCCCGATGCCTGAGCAGGAAGCATGCCCGATCCAGGCGCCTTTGACTGGGGCGCTTAACCGCCCGTCTGGGCTTGGCCACAGCCCGAAGTCCGGCGGGGGTGCCATGGAGGACCAAGTCAACCGCCGCTCCTGGCCGCCGCGCAGCGCCTACCTGCACATTCCTTTTTGCCACCGGCGCTGCTTCTATTGCGATTTCGCCGTGGTGCCCCTGGGCGACCACGCCGATGGGGCCAATTCCGGCTCAATCGCTGGCTACCTGGAGCTGCTGCTGGGCGAGATTGCCGCCGCCCCAGCGGGGCCGCCCCTGGCCACCGTGTATGTGGGGGGCGGCACGCCCTCGATGCTCACCCCAGCCCAAGTGGGATCGCTGCTGGCGGCCCTGGGAACCCACTTCGGCCTCGCCCCGGGGGCCGAGATCAGCCTGGAAATGGATCCGGCCAGCTTCGATGGGCCCCGCCTGGCCGGTTATCTCGCCGCCGGTGTCAACCGGGTGAGCCTGGGCGGCCAAAGTTTCGATGACGCCGTGCTCGCACGGCTGGGACGGCGTCACCGCAGCACCGACCTGCTGCAGGCGGCCTCCTGGCTCCACCAGGCCCGCCAGGGGGGCGACCTGGCCAGCTGGAGCCTGGACCTGATCCAGGGGCTGCCCGAGCAGGGGCTGGCCGCCTGGCGCCAGCAATTGGCCCAGGCCGTGGCCCTGGCGCCGCCCCACCTCTCGATCTATGACCTGATCATTGAACCGGGCACGGTGTTTGCCTGGCGCCAGGGCCGGGGTGAGCTGGAGCTGCCCGACGCCGACCTGGGTGCCGACCTGATGGAGCTGACGGCCCAGACCCTCCAAGCCGCCGGCTACGGCCACTACGAGATCTCCAACTTCGCCCTACCGGGCCACGCTTCGCGCCACAACCGGGTCTATTGGAGTGGCGCCGGCTGGTGGGGCTTTGGCCTGGGCGCCACCAGCGCCCCCTGGGGCCAACGCCTGGCCCGGCCCCGTACCCGCGCCGCCTACGCCGAGTGGCTGGCAGAAAGCCATCCGGCAAGCCGGGGTACCCAGGCCCCTGGCTTGCCCTTCGATGAACGGCTGCTGGTGGGGCTGCGTCGCCGCGAGGGGGTGCGCCTGGCGGACCTGGCCGGCCAAGCGGGCGTCACCAGCGTTGAGCTGGGGGATCTATTGGGCCGCTGGCAGCCCTTCCGCGAGCGGGGGCTGCTCCTCCAGGAAGGGCCCCGCTGGCGTCTGAGCGATCCCGAGGGCCTGGCCCTCAGCAATGGGGTGCTGCGGGAGCTGGTGGCGTGGTGGGAGGAGCGGACGGCGGGCTGACTAGTTAGGGAACTGATGGGGGGCTAAGGGGATCCGTGCTGGCAGCCAGGCCCGCGACCCAGCCCCCCAGGGCCTCGATCGCCAGGCTGCGGCCGGCCAACAGCGGCGGACAGAAGGGCGGCTGCCGCTCCGTGAGACCGAGCAAATCAGCCGTGACCCTGACCTGGCCATCGCAGTCATCGCCGGCGCCGATGCCGATCACGGGAATCGTCAGCTCCCGCCGCAGGCTGGCGGCCAGATCGGCCGGCACGTGCTCCAGCACTAGGGCAAAACTGCCGGCTGCCTCCAGGGTGAGGGCGGCCCGGCGCAGGCGCTCCTGGCTGATCGGATCAGTGGCCTGGCGCCGATAGCCGAGGCGATGGACGGATTGGGGGGTGAGGCCAAGATGGGCCATCACCGGGATGCCGCTGCGCACCAGCCGGTCGACCACGGCCACGGTTTCCGGTTCGCCCCCCTCCAACTTCACCGCCGCGGCCGGGCTGTGCTTCAGCACGGCTCCTGCAGCCGCCACGGCCCCATCGAGGCCGCACTGGTAGCTCAAAAAAGGCAGATCGCAAACCAGCAGGGGTTGGCGGGCGGGCGGGCGGGCCAGGCCCCGGCCCACGGCCCGGCAGTGCTGGAGCATCTCTTCGAGGGTCACCGGCAGGGTGGTGGCATGGCCGAGCACCACCATGGCCAGGGAATCGCCCACCAGCACCACATCGGCGCCGGCAGCCTCCACCAGGGCAGCCGAGAGGGCATCCCAGGCCGTGAGCATGGCAATGGGCCTGCCGTCCTGTTTGAACTGGGTCAGATCGCCGGGACGCAGGGGCACCGATCCTCCGGGGCGCAGGCCCATTGCTAGCATCCAATCGACTCGGACCCATGCGGCCCGGACGCCCAAATCTGGTCAGGACCGGAAGGGAGCAGCCACACGGGATGCTCCAGGCAGGCGTGGACTCCGGGTCACCCCATTTCCGTTTGCCTGCCTGTTCTGTGCAGACGACAAACATCGAAAACCCTCGTGATCAGGGGCTTCGAACAAGCATCGCGCAAAAAAATAGGCCCAGTTGGCCTAAGGACACTCCCACCAGATCCGTCGTCCCAGCATTGTGCGCGCCACGGGAGATCAATGGAACCAAGGGGAAGGGGCCGCTTAGGCAGCCCCCCAGGGGCCTCAGAGACCCTGTTGGCGGTTGAGCAGGAAAGGCGGGATTTTGGCGCCCGCGGGCTGGCTCTGGGCCTGGCTATGGGCGGCGCGCAGGTCGGAGCTGAAGGTGCTGATCGTGCGCTCAGGGCGGTAGGTAGTGCCACCCTCAAAGCCGGTAGCAATCACGGTCACGTGGATTTCCCCCTCAAGGGATTCATCCACCACGGCTCCCACAATGATGTTGGCCTCGGGATCGACCACGTCGTAGATCACCTCGCAGGCGGTGGTCATGTCTTCGAGGGTCATGTCGCGGCCGCCACTGATGTTGACCACACAGCCCTTGGCCCCATCGATGCGGGCAGATTCGAGCAGGGGGCTGCTCATCGCCGCCTGGGCGGCCTCGATCGCCCGCGAGCGTCCCGAACCAACGCCAATCCCCAACAGGGCGGTGCCGGCATCGGCCATCACCGAGCGCACGTCGGCGAAGTCCACGTTCACCAGGCCCGGCTTGGTGATGATGTCGCTGATGCCCTTGACGCCCATGCGCAGCACGTCATCGGCGGCGCGGAAGGCCTCCTGCAGGGGCGCTCCAGCAATGGCGTCGCGCAGCCGGTCGTTGGGGATCACGATCAAGGTGTCCACATGTTCGGCCAGGCGGGCGATGCCCTCCTCGGCCTGGCGCATGCGCTTGCGGCCCTCAAAGCTGAAGGGCTTGGTGACGATGCCAACGGTGAGGGCGCCGCATTCCTTGGCCACTTCGGCCAGGATCGGCGCCGCGCCTGTGCCCGTGCCGCCGCCCATGCCGGCGGCGATGAAGACCAGATCCGCGCCCTGGAGCGATTGCAGCAGCTCGTCGCGGGACTCCTCGGCGGCCTTTTGGCCGATCACCGGATTACCCCCGGCCCCCAGGCCGCGGGTGAGTTTCTGGCCCAGTTGGAGCCGTTGTACCGCCGAAGACTGGATCAGGGCCTGGGCATCGGTATTGAGCACCCGGTAGCCCACCCCCTGCAGGTCGGAGGCAATCATGCGATTGACCGCATTGCTGCCGCCACCACCGACGCCAATCACCTCAATGCGGGCGGTCTGGCTGGGCACGATGCCGTTCCCCCCAGGCACGCTGGCGCTGTAAGGGCCTTCGTTCGTGATCTCCATGGAAGGTCCCATGCCATTCATCCTGGGCAGCATTATGTCGTCGCTGGGTCCAGCGGGCCTGATCGATTGCGAAAGATTCGCTTGAAACCCTGGTTTGACCACCGCCTTGTCAAGGTTTCAAGTCCTTAGTCCACGCCCATGCCGGGGCCACCAGAGCCGCCGGGCCGGGGCTTGGGCGGCAAGCCCAACTCAGGATGGTCCGGATCGCTGAGGTCGATCGACTGCACCTTCAATCCCTTCACCCGGCTGGACAGTTGGCTGGAGAGGTGGCTCAGCATCTCGAGGCGGCGGCCCAGCTGGCCATCGGGCAGGCCGAGGCGCACCTTGCCGAGGGAGCTGGTGATCAGCCACAGGTTGCCGTTGGGCTCGAACTGGATCTCCAAGAGGGTGGAGCCGAGCTGTTCACTGCGGCCCAGCACCTGGGCCAGGGGCGGTCGCAGGTGCTCCTGCCAGCCGCTGACCAGCAGCAGTGGGGCACCGCCCGTCCCATTGGCTCCCGATTGCTGGCGGCTGGTCATCCAGTTGCCGAGCCGATCGACATAGCCCTGCTCGAGGCCCTTACCCGTGTGCCGTTCGGCCCGGGCCACCGCCTTGCGATCGACCAGGTCGATGCGCAGCCGCGGCGGCAGCATCAGCCGGGTCACCTGCACGTTCTCCACCGGCAGGGCCGCGGCCAGTTGGGCCGCCAACTGGCGCGGCTGGAGATTGAGAAGTTGCACCGGGAAGCGCAGCCGCGCCTCCTGGATGATCTGATCGCGGGAGACCTGGCGGCTGCCCACCACCTCCACCTGGCTCGGGCTACGCAAGCTCCAGCCCTGGCCGAGCAGCACCCAGCCCAGGCCGGCGGAGGCGCCCACCAGCACCAGCACGCGCCAGATCTCCTGCAGCCGTTGGTTGCGGCGTTGCAGGCGCAGCTGGCGGCGCCGCTCCGCCCCAGGCCCAGGGCGCCTTTCCGTCTCGAGCGGGCTCACAGGTCGCAGCGGGCCCGGGCCATCAGTTGGTCGATCCAGACGCGGGCCCGCTCCGCATCGGCGAAGGGCAGGTCCTTGTGCAGGCCGCCACCGACCAGGCGCAGGCGGCAGGCGCCATGGGCCTCGTCGGTGAGGGGCGCCTCACCAGAGCGCAGGGCCAGCAATTCCGCGCACTCCAGGGTTTTCACCGCAAATTCGTCCTTCTCGACCAACTGGCCCGCCTCAAAGGCACTCCAGCTGAGGATGCCCCCCTTCAGCTTGGCGCCGCCACAACTATCGAGCTTGGCCAGTTCGGCGCCCTCCGCCCAGTCGCGAAAGAGCTGCTGACGCCTGCGCTCGAGCCAGCCCAGGGCCGTGAGCAGCACAAACACCAGGAGCAGGGGCAGCCATAAGAGTCCGTGAATCATCTGGGCTCGACGCTCCTGCCGGTCTGTGGCCTGGATTCTTGCGCCAGTTGCACCAGCTGGTGCACCAACTCCTCAAGTGGTAACCCTGTGGCATCCCAGAGCATGGGATACATGCTCTGGCTGGTAAAGCCCGGCAGGGTGTTGATCTCATTGAGCCAGAGGGCGCCGCTGGCCTCCTCAAAGAAGAAATCCACCCGCGATAGGCCGGCGGCCCCCACGGCCCGGCAGGCCGCGATCGCCATCTCCCGGGCCCGTTCCGCAATCACGCCATCCACCTGGGCCGGGATCACGGTGTGGCTGAGGCCGGCGGTGTACTTGGTCTCGTAGTCGTACCAGTCGGCGTCAAAGCAGATCTCCCCCAGCACCGAGGCGGCCATCTGGCGATCGCCGAGCACGGCGCATTCGAGCTCCCGGGCCTGGACGCCCTGTTCCACCACCAGGCGGGGATCGTGGCGGGCCGCTTCCTGCAGGCCGGCCAGCAGGCCGGCCCGATCGACGGCCTTGCTGATCCCCACCGAGGAGCCCAGGTTGGCGGGCTTGATGAAGCAGGGATAGCCGAGTTGGGCCTCCAGCCGCTCCAGCACCTCGGTGCGCTGGGGTTGGGGGCCCTCCAGCTCAGCGGCCTCCAGGCAGACGTAGGGCACCTGGGGCAGCCCGGCGGCAGCGAAGGCGGCCTTCATCGCCTGCTTGTCCATGCCCACGGCCGAGCCGAGCACCCCGGAGCCCACATAGGGCACCTGCATCAGGCTGAACAGCCCCTGGATCGTGCCGTCCTCGCCGTTGGGGCCATGCAGCACCGGAAACCAGACCTCCACCTCCAGGGCGCCATCGGGGAAGCCGCGAAAACCGGGTCGCTGGGGCGCCGGCGGCAGGTCGGCGGCCTGGGCCGGTAGGCCGGAGGCCAGCACCGCTTCGGCCACGGCGGCGGGCCACCAATGGCCCCTCTGGTCGATGTAGAAGCAGCTCAACCGGTAGCGCCCGGCGTTGGCGCCGCGGCGCAGGGCTCCTGCCACGGTGATCGCCGAGCGGATCGACACGGCATGTTCGCCAGACACTCCACCGAACACCAGGCCGAGGTGGGTGGGGGGTGCTGCCATGGCGCCAAGGAAGTGGCGCCAAACGTATCAGCGCTGCGGCATCAGGCCAGGGGGGCCGCCCCGGGAGGCGCGGGCGCGGGGCTGCCGCTGAGGGAAAAGGGGCGCACCGCCTCGATCACGAGATCCACCAGCTCGCCGGCCGCGATCGGACGGCCATCGCTGCGCTGGGCCGGGAAAAAAGTGAGCCGGTTGGAGCGGGTGCGGCCCATCATCTGGCTGGCGTCCTTGGGGTTTTGCCCCTCCACCAGCACCTCCTCGACCCGGCCCAGGTAGCGGCCGCTGCGCTGGCGGGCGATGCGCTCCACCAGCTGATTGATCTCCTGAAGCCGCTCCACCTTCACCGCCTCCTCCAGCTGGTCAGGCCAGTCGGCGGCTGGGGTATTCGGCCGGGGCGAATAGGCGGCAGTGTTGACCAGGTCAAAGCCAATCGATTCGATCAGATCCAGGGTTTTGCGGTACTGGGCGTCCGTTTCACCGGGGAAGCCGACGATCACATCGGCGCTGATCGACGCATCCGGCATGCGCTCGCGAATCCGATCGATGATGCGCCTGTAGCGCTCCACCGTGTAGCCGCGGGCCATGGCCTTCAGCAGGGCGTCATCGCCACTCTGGAAGGGGATGTGGAAGTGTTCGCAAACCTTGGGCAGGTCGGCGCAGGCCTCGATCAGGCGCTCGGTGAAGTAGCGGGGGTGGCTGGTGGCAAAGCGCAGCCGGGCGATCCCCTCCACGTCATGGACTTGGTGGAGCAGGTCGGTGAGGGTGTGCTGGCGGCGCCCCTCCGGGGTGATGCCGGGGAGGTCGCGGCCATAGGCGTCGATGTTCTGGCCCAGCAGGGTGATTTCGCGGAAGCCCCGGGCCGCCAGCCCCTCCATCTCCAGCCGGATCGCCCCGGGCAGGCGCGATTGCTCCTGGCCCCGCACCGACGGCACCACGCAATAGGTGCAGCGTTCGTTGCAGCCATAAATCACGTTGACCCAGCCGCAGACCGTGCTGTCGCGCCGGGCGGTGGTGATGTCTTCGAGGATGTGATGCTCCGAGGTGGCCACCACCTGTTGGCCGTTCTCCACCTGGGTGAGCAGCACATCGAGGCGGTTGGCGTGCTGGGGACCCATCACCAGGTCGAGCTCGGGCACCCGCCGCAGCAGGGATTCGCCCTCCTGCTGGGCGACGCAGCCAGCCACCACCAGGGTGAGGTGGGGGTTGAGCCGTTTGCGTTGGGCCTGGCGCCCCAGGTAGCTGTAAACCTTCTGCTCGGCGTTGTCGCGGATCGTGCAGGTGTTGTAGAGCACCAGATCGGCGCTGTGTTCGTCGCTGCCGGGTACGTAGCCCATGGTTTCGAGGATGCCAGCCATGCGCTCGGAATCGGCCTTGTTCATCTGGCAGCCGAAGGTGGTGATCCAGTAGCTACCTCGGCGCGCCCCTAGGACCTGGGGGGCCTGGGGGCCAGCGGGGGTGATCACGGTCATGGGGCGGCGGTCAGAACGGGGCAGCGGAGGGGGCGCGGGGGGGCCGGCTGGCGGGAGCGGAACCAAGCCATCGGCGTTTGCCCTTGGGATGCCCGAAACCCCCTGGTCGATGCCAGCCTGCCAGGGCAGGTTCATCGCTGGCGGCGTCAACGAATGCGGGTTCAGCTGCAGCGTTTTTCCCTCACCAAGGCCGTGCCCCTGGCCATCAGCCGGGGCACCACGGCCGCGGTGGAGCACCTACTGGTGGAAATCGAGCAGGACGGCCTGATTGGCAGGGGCGAAACCGGGGGCTTTGAGACCGGCCTGCGCGCCTACGACACCGACGCCATCGCCGCCGAGCTAGCGGCCCTCGTGCCCGAACTCGAGCCCCTGGCGCCCGATCCCCTGCAGGCCCTCAAACCCCTGCTGGCCCGCCTGAGTCCACCGGCCCGCTGCGGCCTGGATCTGGCCCTGCACGACTGGTGGGGGCAACGGCTGGGGCAGCCATTGCACCGGCTCTGGGGGCTGGACCCGGGGGTCTGCGTCGCCACCAGCGTCACCCTGGGGCTGGGGGAGCCGGAGGCTGTGGTAGCGCGGCTCGAGCGCTGGTGGCAGCAGCTGCCGGCCAGCCGCATCAAGCTCAAGCTGGGCAGCCCGGCCGGCGCCAACCACGACCGCGCCCTGGTGCAGGCCGTGGGCGAAGCCATGGCCCGGCGCCAGGACCGGGACCAGGGGCCGCTGGAGCTGCAGGTGGATGCCAACGGCGGCTGGGACCTGCCCACGGCCCAAGCGATGCTGCCCTGGCTGGCGGACCAGGGGGTGGTGCTGGCGGAACAGCCCCTCGCCGCCCTAGCCGATCCGCTCGCCGATCGGGCCGGTTTTGCCGCCCTGGCCGGCCTGGCGCCCCTGGCCCTGGTGGCCGATGAGAGCTGCTGGGATCTGGTCGACCTGTTGCGCCTGGCCCCGGTGGTCGATGGCATCAACATCAAGTTGCTCAAAAGCGGCGGCCTCTCGGAAGCCCTGCTGATGGCCCGCTGCGCCCGCCGGCTTGGCCTGGGGGTGATGCTGGGCTGCTATTCCGACAGCAGCCTGCTGAACAGCGCCGCCGCCCAGCTGCTGCCCCTGGTGGAGTGGCCCGACCTCGATAGCCATCTCAACCTGGTGGACGACCCCTTCCTGGGGGCCGATCTTGCCGGCGACTGCCTCAGGCCCTCGCCCCTACCTGGGCTGGGGGTCCGCTGGGCCCAGGCTCCGGAGGCCTGATGCTCAGCCCCTCTGCCCCCCTAGTGCTGCTCCTCCATGGCGGCCTAGACAACCTCTCCGGCAAGACCGGCCTGGCCCTCCTGCGCTATCGGCCCGGCCCGATCCTGGCCGTGGTGGATCCGGCCCACAGCGGCGCCGACCTGGAGGCCGTAACCGGTATTCACCGCGCCGTGCCCATCGTGGCCTCCATGGCCGAGGCCCTGCCCCTGCTGAAGGCCCAGGCCGATGGGGGGGAACGGGCCGTGGCCGTGGTGGGGCTGGCCCCTTCCGGCGGGATCCTGCCGGCCGAGATGGGAGGCGATCTGCTGCTGGCCCTGCAGGCTGGCCTGAACCTGGCCTGTGGCCTGCACAGCCGCCTCGGCGACGATCCGGTTCTGGCCGCAGCCTGCCGGGGACCAGGCCAATGGATCTGGGACCTGCGTCAGGAACCAGCAGGCTTAACCGTGGCCACGGCCCTGGCGGCAGACCTTCCCTGCCGCAGGGTTCTGGCCGTGGGCACGGACATGGCCGTTGGCAAAATGAGCGCCTGCCTGGAACTGGCGGCGGCGGCCCGGCGGGACGGGATCGATGCCCGCTTCATCGGCACGGGCCAGGCCGGCATTCTGATCGCCGGCCAGGGGGTTCCCCTCGATGCGGTGCGGGTCGATTACGCGGCTGGAGCCGTGGAGGCGGCGGTGCTGGCAGCAGCCCTGGGGGCCGGGCCGGCCAGCCTGCTGCTGATTGAGGGCCAAGGCTCCCTTTGCCATCCCGGCTCCACCGCCACCTTGCCCCTGCTGCGCGGCAGCCAGCCCAGCGACCTGCTGTTGGTCCACCGGGCCGGCCAGCAGTGGGTGCGCACCAGGACCGGGGCCGCTGCGGTGGCCATTCCTCCCCTGGCCGAGGTGATCGCCGCCTACGAGGCCTTAGCGGCCCTGGGGCGGCCCGCAGGCGCAGCGGCGCCCAAGCCCAGGGTGCGGGCGATCGCCCTGAACACGGCTGGCCTGGATGCGACCGCGGCCGAAACGGCCCTGGCCGAGTGCCAGGAGTCGGCGGGGCTGGCTTGTGACGACCCCGTGCGTCACGGTGGGTCCAGATTGTTACGGGCCTTGCTCCACTTGCCTGCTCTGAGCGCGCCGTGATCCCCCCCCAGCCACCGCCGTTACCGCCCCCGGGATTGAATCCCGAGTCCCGCATCGGGCCGATCCGCACCGCCGTTGACCAGTTGATCGCCGAGGCCAATGCCGGCAATACGGGGGTGGCCAACCTGGCCGACATGACCGCGAAGGCAGCGCGACTGCTGGTGGGGGGCGGCCTCCCCCTCGATCGCCTCAACCTGTCGGTGATCCCGCTCCAGAGCGGCCACGACGGCGCGCAGTACTGGTGGGAACTCGAGCAGATCGATACGGTGCGCTCCTTTCACCGCACCGCCGATTACTTCGAACAGGAGGATCGCCGCAACACGGTCTTCAAGCACCTGCGCGACACGGGCGAGCCGCTGCGCTTGCGCTTGGAGACGCTGCCGATTGAATCGATCGCCTTTGATTTTCTGGTGAAACTCAAACGGGAGGGATTCACCGATTACCTGGCCGAGTCCCTGTTCAGCGACGGCACCTACCTGGCGGCCCTCACCCTGGCCACCCGGCGCAGCGGCGGGTTCCGCGGTACGGACCTGCAGGAAGTCCAGCGCCTGATCGGCAGCACGGGAATGGCCCTGGTGACTGGCTTCCGCGAACGGGCCAAGCTCAATGCCTGGAGTGATCCCCTCACGGGCCTGATCAACCGCAGGCGGCTCGAGCAGCGCCTTGCCGAAGCCTTCGAGGCCAAGCTGGCGATCAGCCTGCTGCTGTTCAATCTCGATGATTTTGGCGCCTACAACAGCCAGTTCGGCCAGTTCTGCGCCGACGATTGCCTGCTGGCGGTGTCCCGGGTGCTGCTGAGCGCCAGCGCGGGCCAGACCCATTTGCCGGCCCGCTTCGGGGGCGACATCTTTGCCCTGGTGCTGGCGGGAACCCAGGCCGGGGAGGCCGAGACCATCGGCCGCCAGGTCATGGCCCAGGTGCTGGCCCTCCGGCTGGCCCACCCCGGCTCGAGCGGGTCGCCCTTCATCACCGTGAGGGTTGGACTGGCCGTGCTGACCCCGGAGGATGGCAGTTCCGCTGGCCTGATCAGCCGGGCCCATGGGGCCCTGGTGGCGGCCAAAGAGGCCGGCGGAAACTGCCTGATCCGTCTCTGATCGTCTCGGGTTGAACGAGCGGCTAGCTGGAGAACGAAAGCTCCTGCCTCGGGGCGCCGCTGGCTCGTTTTGATCTTCAGGCGCCAGGGATATTGGACAGATCAGCGCCGTTTGGCCAATAAAAAGCCCGATCCAAGAGGATCGGGCTGGACATTCCGAAGGAACAGGGCGAACGAGGGGACTTGAACCCCCGAATGGCGGAATCACAATCCGCTGCCTTAACCACTTGGCGACGCCCGCCACGGCTCAGCCATCCTATCAAGGGGGCCCCACTGCCCTTGGCTGCCCCTGGGGTCCTTGTCTTGATGTCGCCGTCGTCCTCCCGTTGGTCCTGGGTCCTCTGGCCCGGATTAATCAGTGCCGCCGTGGCGACCCTGGCCTGGAGCAATCCGCCACCAGGGGACTTTGAAGACTTCGCCGCCGACCAGCTGGTGAACCTGGCGGTGAAGGACGTGTGCGGGCCCCAGGGGCTACCCATGCTGCTGCAACTGGTGGTCCAGGACTGCCCCAAACTGATGCTCAGCCAGCGCCAGAGCCTCGGCTCCCTGGCCCGCCAGGCCAGCCGGCGCTGGAATTTCGGCCTGTTCAGCCTCTACCGCACCGACCTGGGCGGCCCGACCGGGCTGCCGGGTTTAGCGCTGCCCAGGTACCGGGCCCTGACCTTGGCAGGGGCGGGCCAGTTTCTGATCCTCCAAACCGACAGTGACCCCGGTTCGCCCCGATGACATCACCCCCTCCTGCTGGGACTGCCAGCGCGCTGGCCCCCAGCCGTTGCTGGCTGCCGCCCGTGCGCCTGCCACGGGCCCTGCTGGATCCGGCCCTGGCGGACCTGCCGGCGGGCAACGGCGAGGGGTTAGTCACGGTGCGCCTGGCCATCGACGCTGGCCGCATCTGCGCCATTGAGCCTGGCCCAGACGCTGCCGGCCAGGCCGCCGCTCCCCTGGCGATCACGCCGCCGGTGGATGCCCACGTCCATCTCGATAAGGCCTTCAGCTGGAGCGGCTTCCCGAACCCGTCGGCAACCATGGCGGCGGCCCTGGACGCCAATGGCCGCGAAGCGGCGCAGCGCACGGTTAAGCAGGTGCTGGAGCGGGGCGAAGCCGGCCTAGATCGGGCCTGGCGCTATGGCCTGAGGGCCCTGCGCAGCCATGTGGACAGCGCCGGTCCGGCCGCCGGGCCGAGCTGGCAGGCCCTGCTGGAGCTGCAACAGCGCTGGCGGGGCCGCCTGGAACTGCAACTGGTGGCCCTGGTGCCGATCGCCTTCTGGTCGAGCCCGGCGGGGCTGGAGTTGGCCCGGCGGGTGGCCGGCGCCGGGGGTCTGCTGGGGGGGGTGCTGGGGCCGCCCTTCCGCAGCAGCGCCAGCGATGCCGAGCACCTCCTGGCCCTGCTGCGCTTGGCCGAACGGCTGGGCTGCCCCGTGGACCTGCACGTGGATGAGGGCTCAGCGGCCCCGGGGGCGGGCGTGGCCCTGCTGACCAGCCTGATCGAGCGCCAAGGCTGTGGCGTGCCCGTGACCTGCAGCCATGCCAGCAGCATGGGCCTGCTGCCCTTAGGGGCCCGGGTCCGACTGGCGGAACGCATGGCCGCCGCGGGCCTGCAGGTGGTGGCCCTGCCCACCACCAACTTCTGGCTGCTCGGCCACCAGGGCGGCCTCACCACTCCGGAGCGCCCCCTGGCGCCGATCCGCCTGCTACAGCAGGCGGGGGTGCCCGTGGCCCTCGGCGGTGACAACGTGCAGGACCCCTGGTATCCGGGCGGCGATTTCGATCCGATCGAACTGCTGCGCTTTGCCGCTCCGGCGGCCCAGCTGGCCCCCTGGCGGCGCCTAGGCCTGGCGCCCCTCACCAGCGCAGCAGCACGGCTGATGGGCCTGGACTGGGACGGGGTTCTGCGGCTGGGATCCCCGGCCGACCTGGTGGTGCTGGGTGCCAGCTCTTGGAGCGAGCTGCTGGCCCGGCCGCCCCAGCGACGGGTGCTGCGGGCCGGGGAGTGGCTCAAGCCACCGGCAGCGGAAGCCCCCCAGCCCATGCTCACCCCATTCGCCGCCAGGCTGGGCCCCTGAGCCAACGCCCATGACCATGCCCCCTCACCCCAGCAGCGATCCGAACGGCCCGATGCCCGTGTTGCCCAGGGCCCTGCCCGGGCCCCTGCCGCCCCTGGCCAGCGAGGCCCAACTCCAGGCCCTGGAGGCGGATCTGCTGGCCGCCGGCCTGGCCCCCCTGCGCCAGTCCCAGGAGCTGGCCCGGGGCTCCGCCGATGCCTTCGTCTATTCGCCCGTATTGACGCCGCTGCTGACGGGCTGCCGCGCCCAGATGCTGGTGCGGGTGCACAGCGTTGACGAGGTTCTGCGGGTGGCGGCGGCCTCCAGCCGCCAGGGGGTGAGCCTCACCCTGCGGGGCGCGGCCACGGGCAACTACGGCCAATGCGTGCCCCTGGCCGGCGGCCTGGTGCTCGATCTCACCGGCCTGAAACGGCTGCGGGGCCTCGATGGCGAAACCGGGGTGGTCACGGCCGAGGCAGGCATCCTGCTGGAGGACCTGGACCAGCAGCTTCAAGCCCAGGGTCGGGCCCTGCGGCTGGTGCCGAGCACCTATCGCAGCGCCAGCCTGGGGGGCTTCATCGCCGGCGGTTCCGGTGGCATCGGCTCCCTGCGCTGGGGCTTCCTGGGCGATCCGGGCCACCTGCTGGGGCTGGAGCTAGTGACCCTGGAGCCCCAGCCGCGCCGGCTGCAACTGGATGCCACCGCAGCGCGGGCGATCAACCATGCCTACGGCTGCAATGGCATCATCACGGCCCTGAGCCTGGCCACGACCGAGGCGGTGGCCTGGCGCCAGCTCGTGGTTGGCTTTTCCGCCTGGTCGGCGGCCCTGGCGGCGGCCCAGCAGCTGCCGGCCTCGGCCCTGCTTCTCAATAGCCTCTGCCTGCTGGAGGCAGCCGTGGCGGCCCAGGTGCCCTGGCCCAGCGGCTGCCAGCCCGCCGCTGGCCAGGAGCACCGGCTGCTGCTGCTTGCCGCCCCAGGGGCGGTGGCCCCGATCAGCGCCTGGCTCAAGGAGCTAGGCGGCCAGCTCCTCTGGCAGGCGCCCCAGGGAGCCAGCCTCGGGGTGCCCTTGCGGGAGCTCTGCTGGAACCACACCACCCTGCACCTGCGGGCCCGTGATCCCGGCTGGACCTACCTGCAGCTGCTCCTGCCCCAACCGGAGGCGCCCTGCCTGGAGGCCCTCAAGGCGACCTGGGGGGACGCCCTGCTCTGGCACCTGGAGGCCGTGCGCTCGGGCGGCAGCCAGCGCCTAGTCGCCCTGCCCCTGGTGCGCTGGCAGGGGGCCGGGGCCCTGGAGCGGCTGATCGCCCAATGCCGCCAGCTGGGGGCGGTGCTGTTCAACCCCCACGCGATCACGGTGGAGGAGGGCGGCCTGGGGGGGGTAGACGCCGAGCAAGTGGCCGCCAAAGCTGCCTACGACCCGGCCGGCCTGCTTAATCCCGGCAAGTTGCGCGGCTGGCTCGAGCGCCAGGCTGGCTTGGCAGTCCCGGAGCTGCCCTAGGAGCGCAAGCGGCCTAACAGCCCAGGCTTTCCCTGGTGCCTACACCGCTGACCGGGTTGGTGCCCGAGGCCGTACGGCAGAGCTGGCGCTGGCTGGCCCGATCGATCAGGGCATCGCTGAAATCGGCGTTCTCGATGCGGGCGCCGCCAAAGCGGCTGCCCGAGGCAATCGCCCCGCGCAGGATGGCGCCCCGCAGGTCGGTGTCACTGAAGTCGGCCCGGTCCATCAGGGCATCCGTGAGGTCGGTGCCGTTGAAGTCACCGGCAGGGAAGGCCGCCTGGGTGAGGATCGCGCCGCTGAGATCGGCGCCGGCAAAGTTGGCGCCCCGACCCGCCACCCCAGCAAAGGAGCTGTTGGCCAGGGCCTGGCCATGGAAATCCTGGCCGCTCTGGTTGGTGAGGGTGTAATCGACCTTCTCAAAGGCCCAACCGGCCCCGGGCTGGGCGAGCATTAAGGCCATCAGCACCGCAGGCAGCACCACCGCCAACGCCCTAGCCCCAAAATTCCGAAGCCCCAGGCCCAGGTGGCCGAGGCCTCGCCTGACTGTCGCCTGGGCGGATGGGCCAGACCAGGGGGATCCCTCCGAGAGATCAAGCCAGATTCGACGCGAAAGCTGGTCCATGGAATACCAGGGGCGAAGGGGCTGGGCGGTGGGGCTGGGCGGTGGGAGTGCTGCGATCCAATTGAACCTCCCAGCCCCGCTCATCCTGGCCCTGCTGCGGCCGGATCGAGCCAAGGGATCAGGGCCCCGAGCAGGTATAGGGAACCGGCCACCACCGGCAGGGCTGCCCCAGTTTCCCCAGAACCGCCCTCCTCTGGCGAAGCCAGCTCGCCGGCCCCGGGCTCGGGGCCAAGCCGAAGGTGCAGCCAGGCCAGGCCGGCGACGGGATCGGCCACCGGCCGCAGTTGAGAGGCCAATTCTGGGCAGGCAACCGCCAGCTCGGCAGCGCTCCAGCTGGCGTGCTCCGGCAGGGGGGTGATGGCCGCCTGGTCGCCTGGGGCCAGCAGGGCCCGCAGCATGGCCGCGCCTTGCTTGTGGCGCTGGATCCCGAGCAACCAACGGCGTCCGCCCGCCCCCCAGGGGGCCAGCTCCCCCTGGTCCAGCTCCTGGCGCAGGGCGATGGCGGCGGGCGGGTTGTGGGCCCCATCGAGGAGCAGGGGCTTGCCCCGGTAGGAGCGGATCTCCAGCCGACCAGGCCAGCGGGCCAGCGCCAGGCCCCGCTCGATCGCGCCCGCCTCGATGGCCCAGCCCTGCTGCCCCAGGGCCTGGGCCATGGCCACCGCCACGGCCCCATTGCGGCGCTGCAGATCGCCGGCCAGGCCCAGGCGGGGCCCACCCAAGGCCTGGGGCCGCAACGGTTCCACCCAGCGCAGCTCCGTGCCCACCCGCCGGGCCTGGTCGGCAAGAACGGCAGCCACCGCCGGCTCCTGGGGGGCACTGATGGCGATGGCCCCCGGCTGGAACACCCCAGCCTTCTCGAAGGCGATCGCCGCCAGGCTGGAGCCCAAGTATTCGCAGTGGTCCAGGCCGATCGTGGCCAAGCCAATCACCCGGCGGTCGGGGTGGAGGGTGGTGGCATCAAGGCGACCGCCCAGGCCTACCTCCAGGACCGCCAACTGCACCGCTTCGGCAGCAAGGCGATCAAAGGCGGCGGCCGTGAGCAGTTCAAAGGGGGTGAGGTTGAAGGCGCTGGCAAGCGGACGCCAACGGCCCAGGTCGGCGCGCAGCTCGGCGGGGGTGATCCAGCGATTGCCCAGTTGCAAGCGCTCACACCAGCTGAGCAAATGGGGCGAGCGGTAAACCCCGTAGGGCAAGCCGGCCTCGGCCAGGATCGCCGCCAGCAGCGTGCAGATCGACCCCTTGCCGTTGGTGCCTGCCACCTGCACGGCAGCAAAGCGCCGCTCTGGATGGCCACCGGCCGCCAGGGCCCCGGCCAACCGATCGAGGCCCAGGTCCACGCCCCGGCGGGCAAAGGGTTCGAGCAGATCGTCCAGATCTACCGGCTCTGGCAGGCCCAGACCCACCTAGGCCGTTTCCTTGGCAAGAGCCTGGTCGGCTGGGGCGGCGGCCGCCCGAATGGCCACCAGGTTGGTGAGCGCCGCCTCGAAGCGCTGCACCGCCAGCCGCAGCTGGCGCGGCTTAATCACCAGGGGCGGCACAAAGCGCACCACCGCGGGCCCGGCCGGCACCAGCAACAAGCGATGGGCCATGGCCTCGGCCACCAGCTCCGGGGCCGTGGGGCCCTCAAGCTGGAGCACCAGGCCCTGCAACAGACCCCAGCCCCGCACACCGGCCAGCTGCTGGGGATGGCGCTGCACCAATTCGCCTAGAAGGCCTTGCAAGAGCACACCCATGCGGCCGGCGTGGGCCACCAGCTGGCGCCGCTCCAGTTCGGCCACCACGGTGAGGCCGGCCCGGCAGGCGAAGGGATTGCCCCCGAAGGTGCTGGCGTGCTCACCAGGCCGCAGCACGTCGGCCCGGCGGTTGACGGCCAGGGCCCCAATCGGGATGCCGCCTCCGAGGCCCTTAGCGAGGGTGAAGGCATCGGGCTCCACGCCCAAGTTCTGGTAACCCCAGAGGCAGCCGCTGCGGCCCACCCCCACCTGCACCTCATCAAAGATCAGCAGGATGTCGCGCTCGTCGCAAAGCTGGCGCACCCGGGCGAAAAAGGCGGAATCGCCCGGATTAACGCCCCCTTCCCCCTGCAGGGGCTCGAGCAGCACGGCAGCCACCCGGGGACCGTCGGCCTCGCACTCCTGCAGCAGGGCTTCAAAGGCGGCCGTGTCGTTGTAGGGAAAGAAGCGAAACCCTTCCACCATCGGCTCGAAACCCTGGTGGTACTTGGGCTGGCCCGTGGCGCTGACCGCCGCCAGGGTGCGGCCGTGGAAGCTGGCCTGGGCCGTGAGAATCACCGGCCGCTCGATGCCGCGGCGGGTGTGGCCATATTTCCGGGCCAGCTTGATCGCTGCCTCGTTGGCTTCAGCCCCCGAATTGCAGAAAAAGACCCGATCGGCGCAGCTGTGGCTGGTGATCCAGCCCGCCAGCTGCTCCTGTTCCGGGATCCGATAGAGGTTGGACACATGCTGCAACCGTCCAAGCTGGCGGCTGAGCGCCTTCTGCATGACCCGGTTGCTGTGGCCCAGGGTGCAGGTGGCGATGCCCGCCACGCAATCGAGGTAACGGCGGCCCTGGTCATCCCAGAGCCAGCAGCCCCTGCCCTTTTTGAGGGTCAAGGGATAGCGGCTGTAGGTGTCCATCACCGGATGGACAGGCTCTAGGGGGATGGGAGCGGTGGGACTCGAACCCACAAACCCGAAGGCGCTCGATTTTGAGTCGAGTCCGTCTACCAATTCCGGCACGCTCCCTTGTTGCCGATCCTACGGGAGCCGCCGGATCGAGGCACCCACCCCATTGAGCTTGCCTTCTAGATCGGCATAGCCCCGATCCAGATATTCCAGGCCCTGCACCGTGGTCACACCATCCGCGGCCAAGCCAGCTAGCACCATGGCGGCGGAGGCGCGCAGGTCGCTGCCCTGGACCGGGGCACCGCTAAGGCGGGGCACGCCTTCAATGAAGGCCGTATTGCCCTGGAGCCGGATCGCCGCTCCCATGCGCTGCAGCTCGGCCACGTGCTGGAGCCGGTTCTCGAAAATGTTTTCGGTGATGATGCTGGTGCCCTGGGCCGTGGCCAGCAGGCTCATGAAGGGGGCCTGGAGGTCGGTGGGGAAGCCAGGGAAGGGCTGGGTGCGCAGGTCGACGGCGCGGATCTCGTCGGCGCTGATTTCCAAGGTGGACCCATCCATTGTGAGCTTGCAGCCCACGTCCTCGAGCTTGGTCAGCACGGCGCCGAGGTGCTCGGGGATCACCGGACCGACCCGCAGGCGCGAGCGGGTAATGGCGGCGGCGAGCAAGAACGTGCCCGCTTCAATGCGGTCGGGGATCACGGCGTAGTCGGCGCCATGGAGCCGCTCGACGCCCTCGATCGTGATCGTGGTGGTGCCTGCGCCGCGGATGCGGGCTCCCATGGCGCTCAAGAGCCCGGCCAGGTCGATCACCTCCGGCTCGAGGGCGGCGTTGTCGATCACGGTTTCGCCCTCGGCTAGAGCGGCCGCCATCATCAGGGTCTCGGTGGCGCCAACGCTGGGGCAATCGAGATGGATGCGGCCACCGGTGAGACGACGGCGGCGGCCGGGCACTACGGCCGAAACCACGCCGTGGTCAATGGTGACCTGGGCTCCCAAGGTCTTAAGACCCTTGACGTGCTCCACCACGGGCCGGGTGCCGATCTGGCAACCGCCGGGCAGGGGCACCTGGGCGATGCCGAGGCGGGCCAGCAGGGGCCCAATACAAAAGAAGCTGGCCCGCAGGCTGTTAACCAGTTCGTAGGGGGGAGAAGACTGGTTGAGGCCGGAACCATCCAGCACCAGGCTGTCGGCGGAGCGCTGTACGCCCACGCCGAGGGAGCCGAGAATGTCGCCCATGCCGAGGATGTCGGTGAGGGGCGGCACATTGCGCAGGCGCAGGGCATCCGCCGTGAGCAGGGAGGCGGTCATCAGCACTAGGGCTGAATTCTTGGCACCACTCACCCGCAACTCACCGGCGAGGCGGCGGCCACCAGCAATCTCAAGCTGGGGGCTGAGCACCTGGGCAGGTTGGAGAACCGTCAGGGTCATGGCTTTCGATGTCCCGGACGGGGAGTTCCCATTTTGACCGCCAACCATGGAGTCGTCCAGACGTCCGGCGCCAGAACTGGCTTGATTGCTACCCAAAACCATGCCCCTGGGCTGGTTTCAGGGCCCCAAGAGAGGGGCCAGGGCCATGGGCTATGGTCACGGGGTCGCTGCGGCGACACGCCCGCGGATGTGGCGGAATTGGTAGACGCGCTAGTTTCAGGTACTAGTGGCAGCAATGTCGTGGGAGTTCAAGTCTCCCCATCCGCATACGAAACAAGCTTGGGTCAGGCAGCGACCTGACCGGCTTTTTCGACTTCATTATCTAGTTTTGATTCGAACCGGCTGCCCGCTTTTACAGCAACGGGAACGCCTCGAGGCCGCCCCAAGTCACCGGCAAACTGCAGCACGCCATTGGTTAGGGTCCAGCTCAGGTCAAGGCTAATTTCATGATCATTCTCAAGATCAGCAATGCTTCCGAGGTGGTGGCCTCCAAGCTCGGCAAATTTTTACAGGCCCTCACTCCCGATGCCCTCGATCAGGCCTCGGTAGAAGACGCGGTGTTGAAGAAACTGATCGAAAACCTGGCGGCCGAGGGCCTCAAGGGCGAAGTGGCGGCCGTTAAGGGCTTGGACCTGCAGGAGGCCAATTTAGTGATCCAGGGCAACCTGCATGTGCGCCGTCACCACGAGTTCTGAGCCCGGGCCGGGATCTGGGATCGGCGAGCGCTGCTGGGATGGATGTTGATTCGGGCCTAGGGGGTCTTGAGCTGATTTCAAGCCGGCGCAATCCCCTGGTGGGGCGGCTGCGGGCCCTGCACCAGGGGCGCGGCCGCCGCGAACAGCAACGGCTCTTGCTGGAGGGCACCCATCTGCTGCAGGAGGTGCTGCGCCTAGGCCTCAAGCCGGACTGTCTCCTCGCCACTGCCGCCTGGATTGGGCGCCACGGTGACCTGCTTGACAGGCTGCGGCAAGGGGCTGCTGCCGCTGGGCAGCTGCGGGCCGCGACCAGGGAAGTGCTGGCGGCCGTGGCGACCACCGAGCAGCCCGATGGGGTTGTGCTGACCCTGGCCCTCGACGAGCTGCCCCAGCCCCGGGCCTGGCCTACCAGCAGCGACCAGCCAGGGGACTCGCCGAAGCAGGAGCAACCCCAGGCCCCCTTTCCCAGCTTTGTGTTGGCCCTCGATCGCCTGCAGGATCCGGGCAACCTGGGCACCCTGCTGCGCTGCGCCCTAGCCGCCGGCGTGGAGGAGGTGTGGCTGGCGGGCGGGGCCGATCCGCACCAGCCCAAGGTGCTGCGGGCCTCGGCGGGGGCTGCCCTGGCCCTGCCCCTGCGGCAGCTTCAGGATCTGGCGCCGGCCCTGGCCCAAGCCGCTGGCCAGGGCAGCCAGGTGGTGGCCACGGTGGTGGCACCGGGATTGAAGCCTGGGGAGGCCCCAGCGGTGCGGCGCTACTGGGAGCTGGATTGGGGCCAGCCCACGGTGTTATTGCTCGGCAATGAGGGGGCGGGGCTGGATCCGGCCCTGATCGCCCTAGCCAGCGAGCGGGTCACGATCCCCCATGCCGCCGCGGTGGAATCCCTGAATGTGGCCCTGGCGGCGGCGCCCCTGTTGCTGGAACGCTGGCGCCAACGGCTGGGGGGGTGACGGGGGAGAATGCCCTTAACAACCGCAGGGTCCTTCGGTGAGCGCCTCCAGTTCCGATGCCTCCAGCGCCCCTGGCTTTGGTGAAGTGGGCTTTGATTTCGACGTGATCGTGATCGGGGCCGGTTATGGCGGCTTCGATGCGGCCAAACATGCCGCCGACCATGGCCTGCGCACGGCGATCATCGAATCGCGCGACATGGGCGGCACCTGCGTCAACCGGGGCTGCGTGCCCTCCAAGGCGTTGCTGGCCGCCAGCGGCCGGGTGCGCGAACTGGCCGATGCCAAGCATCTGGCCGGCTTTGGCATCCATGCGGCGCCGGTGCGCTTCGAGCGCCAGAAAATTGCCGACCACGCCAACCAGCTGGTGGCCACGATCCGCTCCAACCTCACCAAGACCCTGGAGCGGGCCGGCGTGACAATCCTGCGGGGCAAGGGCCGGCTTGAGGGCTCCCAAAAGGTGGGGATCCGCGAAATCAGCGGCGTGGACCGCATCCTCAGCGCCCGCGAGGTGATCATCGCCACGGGCTCCGATCCCTTCGTGCCCCCCGGCATCGAAACCGATGGACGCACGGTGTTCACCAGCGATGAGGCGATCAGCCTGGAATGGTTGCCGCGCTGGATCGCGATTATCGGTAGCGGCTACATCGGCCTGGAATTTGCCGATGTCTACACCGCCCTCGGCTGTGAAGTGACCATGATCGAAGCCCTCGATCGGGTGATGCCCACCTTTGATCCGGACATCGCCAAAATCGCCGCCCGCAACCTGATCGAGGGCCGCGACATCGACGCCCGCGCTGGCGTCCTGGCCCGCCAGGTGACCCCCGGCTCGCCGGTGCGGATCGAGCTGGTGGCCATGGCCACCAAGGAGCCGGTGGAAACCCTGGAGGTGGATGCGGTGCTCGTGGCCACCGGCCGGGTGCCGGTGAGCAAGGAGCTCAACCTCGGCTCCCTGGCGATCGAAACCAACCGGGGCTTCATCCCGGTGGATGACGAGATGCGGGTGCTGGTGAATGGCACGCCCGTGCCCCACCTCTGGGCCGTGGGCGATGTCACCGGCAAAATGATGCTGGCCCACACCGCCGCTGCCCAGGGGGCGGTTGCCGTGGACAACATCCTGGGCCACCGGCGCCGCATCGATTACCGCTCGATTCCGGCGGCCACCTTCACCCATCCCGAGATCAGTTCGGTGGGCCTATCGGAGCTGGAAGCCAAGGAACTTGCCAGCAGCGAAGGCTTTGAGCTGGGGCTAGTGCGCAGCTATTTCAAGGCCAACACCAAGGCCCTGGCCGAATTGGAAAGCGATGGCCTGATGAAGTTGCTGTTCCGTAAGGACACCGGTGAAGTGCTGGGGGCCCACCTCTATGGCCTGCATGCGGCCGACCTAATCCAGGAGATCGCCAACGCCGTGGCCCGCCGCCAGAGCGTCAGCCAGCTGGCCACCGAGGTGCATACCCATCCCACCTTGAGTGAGCTGGTAGAAGTGGCCTACAAGCAGGCGGCCCAGGCTGTTGCAGCGTCGGCAGCCGCCGCGGAACCGGCCCGCCAGCCGCTGGGGGTCTGAGCCGATGGAGATCCGTCGCCGGCCGCCCAACCCCCCCGTGAAGGTGGCCCATCTGATGTTTGGCATCCCCCATCCGGAGGAGGAGCCGCGCCACATCCTCGAAAAAATTGTCTGGGAAAAGGACAAGGAGGTGGCCAGCGCCCGGGAGCGGGTGCCGCTGGAAAAACTCAAAGAGCAGATCGCAGCTCTGCCCGCCACCCGCGATTTTCTCGCCGCCCTGCGCGCCGGCGCGCCCAAACCGGCCGTGATCGCCGAGATCAAGAAGGCCAGCCCCAGTAAGGGCGTGATCCGGGAGGATTTCGATCCGGAAGCGATCGCCAGGGGCTACGCCGCAGGCGGTGCCAGCTGCCTGTCGGTGCTCACGGATAAGGCCTTCTTCCAGGGGGGCTTTGAAGTGTTGGTGCAGGTGCGCCAGGTGGTGGATCTGCCCCTGCTCTGTAAGGACTTCATCCTCAGCCCCTACCAGCTTTATCAGGCCCGGGCCGCCGGCGCCGACGCCGCCCTACTGATCGCAGCGATCCTCACTGACCAGGACCTCGCCTACCTGCTCAAGGTGGCCCGCTTCCTGGGCCTGGCCGTGCTCGTAGAAGTGCATGACGGCGCCGAACTGGAGCGGGTCTTGGCCCTTGATGGCGTGAGCCTCGTTGGCATCAACAACCGCGATCTGGCCAGCTTCGAGGTGGACCTCGGCACCACCACCACCCTGCTCGAAACCCACGGCGAGCGCCTGCGGGCCAAGGGGATCCTGGTGGTGAGTGAATCGGGCCTGGTCCAGCGCGCCGACCTGGACCGGGTGCGGGCGGCCGGGGCCGAGGCGGTGCTGGTGGGAGAAGCCTTAATGCGCCAGGCCGATGTCACGGCGGCCTTGAAGGGGCTGATTCAGGGCT
>Ga0209550_10000769_pt1 | contig 30696 bp, 30 predicted proteins | sample LauGreSuBDMM15SN_2_FD_187567 | JGI IMG/M metagenome (GOLD analysis project Ga0209550, IMG submission 187567) | Freshwater lake microbial communities from Lake Michigan, USA - Su13.BD.MM15.SN (SPAdes) (version 5) | ecosystem: Environmental > Aquatic > Freshwater > Lake | place: Lake Michigan... | reverse complement strand
TAATTATAATTATAATTATAATAATAAAAATATAATCATTATTTATGAAAGTTTTATTATCATATTTTTACTTATTTTTATTGTTAATAAGTTGTTTTTTAAATATATATTTGTATTTGTTATATAATAATAATATAATGACTAATAAACCAATTTATGCTATTGCTGTATTTAATGATGATATTAAAGGGACTGTTATGTTTACAGAAGATTTAACTAATAATCAAATTAGGGTAGATTTAAACATTATAGGTTTAAAACCTAATTCTTTACATGGATTTCATGTTCATGAGGCAGGAGATTTAACAGATAAATGTACAAGTATGTGCTCTCATTTTAATCCTTATGGAAATACTCATGGATGTCCGGGAATGAAGGAAAGACATGTTGGTGATTTAGGTAATATTATTACTAATAGTAAAGGCGATGCAAAATATACTTTTTATGATAATATTATTAAACTTAGGGGAACTAAAGCAAATATTATTGGTAGAGGTTTAATTATTCATGAAGATGAAGATGATTGTGGGAAAGGAGGAAATAGTGAAAGTTTAAAAACTGGTAACGCAGGTAAAAGAATTGCTTGTGCTGTTATTGGATATTCAAAAAAAAATTTTAAGTGTTAGAATAATAATATAATAATAAAATAATAAAATAAATATCTTTTTTTATTATCATTTAGATATAATAATTTATCATAAATAATATAAATCATGAGTGAAAATATACAATTAAATATAGATGAAATAGAGGAACAGGAAGAGGAAGAAGAAGGGAAAAAAGAAGGCATCCTCCTTTCTGAGTTAATAAATAATATAGAAAATACTATTCTTATGGATAATAATGAAAAATATAAAGAATATGAAGAATCTATAAAAGTTTCACAAATGATAGATTATCAAATGAACTATACAGTCAAACAATTAATTGTAATTTGTGATTATTATGGAATTTTAAAACAAATTAAATGTAATAAATGTAACAAAGATGAAATCATTCATATCTTGATTGATTTTGAAAATGATGGAAATAATGAAGATATTGTTTCTACAAGAAAAAACATGTGGTTTTATATGAATGAACTTAAAAATGATAAAATCATGAAGAAATATGTGTTGTGGTGAAAATAAAAAATAAAAATAAATGATTCATAATATTTTGTATTAAATATAAAATATTATATAAAATATATTAATGGTATTATCAAAAATTGATGAAGATATAAGTTATCCAGAATTAAAAAGTGTAGATTCAAATGATTTAAAAATGGAAGCGAACCTATATCAATTAGAAATACTTGATGTAGATGTTATTATAGCTGTTGGAAATGCTAAGAATACTTATGAAGAAAAAAATATTTTATTTTTTCCTGTCTATTTAGTCAAACAGAATCATAAAGTGGTACAAATAGGTATTTATGAAATAAAAGCTAGTGATTATATTACTTATTTAGATGATGATAATAATATAGACGTTGAAAAATTAGAACCACCATTAATTTATCAATTTGTTACAAAAGAAATGTTGAACAACTTACGTTTGGTTCCAGATGTGCCTTTAACCAGAGAAAAGGAACAAAAAGATCAAAAAGAAGGAGACCTTGATGAAGATCAAGAGTTAGAAGAAGGAATAAATGAAAAATTAGAAGAGATGAAAGAAAAAGAATATAATGAACATTATGAAATTCCTGAAAATCGTAAGGATATTTTTATTTTAACACAAGGAGTTCCTATTCCCTCCTTATTAAAAGAAGAAACTATTAAGTTATCAAAAGATTACAAAGAAAAATATCACGAGTCACCAGCTGATACATGGATAGAAAAATATATGAAAAATTCTAATTATATGATTGTTGATAATGAAGGTGGAGGGGATTGTTTATTTGCTACGATAAGAGATGCATTTTCTAGTATTGCTCAACAAACAACCGTAACAAAATTAAGAAATAAATTATCAGCGGAAGTGGATGATGAAGTTTTTAATAATTACAAAGAACAATATGACATGTACAATACAAGCATTATTTCTGATACAAACAAAATTAAAGAATTAGAAGCCGAATATTTGTTATTAAAACAAAAATTCCAATCGGTGATTGATCGTAATGAACAGAAAATTATTTCGGAAAATGCAAAAGATGTGAAAAAAGAACATGACAAGCTTGTAGAAGAGAAAAAAATAACAATGACCTTATTGAAAGATTATAAGTTTATGAAAGGAATAGATACTTTGGAAAAGTTGAAAAAGAAGGTAAGAACATGTGAATTTTGGGCCGAAATATGGTCCATATCTACCTTGGAGCGAATATTAAATATCAAATTTATTATTTTATCCAGTGAAGCTTATAAAAGTGGAGATATAAAAAATATTTTACAATGTGGACAATCAGATAAAATCATTGAAAATACAGGAATATTCAAACCAGAATTTTATATTATTGTGGATTACACGGGAAATCATTATAAAATTGTTGGGTACAAGAAAAAAATGATATTTAAGTATCCTGAAATTCCATATGATTTAAAAAAAATGATTTCTGAAAAATGTATGGAAAAAAATGCGGGTTTATTTTCATTAATTCCGGATTTTCAAAAATTCAAAGAAAGTAATAAGAAAAGTGTAAAAGAGGAGACAATAAATGATGATTATTTAAACGAGGATTTAAATGAAGCTAAACTGAGAGGATTCTATGATGATGACATTGTTTTTATATTTTATTCAAAATCAAGTGATAAAACTCTTCCTGGAAAAGGTTCAGGAGAGAAAATTCCAAATGATAAGATTATTGAATACAAAGAATTAGCGAATATTCCACAATGGAGAAGAAAATTATCTGATTTTTGGATCGGAGAACACCCTTTTACATTGGATAATCATAAATGGGCGAGTGTGGAACATTATTATCAGGGATCAAAATTCAAAAAAAATAATCCTGATTTTTACTTGAGTTTCTCTCTTGATTCTGGAACGGATTTATCCAAAGATTCTAATATGGCAAAAGCGGCAGGAAGTAAATCCGGAAAATACAAAGGTGAATTGTTACGTCCTGTTCAAGTAGAAATAGATCCAGATTTTTATGGTAAAAGACATAAGGAAGAAACTTATGCGGCTCAATATGCGAAATTTACACAAGATGAAAACTTGAAAAATTTATTATTGGCTACCGGGAATGCGAAGTTGTCTCACTATGTGAAAGGATCGCCTCCGGTAGTATTTGATAATTTGATGATTATTCGTGACAAAATAAAAAAGGCTCAAATGTAAAAATTTGAATATATCTAATTATTTTTAAATACGTGTTACAACCACATCTGGTTTGTTATCTGGATAACCTGGACCGGGATTATAAGCAGGACAATTTGTTCCATCAAAATTAATTTTTGAATTTACTCCATCTGGACAACATCCATATTGTGTTTGAGAACAACTGCTGTCATTTTGATTCGGATTTTCAATTGAATAAACATTGGTTACTGAAAATTTTATACTGTTTAATAGAACTAAAACAAATAATATAATTGCCAAAATAATGATTAAGGTTTTGTCCATTTATTAATAATATATATAATAATTTTATAAAATCCATAAATAATAATTTTATAAAATCCATAAATAATAATTCTATAAAATAGATAATAAAAATAAATAGCAGTATATTATATTATATAATATCATGAATCTGTCAAAAAAAAGTAAATTATTGATATCATTCTTTGAAAAAAATAAATATACATGTCACTATACACAAAATGAAAAAACAAAAAAAATAATCAAAGAATTATACTATGATATTTTAGAAGCATATCAATTTGTTTTATCATTAAAAACGAAAAGAGTGAACTTTTATAATGTTAAAGTGAAACATATTTTGACGGTTACTGATATAATACAACCTAAAAACTTCAATCATAATAGTTTTCCTTTACATGTAAGAAATCATATTAATGAAAACTCATTCTCAGAAATTTCTTATCAATTTTCTCTCTTTGATAGAGAAATAAATGTATTTTTTATTACTGAAGATAGTTCAGAAACAAAAATAGAAGTCTATAACAAATATGTAGATACTATTATTATGTGGATTTATATATTAAATCAATATTCATCTAAATTATGCGTTAAATCATTGAAAGTATATTTTTATTTTACTTCTCTTGAAAAAATATTACCTAAAACAAATATTGATGTATTAAATGAAACAAATGTAAATACAGGATTTACTACTACATGTCCTAGAGATTCCGAAATTGTCATTTATCGTAAAGAAGAATGGTTAAAAGTTTTTATGCACGAAACCTTTCATAACTTTGGATTAGATTTTTCAGAGATGAATATAGATAGTTGTGTAAAAAGTATGTTACATATTTTTCCTGTAAATTCTGAGGTTAATTTATACGAAGCTTATGCTGAAGTTTGGGCTGAAATAATGAATGTATTATTTTGTAGTTTTTTTAAATTAAAAAATAAAAAAAACATGGAAGCGTTTCTTATAAATTCAGAAATTTTTATCAATTTTGAGATTTGTTACAGTTTTTTTCAAATGGTGAAAACGTTGGACTTTATGGGAATAAGGTATGAGGATTTGTATATGAAAACAAAAAAAAGCAAATTATTAAGAGAGACAATGTATAAAGAAGAGACAAATGTATTACCTTATTATGTTATTAAAACGATATTGTTGAATAGTTATCAATCTTTTTTATCATGGTGTGATACAAATAATTTTTCATTATTACAATTTAAAAAAACTCCTTCTAACATGAACGACTTTTGCAAATTTATTGAAAAAAATTATAAAACAAAGAACATGATTGAAGGAGTACATACTTCTGAACAATTTTTAAATAAGATAAAAGATGATAAAAATGAAAAAAAAGATTCTAATAAAGAATATATTCTTTCTAATTTACGTATGAGTATTTGTGAGTTAGGATAAAATATTATTTTTTTATATTTGTATTATTTGTATTATTTGTATTATTTGTATTATTTGTATTAGTCTTTCTTTTTATGTACTATACAATAATTTGAATCCATTAAACATTTTTTTTTACAATCTTTTCCAGTAACTGTTTTATGATGACAAATGTATTGATAAGTTCCATTTCCTATGTATTTTTTGTTAGATTTCCAAGCCTCACTAGCTTCATCAAAATTGATGTTTACTTCGTATATTTTTTTCGTTGATTTACTTCGTGTATTCATTATTTACTAATTTACTAATTATTTTGTCTTTAACAAAATATACAATGTTATAAAGAATTCAATTTTTTAATTTTTAATTAAAAGATAATAAATAAAATTGAAAATATTAAATACAAATTAATACTTTATATAAAAGATAATAAAACATAATAAATTAGATGGGAATAAAAAATTTAAACCGGTTTTTAAGGACAGAATGTAAAGATTCAATCAAGTTAGTATCGTTGAAAGAATTATCTGGAAAAAAAATAGTCATAGATATTAGTATCTATTTATTCAAATATGCTGCAGATAAATGTTTAATAGAAAATATTTATTTAATGTTATCTATTTTTAGACATTATCAGATTATCCCAATATTCATATTTGACGGAAAAACTCCTAATGAAAAAAAAGAATTAATACAAAAACGAAAAGAAGATAAACTAGAAGCTGAAAATGAATATAAAATTTTAAAAAATAAATTAGAAGAGAAAAATGAATTAGATGAAATTGAAAAACAAGAAATAATCAATCATATGGATCTTTTGAAAAGAAAATTTATTAACATTACTAAAACGGATTTTGATAATGTTAAAAAATTAATCCTTGCATATGGTGCGGTTTATTATGATGCTCCAGGAGAGGCTGATGAATTATGTGCTTTATTAACCATTAAAGGAAAAGTATGGGCATGTCTTAGTGAAGATATGGATATGTTTGTCTATGGTTGTCCTCGTGTAATAAGATATTTAAGTTTATTGAATCATACAGCTGTTTTATATGAACAAAAAGGAATCCTAGAAAACTTGGGACTTACACAAAAAGAGTTACGTGAAATATGTGTAATATCGGGCACAGATTATAATATTTATAATAATGAAAATACTGATAATAATAGAGGTACACCAACCTTATATAATACATTAAAATATTTTAAAAAATATAAAAAAAGTGACAAGAGTGTGAATAGTAATAATACTGATAAGATAGAAAGTAAAGAAAATAATGAAAAGAAAGAAATAGAATTTTATGATTGGTTAAACGAAAAAACAAATTATATACAAGATTATGAATTATTAAAAAGAATTAATAAAATATTTAATTTAAATTATACGAATGAAGAAGTTAAACATTTTGAAAAAATAAAAATAACCAATGGACAAATTATTTATTCAGATATTAAAGAAGTTTTAAAAAAAGATGGATTTATATTTCCTTTGAAAGAATGATATTCTTTTATATATAATATGGGTAAGGATTTTTTGTTTTTATCTATTTTCATGTAAAATAATTTAAAATTATTTATTTTTATTATATAATATGATTGATTTATATAATAATAAATATGATAGAGAAATATTAAAACAAAATATTTATGCAGTGAAATTAATAGACATTTTAAAAACTCAAACGATAGATACATTATTTGCAGTACGATATATTTTAAATGAGAATTATCAATTACACAAGGATGATACTATGATAACTATAAAAGATGTCTTATTTTATCAGCCTCATATTTCCAAGTCATCCTTATTATTTGAATTATTTACATATTCTTCGGATCATGATAGTATAGATGACTTTGAAACGGTTTCTAATAAAGAATAGATAACTATTTTTAATATTTTTAATTAATTTTTTAATTAATTTTTTATAAATATAATGATTTTGAATCATTATATTTATTTTTCTTTTGTTTATTTTTTAATATTTTGTTTTCTTTGATTTAGTTTTTTCTTTGATTTATGAATATTTGTTTTTCTTAGTTTTTCTTTTTTAAACAACAGTAGAAGCTTCCACTTTGACAGCCTTGGCAAAATGTGGAGACATATATCTTTGAAGATTGAAATAAGTTAATTCATCAGTCTTCTTTAACTTTAATAAAGCAGCAAGCTTAGAATCAGGATTAATCTTTCTACCATTTTCTTTATCTTGAAGATTATTTTTGCGAATATATGCGTTAATATCTCTTGTAACTTCAGTACGTGCCATTTCTGATCCAGAAGGCTTTTCAAGGAATTTGGCAAGCTCATCGGAAATACGTGTAGGCTTTACAAATCCAGAAGGAGCACGGTTAATAGACTTGCGCTTACGCTTGGTGTTTAATTTTTGGGATGCCTTTAGTTCACGAGTCCATTTTTTCTCAAGTGCACGATAATCACTCTTTAATGAAGAAATAATTCCTCCAATTTGTTGTAACTTGGCAAGAAATTCTATTGATTGTTCATAAACAGGTGTTTCTAATTCAGGAACTGTCTCAACTGGAACATCAACAGTTACACTAGAAGAACTTGCAACTTCTGTAACAGGTGCTTCAGATTTAACAGGCTTAGCCTTCTTAGTTTTAACAACTTTTTCTTCTACAGGAACAGAAACGGAAGCGGAAACAACAGGAGCAACAATAGTAGGGACTGATTCAGTCTCGGTAGTTTTGGTAGTCTTAGTTCTAGCCATCTTATTATAGTATATCTAAATAAATACTTTTTAAGTGATTTAACGCAAATATTATATATTGTTACGATAATATGGTAATAATATATAAACCCTTCTTAAATTAATAATTTATTTAAAAATAACTCACAGATTGAAAAAGCCATGGAAGTGAAAAAGCTGCATTTTCATTGACTAATGTTAATGATGCTAAAATATAATATGCTGCTAAAGATTTACTATCAGTATCTATTCCATTACTAATGAATTTATCCAAAACTTCCAAGATTGTTTTTTTTAGAATAATCATATTTGTTTCAGAATTAATCATATACAAATTTATTTCTCTAAAAGCATCACCATTAGGTGGTGAAATATTTCTTTTAACTTCTATAGATAATTGTGCACGAAAATTCCATATATCAATTAATTCTCTCACAAATTTAATTAATTTAATTCTATTCAAAGAGAGAAACCATTCAGGATTACTATAATTTCCTAAACTATCAATTTTTTGAAAAAGTGATAAACATTTCATTTCCATTATTTTTTCAATAGACATATTAACGGTTTCATCTTCTATTTCTAAATTGATTGAACTTTTTAAAATGATAGATAGTTTGATTATTGTTTTAATATTTTTCAAAACATATTCAGGAATATTTGTTCTATTATAAGGATTTTTGATGTCTTTGTTATTTTTTAAAATTAAATGATAGAGAGAAGTTATATCAAAACCATAGATAAAATTATCTACATCTCTATAACTAATAAATTGATGAAAATTTATTTCTTCTAAAGGCTGGAGAGTAATAAAATCACATTTATTATTACATAATTCGCGATTTATGTAGGCAGGACCATGCAGCAGATTATATTTTTTTTGTAGTCTTCCACGAAAACATTTTTGAATTTTAACAATATACGATGATAAATAAAGAAAACTAAAAATACGGTTGATTAATTGAGCTTTATTTCCTGATATTTTAAGTTTATATATTTTTGCAAATGATTTTAGTTGACCATTATTGTAGTTATATTTATGAATATCGTGATAATTATCTATAGACGGGATAATTAGATCGTCATCATTTATTTTTCTAATACTTTTTGTATGTGGAATTAATTTTTCACATTTTTCATAAATATTGTTCATATAATCTTCTATTGAATGATGATTATTATCATATTGATTACTTTTTTTATTTTTATTTACAATCATAAATGTGTATATAAAATATATAGATATATTCTTTTTGAATCCTTTTAATTTATTTAAATTAATTTAAATTAATTTAATTATAAATTTTATTTTTTCGCATATACTCTAATAAGTAATAAATATTAATAATAAATAAATTAAACCCTGTTATCATAATGATTTATTTATATTTAAAAAAAAAATTGATTTAAAGATAAACCATGTATATAAATCATACTAGTAAAATGACAGACGCAATTATTGACGGAACTAATATTAACACAAGTTTATTTTCATACTCTGCTCCTAAGGCACATTCATCAGGAGGAAAGGTAGTAAATTTATACAATAAAAATACAAGAGAATCACTTTTGATTTCTACTCCACTTATGCTAACTTGGGGAGCACAAGAAAGTAAAGATCAACAAGGAAATACTCTTGGAAAATGGACAATGGGACTACAATTTCCTAGTTCTGAATATCCTAATGCAGATGGCGAAGCATTCTTACAGTCTATGCGTGCATTAGAAGCAAAAGTGAAAGCTGATGCAATGACTTATTCTAAAGAATGGTTTGGAAAAGTGATTAGTAGTCCAGAAGTAATGGATGAAAAATTCAATGTATTACTAAGACATCCAAAAATCAAAGGATCTATAGAACCAGACTTATCAAAAGCACCAACCATGACAATTAAAATTCCATGTTGGAGTGGCGTATGGAAGTCTCAAATCTTTGATGAAGATGGTGAGCCATTATATATTAATGGTAAGACAAATACACACTTAAATCCTCTTGAATTTATTAAATCAAAAACGCAAGTAATTTGTTTGATTGAATGTGGTGGACTATGGTTTGTAAATGGAAAAGTATCTATTACATGGAATTTAAAACAAGCCATTGTTCAGAAACCAAAAGCATCTATGGAAGGACAATGTTTCTTAAAACCTAAGGCTGCGGATGTGGAAAAATTAAAAACAACAGTACCAAAAGATGAATTTGTTGATCCTGATGGCGTGGTAAGTGCGATTGTAGATGACAGTGATGAAGAGGAAGAAGAGGTGGAAGTGGAAGAAGAAAAAGAGGAAGTTGTTGTCGCTAGGCCACCCACACCACCTCCTGTAGTAGAAGTAGTTCCAGATGCTCCTAAGAAAAAGCGTATTATCACAAAAAAGAAGGAATAAAGAATAATAAAGAATATTAAAGAATAACAATAAATATTTTATATGTGTAAATTAATAAAATAAAAATGTGTAAATTATATGAAATATATAGAAATTAAAGATACAAATTACTCTTATTAGAATATTACAATAAATAAAAATTATTTTATATAAAAATATATGAAATATTAATAATCATTAAATATGGTGATTATTAATATTTTTTTTACTCATAGTGCTTTCAAATTTTGAAAAAAGTTATAAAAGCCTAATTTTGACAATAATATCTGCTTTATCTGAGACATTGTAAATATCTGTATCATTATTCACTTTGGTTAATCCTTGACCTTTTATTCTATAATATTGTTCTCTCTTCATGAATAAATCAGAAACAGAAATGGAAAATGTTTTGTTTCCAATTTCAATCATAATATCCTTATTTTGACAAATTAAATGATATAAATTTTCAAACTCTATTGTTTTTTCAAAATGAATATTATTATCATCATCTATTATTATATTTTCATCCAATTGAGGTTCACAAATAACCATGATTTCACACCCGGATGCATCAAAATAAACTTCATTGTACCAAAGAGGAACTAAAAATAATTCATTTTCCACAAATAATTTATATAAATTATTATTCATAAGATCTGTTATACTAGGATTTAATTTATAAACAAGAACATGATTGTATTTTTTTAATACAATTTCCCTTATTTCTTCTAATAATTCTTGAGATAAATGAAGTATAGAACGATGATTAGAGAGAAAATTATAGATATTTATAGATGTATCTTTATCTAACCCATCAAATAACTTAAGCGATATTTTACTACAACCAGTGACAATATCTTTTATAATGCTGGAAATAATGTCACTATAATTACCTTCAAAAATACTTTGCATAAATAATTGCAATATATCCATGTATATGGTTGCATCTATATTTACATCTGTATTTTCATGTATATTTGAATCTGTAAAATTAGTAAAGGTTGAACTATTCAAATTTTCATAGCTGTTTTCATGGTTTAAATACTTTAGTTCTCTCTGTAGAAAATTATAAGCTTCATTAATCTGTTTAAATTTTTCATTGGATTCTAATGTATTTCCATTTTTATCTGGATGATTTTGTAAAGCTAATTTATGATATTTTTTCTTTAAATATTCTAAGGATATATCATTATAATTTATATTATTTTGTTCTATTTCTAATATTTTAAATGCGTCTTTATAATTCATAGTCATAAAATGATTATGAATTATACTTTAAGTAAAAATTATTTTATTCAATAATATAAAATGGCCATCCGTACAAGTGCTATCTTTTATCGTAGAGGTGTTCCAGATTCTTATAAAAATTTTGCGTTTGTTTCACAGGCAAATAACACAGTTGTTGTACCTATTAGTCGTTACTTGAAAGGTTATCAATTTCATAATAGAAATATTATAAATAATAATATTCGTCGTGGAGGATTATATCCTTGGAACAATTAATTTTTATGTGATTTTAACAAATATTTAAAATTGATGAATCAATTTTGTTAAATTAAACAAATAATTTTCAAAATGATAAATTGGACGATAATTGTTATTGTAATATTGAAAAAAACAATAGGTTTTTATTAATACTTTTGAAAAATCATGGTCTGAAATTTTTTTTTGTTTTATTAATGAAGACAGAATATACCATATACATTCTGTAATATCTAAATTATAAATAAAGATATCATAAATTATATCTCTAAATTTTAAAAATTGAATATCATCTACATTTATTATTTGATCAATAATTTTATTACAAATTATTTTATATTGCAACATTAAATCTTCATTGTAATTATAAAGCATTTTAATATTTGTGATTGTGTCTAATTTTAAATTGCTTGGAAGAGTTGTTTCAATACAATTTGTATAAGATTTTTTTGTAGGTCTAGAAATATTTATTATCTCACAACAATTTAAAATATTATCTGGAAGAAAAGATACTTCTTTGGTAATTATAAAAAATTTAATATTTACTGAGTTTGATGTATTTTGTTGCATATAACTATAAAAAATTTCTAATAGTTCACTGTGAATTTCGTGAAAATGTTTACATACAATAATTCCATGTTTATAATTTTTAGCGGATAAAATATCAATGATTTGTTGATAAATCTCGTGCCAAAGTAATTTTGAGTTACATCCTAAGAGAGACATGTCTACTTCATAATGTATGTCACTAATTTTTAAAATATATTCTTGTTTATTATACATAATATAAAGTTTTTTTTCATATTTTAATTCAGATGGACTATATTTTTTAATTGCTTTCAACATTTGTGTGTACTTTCCAACCCCTTGAGCACCATAAAAAATAACATTTTTTAATTCATTAATTGTTTTAGGAAATTTATTAAAAATAAGATTCAATTTTGGGTGTAAATCAAATTTTTTATTTTCATTTATATATTCTTCAAAATGGGTTTCATAATATTTCATTATTATATGAATGAAATATTCTTTATTTGAATATATTACTAATTTATTAATATATTTTTATAAAATATTTTAGTTAATAAATCATTATACACTTAAAAACATTTTTAATTATATTATAAGATTCATATAATGAATATTATTAAAAAAATAGATCAATACAATGAAAATTATATATATTTTTGCGAGCCCATAAAAAATAATATTATGAATGAAAGTAGTTTTATCAGAATTATATACTCCACTCCTCAGTTTGTTTTAAATGGAATTTATTTGTTAGTTGTATTACATGATATTATTTGTGAAAAATATTATAATAAATATAAATGCTGTTTTAATATAAATACACATATAGAAATGATTGAAAGAATAAAAAAAATAGAAGAAAATATATTAAAAAAAATAGATATTAAACATAAAATTCCACAACTTAAAATTTATGAACAATTACAATCTGGAAATATAAAAATTTTTAATGAAGTAAATATAAAATCTGAATGTATTTTTATTTTAAAAATTTCAGGAATTTGGGAAACACAAAATAGTTACGGAATCACTTACAAATTTATTAAAAATAATGAGTAATTTTATTCCGGCATTCGTTACTTAACCATCCGTTCTAAAATATTTCAAAATAATATATAAAATAATTGATGTCATAAGAGTTAATAATCCAAACAAATACATAATACTTGCAGACACTTTGGATATTTTTCCTGTAGACGCAAATTTATCAGAATTTACACTACTATACAAAATATATACTTGAATTAAAAATAATATAATTGCGATATTACTAAATGTATGATAACTAGGAGAGACTTGTTCATCAATGATCGCATCTTTATAAACAATTAATAAATAAAGTATGAAACCAATAATACCAAATTTTAATATAAAAGGTCCTGTGTTCATTAATATAATGCTTAACAATTGAAAACCCCCAGCATTTTCATTTTCATGATAAATTCCCTTAAATAAAATAATTAGTATCATCATAACACCAAATATTAAAGCAGAGTAACCAGTCAATTCTGAATTATAAGAAACTTTTCCACTAGATAACATACTAATAAAAAAAGCAATTACACTTGCCATTATAAATGATTTATAAATTCCCGAATACCAATCTTTCATATATAAATATAATAATATTTATATATAATATTTTTTTTTCTATATTTTTAGAGTTAAAAATTAGATTTTGTTTTTATACTTTGTTTTTAAGTCATCAATTTCATCTTGCATTTCTTGCATTTTAGATAACATAATGGGAATTAGCCCTATATAATTGACTGTTTTTATTCGTGTATCAATATCATTACTATCTATATTAATTTCAGTAATTAATTCAGGAAAATAGCTTTCTACTTCTTGTGCAATGAATCCATAATGTTGTTTTTTATTTTCATCACTTTTATAATTATATTTTACAGGATTTAATTCTAAAATAGAATCATAAGATTTTTCTTTTTCTTTTAATTCCTTTATTGATATTATATTTTCTTTTAATGATAAATCAGATGGATTAATAATAGAACCATTTACAATTAAATTTTTGGGAATTAATACATCAACTTTATTTGCAGGTGTTATTAATGAATTTCCTGTTTCGCCACTAGTTTGAAGAAACCATAATGCGGAATTGATGCTTTGTGATTGAGGAAAAAGTTTAATATTTTGAAAGGCACTTGGTTGTCTTTGTGAACCTGATGCAGACATATAATATAACTATAAACATATTTTTAATATAATATTTATACTTATACTTATTAGACCAACCTAAAAAATAAAAAAACAAAAATAAATTCTTAATATTATTATTGTAATAATAATATAAAAAATTATTTCATATATATAAATCAATGAATTTTAATACAGAATTTCTTAGTAAAGGTTATAATTTAAATACAACTCATCCCATTCAACCAAGTTCACAAGAATACATTATTAATAATAAAAAATTCGTTTCTATACATTCTGAAGATAGAGATATAATTAAATATCCGAATGCTAGTAATTTTGAAATAGAAATGCCACAAGATATGTTAAATGTATCTACGGTTAGACTTGTAGACTGGACATTTCCAGCAAACTATGATGTATTTTCAGCAAAATATAATAATATTTCACTATCTTTTAAAATTGTAGCACCTTATAATCCAGGAGAGTTTAATTACAGTAATAAAGTTGCTGAAACCATTTATGAATGTTTGTTTTTAACACAAGCAGACCCATACATAATTTTTATTGAAGAAGGATTTTACAATCAAACACAAATGACAACTGAATTAACAACTAAAATGAATGAAGCTGTAACTAAACGTATTTTAGATTATATTTATGAAAATTATACTGATCTAAATGAACAAGAACAATTAATTTCTGCTTTTGGAAGTTACAACAGATTTGTGGTTGTTTATAATATGGTCGGACAAAAAATTTGGTTTGGGAATCAAGCAGATGGCTTTGTATTAACAAATTCAATACAATTTGCAAGTTCACAAGTAGCTACTAGTATTGATTGTTTAATAAATTCATTACCAAGTTATTCTAATTGGGGTCTTCCATCCAATTTAGGGCTACCAAGAATTGATATTACATCAGTAACCAAACCAAATTTTAGTCCTAGATTTTTCTATGGAGATGTAGTTTATGGTGATGATGGATATTGGTTATTACCCATTTCTAGTTTAGTAGGTTCTCAAGTGTATTTTATAGAGTCGCCAAGTAAAATAAATCTTATGGGGGAAGCTTTTTTTTATATGGAAATTCAAGGGTTAAATAACATAGATGAAACTTCACCATTTAATTTGAGTAATTTTACAAGTACAACAAATCAAACAAATGGAATAGTAAATGCAGCTTTTGCAAAAATTTCTATTCCAACTACACCATTAGGACAATGGTTTGATAAACAAGCATTACCATATATGTATTTTCTACCTCCAGCAGAAAGAATTAGAAAATTAAAAATAAAAATAAGATACCACAATGGTGTATTAGTGGATTTCAATGTATTTCCATTTTCTTTTACCTTAGAATTTACACTAGTTAATCCACAAATAATAAGAACTGGAAAATATGTAACGAATGATATAAGTTTAGAAAACAGTTACTTCCCAATTAATTTTAAAAAATAATAATAAATAATAATAAATAATAATAAATAATTTATAGTTCTAATAAGTAAAATTATCTAAGATAAATATTTTTCTACTTCTTCCATAGTTATATTTTCAATTGGACGATTACCTAGTTTACTTAATGATTTTGATTTTTTTCCCCATGTTACGTACAATCCAAATTTACCTTTTCTTAAAATGAGTTTTTCGTTTTCATAAGTGCCTAAAACATATTCTTTTTTTTGTTTCATAGGATTACTAGGAACTGGAATAGAAATAGGACTAGGAGTCGGAATAGAAGTAACATCTACAATTTCTTCAATTGTATATTCCATGTTTTCAATTTTATGAATATCTATGTCTTTTTTGATTGGTTTAAAGGAGATTTGTTCTTTTCCATTAATTATCTGAGAACATTTAATAACGGGACCATATTTTCCTATGATAAAAGTATGATTATCATCTATTTTAAATTCTATTTTTTTTTCATTTTTTTCATTTTTTTCGTTTTTTAGACTCTCAATTAATTTTTCTAATTGATCATTACACTCACTACATAACTCATGAAGGTGTTTCTCTCCTTTACATATTTTATCTAAATCATCCTCCATATTTTTTGTATAATCATAATTGAAAATATCCAAAAAATGTTTATTTAAAAATTCTACAACAATGACTCCCAGTGGTTGAATAACTAACTTATTATTTTCATTTCCGAATTCTCTCTTTGATTCAATTTCATAAATCTCTCCATCAACTAATTCAAAATCTTTACAAACGATTTCAAACCCTTTAATATTTTCCTTTTTAACATATCCTCGCTCTTGAATTTTATCTACAAGCATAGAATAGGTGGAAGGTCTCCCTATTCCTTTTTCTTCTAATATCTGAACTAATCTGGCTTCAGTATAATGTTGTTTTACATTTTGAATCGTTACTTTGGAAGTCATTTTTTTATAAGAAATAACCTCATTTTGTTTTATTGTTTGCAAATAATGATAAATTTTATTATCTGTGGAATATTTTTTTTTAACTTCTTGCCAACCTGGAAAATGTATGAATTCACTTATATAAGTAAATTTATAGTTGTTACATGCAGAAATATTTGCAGTAATAGAATGGTAAATTGCAGGAGACATACAACTTTCCAACGTATTCTCCCAAATAAATTTATACATTCTTTTTTCTTTTGAATCTACATCTTCAGGAAGTTCTTTTAAATAAATATTTGTGGGTCTTATAGCTTCATGTGCGTGTGCTTCTTCTAAAGATCCATTGGCAAGACAATCTATCTGATCGTTAATATAGGATTCTTTTTTCTCTCCTTCTCCCACTCTAAAAAAATTTCGTAATATATATTCTTTTGTTTTTTCAATAAATTCTTTACTATAGGTTTTACTATCTGTTCTCATATATGTAATATAACCTGCTTCATAGAGTGATTGACATAATTTCATGGTTTCTTTTGGAGAATAATGAAGTTCATTACTTGCTTTTTGTTGTAACTTACTTGTAGTGAATGGTTCAGGAGGTTCTTTATCTTTTTTTACAGGTTGAGAACATGTATATACATGTGCATGATTAGATGAATCATCTAAAAAATCAGTCATTTCATCTTCTGAATCAAATTGTTTATTTAAATCAAATGGAATAACGTGATTGGTAAAATATCCTACTGTATTGTAAACCTTTTTATTTCCTTTTTCTTTATTTTGATTAATTTCTTCTTGATTATCATAAATAATTTTTAAAGCTGGGGTTTGACATCTTCCAGCAGATAATGAATTCTTTGATTTTTTGCTAATAAAATTCCAAAGCATGGGAGTGACTTTAAATCCGACAAGTAAATCTAATATTTGTCTAGTTTGTTGTGCATAAACTAAATTCATATTTAATTTTTGTGGATTTTTAATCGCATTTTGTAAAGCTGATTCAGTAATCTCATTAAAAATAATTCGTTTTGTTTTATTTACATCTAGTTGAAAGAGTTCACATATATGCCATGAAATAGCCTCTCCTTCACGATCATCATCGGAAGCCAATATAACTTCACTTGCATTATTAATTTCTTTTTTGATTTTTTCAATTTGTTTTTTTTTGATTTCGTTGTCAATAATAGTAAAAGTTGGTTGAAAATTATTTTCTATATTTATGTTGTTGAGAGAAGAAAGTTCACGTAAATGGCCATAAGAAGCCATCACTTTATAACCCGGACCTAAATATTGTTCTATTTTTTTACATTTTGCAGGAGATTCTACAATAACAAGAGTAGTCGTGGTAAAATATTTTTTTGTCATCTATATATTAAATGCAATATGTGTTTAATATATATTTTTATAAATGAAAATTTATAGCCTTAAAAATTCCAGCCTTAAAATTTCCAGCCTTAAATTTACACACTTAACCTTAATTTTAATTTCTAATTGCAAAAGTAATAATAAGATCATTTCTTTCTTTCACCGTTAACAATCCTAAAAAAATATTTATTTGTGTATCTACTCCTTTTTTTTCCAAATGATAGACATATTTGTCTACCTCTTCATTGGTTTGTAAACAAAGATGTCTCTTGAAAATATGATAAAATTTTTCAACATATCCATACATAGTAGCGTTGTAACCATTTGCATAAGCAGAAATATCATTGATTAACCAGTTTTTATCTTCTTCTGGATCTAAACTTTGTCTCTCTATTATCCAACATTTATGATATAATTCAAATAATACAACTTTTGTTTCATTATAATTTATAATATCATCTAATAAGTTTTTACTTTGTAAATGATAGGTATATGGAATAATTTCTAAAACAATATCTAATGGTAGACGATTTATAAATTTATTCAGATTAAAATTATTCATTTATATAAAAATATTTATATTTGTATTTATATTTGTATTTATATTTGTATTTATATAAAATTACTTGTCATTTAGATTTTTAAATTGTTTCCAACTAATCTGAACTTCAGCCTTTTTAGATTCTTTTACTTCTTCCCTATTTTCATTTAGTTTATCAGCCTTCTTTAATGCACTATCTACATATAATTGTTTTAAAATCGTACCAACAATAAAAGAACCTTCATGTTGATCTAATTCTCCATCTTCAATTTGTTTAAGTACATCTAATAATTTATTTAATATATTAATATCAAGTTCATCCTTTCTTAATTTATTATAAATATCGGTATAATAAGTAAACAAAAAATTACATTCACTAACACTTTCTAAATAAATTTGTTCGTTATCACCACGATATTTAGCCTTAATAAAAATAAGTTTATTGACTTCATTTCTTAGCAATTGACTGTGTTTTAATTCACGTATTATATCCGTATAATTTTCAGTTCCATTTACTTTTATCATATTTTGAAGTTGTAGTCTTTGTTTATCATCCATTATATCCATTATAGTATAATAAGTATTATATTTTTTAAATTAAAATGCAAAAAAAATAAAATATAATTATAGAAATATAATTATAGATATATATTATATAAATGTCATCAAATACAAACAATACAAATGTTCCAGGTTTAAAACTTCCTACACAAAAAGCCATGTTATCAGGTAATCCTAGAGACTCTGCAATTCAATCAAATGCAAATATAAGTCAAAAAAGTGCTAGTTTAAGTGCTGCGGTAGGTGGGTCAAGAATGAGAAAAAGAAGAAAATCTACTACAAAAAGAAATGGTAAAAAAAGAAGAGGTGGTGCGGTTGCTGTTCCACAATTTCAGATGCAATATTCTGATCAAAGTGGACCTGGTGGAAGTCCAAATAATCAAGTTCAACAAAATTCACAAATTAGTACACAACAAGTAGCAAATGCTTCTTATGACTCGGAGGCATTAAGTAAGAAAGGTGGATATAAAAAAAGAAACATTAATAGTCGTAAACTTAACACTCGTAAACTTAACACTCGTAAACTTAGTAGAAGAAGGAAAGGAGGTAATACAAACTCTGATTGGAAATGGGGTTGTTATAGTGGTGGAAAAAAATCAAAAAAAAGAAAAATTTAAATTTAGACAACTTCTATGAAATTCCTATGAGCCATTTTTTGTAATAAATTTCCATAAATCAGTTTTAACGTATTTTCAAAATGTATTTTTTTGGGTTTTTCATATTTTCTTGGATATAATTCTTTTATATCTGGAATTTCCATTACTTTATTAAATAAACTAATATTGTTCCAAAATTGTTCGTATTTTACACAATATATATGATAATTTCTCTCTTTTTTACTAGAATAATTATCAAAGAATTCTTCTAATTTATATAAATCTTGTTTACTATGTAAAACATCATGTAATGCTATGTTTCCATCATTGTCGCACATAATATGTTGTAAATGAGGAGTATTGGGACCTGTAGGTTTTGCAAGTCTACTATAAATAACATATAATGGATTTCTATAAATATAAATTACTTTATATTTTTTTAATTCTGTGTCAGGAATATCAACATCATTAAACCATTCACTATAGACTTCTTGATCAGTATTTTTTTTTCCAACATATTTTAACTTAGATGGAGGGTAACGATCGTGAATATGATAAACATTGCCAAAATTAGATAGATAATTGGTTAAAACAGTAGAACCACATCCTCCATAACTACAAATATAATAGTTCATATTTTTATCATAATAATTTTGTTTATTGGTTAAACGATTATTGTTATTTATTATTTTGTTATTTATTATTTTGTTATTATTTATATTTTTCAAAAAATTAAAAGAATAATTACTCATGATAATATAATTACCATTTTTAAAAAAATATAAATATAAACTTAAAATATCTTAGTTAAAGTATAAAATTTATAATTATATTATATTAATAATATAAGTGAAATGCCTTCTGGAAAAAATTGGATGAATTTTATATATGTAAATTTAGCTTTTGGATTATATATTATAGGTGTATTTTATTTTAGTCAACTTCAAGATATTAAAAATAATTGGGCTACTTATCGTTGTAATCCTATGTACATGTTATTAGCTGATGATGTTGATAAAAATTTCGTCTATTGTATTCAAAATAGCATGTCTAGTTTTATGGGATTTATATTACAACCAATCACGTTTTTAACAAGTTCTATGACTAGTATGTTGTCTGGATTCTTAAATGAAGTTAATATGGTTCGTGCTATGTTTGATAAAATAAGAACACTTATTTCAAGCATTATTGAATCTGTTTTTGGAATCTTTTTAAATTTAGTTATTGAATTTCAAAAAATAATTATCGGTATAAAAGATTTAATAGGAAAAACAATTGGAATTATGGTAACCTTAATGTATATATTGGATGGAAGTATTAAAACAATGAAGAGTGCATGGAATGGACCAGCAGGACAACTTGTAAAAGCATTAGGAAAATGCTTTCATCCAGATACAAAAATAAAATTAAAAAATGGAACAATTGTTTCTATAAAAGATGTAAATTTAGGAGATGTTTTAGAAAATGGTTCTATTGTGAGTGTAACAATGAAGTTAGATAATAAAAATGATCCAGTGCCTTTATATATTATAAGGGGAGCAGGAGTAGATGGATCAGATATTTATGTTACAGGTTCTCATTTAATATTTGATAAAAAGAGTAAAAAATATGTTCCAGTTGAAAAATATGAGAAAGCAATAAAAACTGAAATAATAATTGAATGGTTTAGTTGTCTAATTACAAGTGATAATAAAATAGTAATAGGTTCTGAAACTTTTTGGGATTGGGAAGATGACCATGTTTTAACAAATCAATAGAATTGCAGATAAAAATAAAATATATATTGAAATATTTTGAGATATTTTGAAATAGTTTGAAATCATTATTATCCATTTACTATATATACATGGATATAAATACAGGATTAAAAAATATAGAAAAAATGTACAAAAACTTATCATATCTTGATCAATATGGAGGATCCGTAATGGTATTTTTTTTGATTACCATTATTTTAATTGTTCTTTGTTCCTATTGTTTTGTTATGATAAATATAGCTCCAATTAAAGATGATTGGCAAAATCAACGTTGTAAACCGTACATTATTCCATTTGCTGGTATCATTAATAAACCAGACGGAACATCTATCGGAGACTTTACATCTCAAAATTTTTCCTATTGCACACAAAATATAATGTCAAATATTTCTGGAGTATTTCTTCAACCGATTACATTTGTCACCAATTTAGTTAGTGGAATTTTAGATGATTTGAAAAAATCTATCAACTCTATTCGTGCAATGTTTGACAAAATTAGAACTTTTTTTCAAACTGTGGTAGAAGAAATTATGGGAAGAATTATGAATGTATCTATCAGTTTGCAAAAAATTATTATTAGTACAAAAGATGTCATTGGAAAAATTCAAGGTGCAATGACTGCAGGATTATTTACAACACTTGGTGCATTTTATACACTACAAGCATTAATGGGTGCGATTGCTGAAATGATTATTACTATTTTAATTGTATTGGCAGCTATTGTTATCGGATTATGGGCAGTCCCTGTTACATGGGGAGCTGCTAGTGCAATGACCGCCGTGTTTTTAGCTATTTCTATTCCTATGGCAATTATACTTGCTTTTATGATGAAATATTTAAAAGTAAAACCTGATTTAAGTATTCCCAAAATTAAATGTTTTGATAAATGTACATTACTTGATATGGATGATGGATCACAAAAAAAAATCATTGACGTAAAAGTAGGTGACATATTGATCAATGGAAATAAAGTAACTGGGAAAATAAAAGTTTTAAAAGAAGGATCTGAAATGTATCAATTAAATGGAGTTATTGTTTCAGATTCACATATTGTAAATTATCGTGACAAATGGATCAAAGTTTCTCAACATCCTCATTCAATTAAAATTTCAGGATATGAAGATTCGTTTTTGTATTGTTTGAATACTAGTAATAAAACAATTACTATTAATAATACTATATTTACTGATTGGGATGAAATATATGGTGAAAGTATTGAAATTATAAAACAAAAATGTAACCTAAATAACAATTCTGATATCCATAAATATTTGGATGGTGGGTTTATAGATGATACAAAAATTTTATTAAAAAGTGGTCAAGAGAGAAAAATCAAAAATATTATAGTGGGAGATATTTTAAGCGAAGGAGAGATTGTTTATGGAGTGGTTGAAATAGATGGTGAAAATTTAATTTCACAACACATATATTATTTAGGAAACAATGTTATTGTAGAAGGAGGTCCTAACTTATATCTATATAAAAATGACAATAATAATAATAATTTATTTACAAATAACTTAAATTTAGATAGATATATGAAAGATACAAAAGAAAAAAAGAAAAATATATTATATCATTTATTAACAAATAAAAATACTTTTTGTATTGATAAAATAAAATTTTATGATTATAACTCAAATATTGATTTCTTTTTTTCTAAAAATATTTGAAAATTATTATCTATGAAATATGTATAATATGGATATTTCAATATTAGGACATAAATTAAATGTTGAATTATTAATTTTGATTGGTGTTGTCTATTTAATTTTAGTTGGACACACTGTTTGTGGATGTTCAAGTGTGTCAGGAGTAAAAGAGACTCTTACAAATATCTTTGGTAAACTAGAGGGTTTTGTTGGTGCAAATACAAATTATGGAGAATCTTCGCGTTATAGTTTAAATGTTTCTATGGCACCGATTGATACAGCTTCATGGAGTTTACCAAATATGACAGTTACTCCTGGTCAACCATTAAGTAAAGGTGTAAAAGCTGTTTTAAATCGTCCAACCCAACCAATTCCTTTACCAAACGGTGAATTATCTATGTTTGCCACTACTCCATTTAAACCAGAATGTTGTCCTAACACATATTCTAACAGTAGTGGTTGTGCATGTATGACAACTGGACAATATAATTATTTAGTTACACGTGGTGGAAATAATGTTCCATATTCTGAGTATTAAATAAAAATTATTAAAATACAATTTTGGATTTTTACTAATATAATAATAAAATATACTAATAAAAAATATTAATATATTATATGACAAAAACAATAAGAAATAAAGAAAATAAAAAGAATAAAACAAAAAAAAATGTTAATTATTACCAATTAATTCCAAAAAATTGTCCAATCGGTTTAGAACCATTTGAAGAAAAATTTAGCAAAACGATTCCTATGAAAAAATTAAATTGGACAAATGAGCGTAAAAAAAAAGAGTTTGTGAAAGAACTATTAACTCAATTTTCACCTTCTCATATAACAGCACAAAATGACTTTTATAGTTATATAAATTATTTGTGGTTAAAAAATGTATCCATCACAAAACAACAAGATTATATGGTACAAGTAGATGATTTCAGATTAGCACAAGATAAAGTATATATACAATTAAATGAAATTATTTTAAATTATATTAAATCACATGATGATAAATTATCTAAAGTTTTAAAAAACTTTTATAGTTCTGTAATTAACATGAATAATATTGAAAATAGTAAAAAATTATCCAAAGAAGCTGTTAAAACAGTTGATAATTTAATTAATGAAAAAAATGTATGGAAATTACTTGCTTACTATAATAGTAATGAAATGATATCTTCTGGTGCTCCTTTTGTATTTTCCATGTTTGCTGATAGTAAAGAGTCATCCGTTTTTAGATGTTATATAAATGCATGTGGGTTTAATTTAGTTGACTTAAGTGTTTATTATGATGACGGAAAAGATGTAGATTATAAAAGAAAATACCGAAATGCTTATTTTAAAAATTGTAAAAAAATATTTGATACCTGTTTAGGTCCGAATGACTTAGATGGAAAAGATGTGTATGATGTAGAAGTTGAATTATTTAATGCGTTAGGTTGTACTGATGTTACCACAAAAATGGAAGAACAATATAATAGAGTTTATGCAGAAGATGCACTAAAAAAATATAATTTTGATTGGAAAGAATTTTCAAAAGAATTAGGATTTAAACAAACTCCCAAGTTTTTTATCACGACAAGTTTAAATTATTTAAAATGCGGATCTGATTTAATGATTAAAAATTGGACTTCTAAAAAATGGAGAACGTATTGGATCTTTATATTATTAAAACGAATTGTTAGATTAACCAGAGGATGGGAAAAAATTTTATTTGAATTTTATGGTGAATTTCAAAGAGGGCAAGGAGGACTTAATACAAGTGATGCAGTAAGTGCTTCTCTCTATATGTCCATTCCATTTAATAAATTTTTAACAGAACAATATGTGGCTAAATATGAAAATCCACAAGCTATTAAATATGTTCAAATACTATGTGAGGATTTAAAAATTGTTTTTGAAAGAATTATGATGCGTAATAGTTGGTTATCTCCATCTACCAAAAAATACGCATTAATGAAATTAAAACATTTAAAATTTGTAGTTGGTCATATAAGTAACGAGAGAGAAGATCCATTGTTAGACTATAACACGAATTTATATGATAATATGATGAAGATATTTGACTGGAGACATCAAAAATTCACGGAGTTAGATGGAAAGCCGTTTATAGACATTCCAATGATGGATTGGACGCAATATCCTGTTAAAATGTCAGGAACACAAGCTTACATTGTAAATGCTTCTTATACTCCTTCTAAAAATAGTATTTTTATTAATTTAGGTTATATTCAACAACCATTTGTAGATATGAGTGAAAGAGGAATAGAGTATAACTTGGCACATATTGGTTTTACGATTGCACATGAAATATCCCACGGATTTGATGATTGGGGAAGTCAATATAATTATGAAGGAAATTTATATAACTGGTGGACAGAAAACGATAAAAAAAAATTTAAAGCTATACAACAAGACGTCCTTAAACAATATGAAGAGTTTGCTTTAAGAGATGGAATTGTTTTTGATGCATCTATTGGACTTGGTGAAGATATTGCGGATATTTCAGGAATGTCAATATGTAATGAATATTTGAGAGATTTCCAAGAAAATAATAAAGATTTAATACCAATTTGTCGTCTTTCATTTGAAGTATTTTATACTTATTTTGCATATCAACAAAAACAAAAAATAGGTAAAAAAGCTCTTACAGCACAATTAAAAACAAATCCACATCCACTTGATAAATATCGTTGTAATATTCCATTGACACGTTCTGATGTTTTTAGAGCATTATATGACGTGAAAAAAGGAGATGGAATGTGGTGGCACAATACAAATACTATTTGGTAAAAATCCACTTTTAAAATCCACTTTTACACCTTTTCTCATTTAAAACGCCCTTTTTAAACTTAAATTGAATTAAATAGTATAAAAATATATTTATAATGTTATTATATTCTGGTAATGGAAATTACACAAATTATTAATGAAATTAAAACTGACATAGAATGTAAAATATGTTTTGAAAAGTTTATTAAACTAACAAATAAACAATTTGATAAGTTTTATAAAGATAATGAAGAATTACTACCTGAAACATTTGAAGATGATAATTGTTGTCGTTGTTACAAAGATAGATTTGAGTGCTTAATATGTCAAAATATAATATGTCAAAAGTGTTATTGGAATTTTAAAAATCATAAGTTTAAACCATTAGAGGATTGGGAGGATTATTATGAGGCGTCAGGAAATTTAGATGATGATGGTATGGTAGAAGGTTGTCCTGGAGAAGATTGCCCTATTATATGTCCTTTTTGTAGAACAAAAGATTATAAAATATTTTATGGAAACCAAATACCATACGAATTATTAAATGAAATAAGAAAAGGGTATTTTAAATGAGAAAAGGTGTAAAAAGTGGAGCAAAAAAATTTATTTTTATTTTTATAAAAAAAGATCTTTTATAAAAATATATATACAAAAGATTTATATAGACACGGTTATTTATTTTTAATTTATTTATTACACTTACACATACATGCTGTACAAAGCAGAAATATTATCTTTATCTTTTTTAATCAACTTGTCAATAATTTCTTTTGAAACTGTAAAAGGGAAACTTACTTTTAATGACATATCCTCTTCAAATAAATTCGTATCTGGTTTCATTAGACGATATAAATTTAATTTTGTATAAATAATTTCTAAACATCTTTTTAGATTTCTAACACCATCTTCTTTATTACAATGGTTCTCAATAATATAATGAATCGTTTCATCTGGAATAATAATATCTTCTTTATTGAATTTTACTTGTTCGCGAATTCTAGGTAATAAATAATCATTTCCGATTACCGTCTTTTGTTTTTGATTATAACCTTTTGTTTGAATACGATACATTCTATCTTTTAAAATAGGATTCACTTTGGTCTCATCATTATAACTGAATATAAACAAACATTTACTCAAATCAAAATTAATCTCAGCAAAGTACTTATCGTGAAATTGCGTATTTTGAGATGTATCTGTTAAATGAGTTAATATACCCGCAATTTCTTCACCGCGAGGGGTATCACTAATTTTATCAAGTTCATCAAAATAAATTACTGGATTCATACATTTACTATCAATTAATATTTGAACGATTTTCCCCCATGTACTTCCTTCGTAAGTGTACGAATGACCTTCTAAGAAACTACTATCCGTTGCTCCACCAAGTGCAATAAATGCAAAAGGTCTATTTAAAATTTTACTAATTCCTTCTTTCACAAGACTAGTTTTTCCAGTTCCTGGTGGACCGTGAATAGCAATGGCACTTCCAATGGATTTTGGATTTGTAATAAATTGACCTAACATTTGCATGATTTGCATTTTTGCATCATTTAAACCATAAACGGCGGAATCTAAAGTATTTTTGGCTTCTTCCATAAATTCATGACATTTATCAACTCCATTATCAATATTGATGGATAAATTTTGATAGACATTGAAAGGAATACGCATAAAGGTATCCACCCAATTTTTAATCTTATAAAATTCTCCACTTCCTGGTTCCATATATCGCAATGAATTAATTTTTTTCATAGCAGCACCTTTGAAAAGTGTTGGCATATCTGACTCTAAAAGAGTCATTCGGTATGGTTTCTCAATTCGTGTTATTTTATTAATCTCTCTTAACTCTTTAATAATCTTTTTTTGTTCTGTAATTTCTAGTTTTTCATAAAAAGCAAAATCATTCATTGTATTTTTATCTTTGACAATTTTTTTAAAAATGCGTAGATTTCTTTCTTTGTATTTTTTCATTTTCTTTTCTTCTTTTATTTTTGTTTTTTTAATATCTTCTTCATAGATTTCAGCATATTTTTGAATTGTTTTATTACCTTTGTTTTTTTCAAAAAATTCTTTTAATTTTAAGATAGCATCATCTTCTTTTATTTCATTATTTGCTTCACTATCTTCTAATTCTAATTTTGATTTTTCTTTCTTTTTATCTTTTGATTTATTTTTTTCTTTTTTATTTTCTACTACTTTATTTTTTGTAGTATTTTTCTTTTTTTTATCTAATTTTACATCTTCTTCTGAAGAATCGGACGAAGAAATAGAAGCATCTTCATCTTCTGTATCAAATTCATCATCTTCATCTTCATCAGAATAATCATCGTCATATTCATCTGTATAATCTTCATCTTCATCATCTCCAAGACCTATGGTAAAAATAATATTATACTTATTTGATTTTTTACTTGCAACAATTTCTTCTTCAGATTCTTCCTCCTCCTCTTCTTCATAATCAGAATCATCTTCAGAGTCTTCATATTCTGATTCATCTACCTCTTCTTCTTCACTATCCAATTCTACTACACGTTTATTAGTTTTTTTACTCTTTTTATTTGTCTTTTTATTATTACTTTTTTTTTTCACATATTTTTCTTCTTCTTCCTCATCTGTTTCCCATTCTTCTTCCTCTTCTTCATGATGTTTTGTTTTTTTATTTGATTTATTATTTTTTTTATTTACTTGTTTTATAATTTCTTTTTTAAGATTTTCACCTGCTTCAATTTTTTTGTTTAGACTTTTAGATGGAAATAACTCTGATAAAATTTTACGATACTCATGAACATCTAATTCATCACTTTCACTTTCATTTTCACTTTCATAATTACTATCACTATCAGAGTCTATCATTTTTTTCTTTTTAAGTGAAGCCTCTGTAGTATCCTTTTTACCCTTTTTCATTTGTTCCTTCTTTGAAATTTTATTTTGATTATCTCTTGTCATTTTCTTTTAATATATTATTGTATAATTATTTTAAATTGTAATCAATTTTATTATTTTATAAAAAATAAAAGAAATAAAAATAAATTAATAAAAAGAAATATGTAAAATAGATATAAAAAAATATTTGAATAGATAATATATTTAAAAATAAAATTGATTAATTTAAAACAATCTAAAATCTATCTATTATATAATAGAAGAGATGTCTAAACACGAAAGTATTCATACTATGAACAACTGTTCAAAAGTAATTGGAATTCAATTTAGTATCATGTCTCCAGAAGAAATAAGAAAAGGTTCAGTTGCTGAAATAACAAGTAGAGATACTTATATTAACAATAAACCTGTGATCGGTGGTCTCTTTGATCCAAGAATGGGTGTTTTAGAACCTGGATTAATTTGTCCTACCGATGGTCTGGATTACATGAAAACTCCAGGATACGCCGGTCATATTGAGTTAGCAAGACCTGTGTTTTATATTCAGTATTTGAGTACCACTTTAAAGTGTCTAAGATGTGTATGTTTTAAATGTAGTAAACTTTTAATTAGTAAAGAAAAATATAAAAAAGTATTAAATCTACCAACCGATGCAAGATGGAAATATGTGTTTTCATTAGCAAGTAAAGTGAAACGTTGTGGTGAGGATACGGAGGATGGTTGCGGTTGTTTGCAGCCAAATAAGATTCGTAAAGAAGGGCTTGCTACCATATTTGCAGAATGGAAAAATGAAGATAGTGAATCAGAACCTATTATTATCAAAGTTACACCTGAAATCGTTTTAAAAATATTTAAAAGAATATCGGATGAAGATGTAACATTTATGGGTTTTAGTCCTATTTGGTCAAGACCTGACTGGATGGTGTGTCAAGTCATGTCGGTTCCTCCACCTGCTGTAAGACCTTCTGTGAAACATGATGCACAACAGAGATCCGAAGATGATTTAAGTCATATATTAGTAAATATTATTAAAACAAATAAAACACTTCAAGAAAAAATTCAAAATAATGCACCAGCAAACGTGATTGATGATTGGACAACGGTATTACAATATTATGTTGCAACCCAAGTGGATAATAAGATTCCTGGTGTGGCTTCCGTAGCACAACGTTCTGGAAGACCATTGAAGTCTATTAAAGATCGTTTGAATGGAAAAGGTGGACGTATGAGAGGTAATTTAATGGCAAAACGTGTTGATTTTAGTGCTCGTTCTGTTATTACTGCGGATCCAAATATATCCATCAAAGAACTTGGAATTCCTATGAAAATTGCGAAAAATATTACCAAACCAGTGACAGTTAATAAAATAAATAAAGCATATCTTACAAAATTAGTGCAAAATGGTCCTGATGTGTGGCCTGGAGCAAAAATGTTGGAAAAATCTAATGGTGAATCTATCACTTTACGATATTACATGGATCGTAATTCCATTGTTTTAGAAGAAGGTGATATTGTTCATAGACATATGATGGATGGAGATGCTATTTTATTTAATAGACAACCTACACTTCATAGAATGAGTATGATGTGTCATATTGCAAAAATTATGAAACGTGGAGATACATTCAGAATGAATGTTGCCGACACAAAACCATACAATGCTGATTTCGATAAACTCTCTGTCGAAAACATGGGGCGTTAAAAACGTGTTACCCCATAGTCAAATGATTCAGAAAAAAGTAAAAAAGAAGCAATTGAATTTATAGAAAATTTAAAGAATCATTTGGCGAAACACCTTGTTGCGGGGAGTCCCTTAGAGCCTATCTAGTCTAATAAACTAGAGAACCACTACTAAATCTATGATGGAAACACATAGATGGCCGAGATAGAACTCGGGTATAGTAATAATGTGGAGGATTGGGTAATCCGCAGTGTTACTTCCTAATGTCGTTTGGTAGACTACGGAAGGCATTCAGAGACTGAACGGGTGTTGGTGAGCGATGAAGGATTAGCCATCCAGAGCTTGCTTAAGATACAGTCCGAC